>Ga0209633_10006033_pt1 | contig 10454 bp, 8 predicted proteins | sample Cruoilmetagenom1_FD_187290 | JGI IMG/M metagenome (GOLD analysis project Ga0209633, IMG submission 187290) | Oil polluted marine microbial communities from Coal Oil Point, Santa Barbara, California, USA - Sample 1 (SPAdes) (version 2) | ecosystem: Environmental > Aquatic > Marine > Oil seeps ... | reverse complement strand
TAGAAACCAGGGCCGAGGGATCTGATGTGGAACTCAACCCCCGGCTCGTGAAAAAAGTTGTGGTTCTTTCCCCTGGCAGCCTGGACGATCAGCGATCTGCCTCCTCCCGCCTGGAGGACTCCCTCGGGCTAACCCCGGGTACTCTTCCCTACCGCCTTTCCCGGCTGATTCCTTCGATTCCCGATGGCGAATCCCCCATTACAGTGGTTCTTGATGATGGAGAACCAGTGGCTTTGGATGTGGGCAGGGACAGCAGCACAGCCTTGTGGGCAGCAGCGGTAGATATCGGAACCACCACAGTGGCCATGTATCTGGTAAATCTGAAGGATGGCAAGGTTGCAGGTTCCCGGGCGGAGCTGAACCGGCAGGGACCCTTCGGTGCCGATGTGATTTCCCGTCTGGAATATGCCCGGAATGGAGAGAAGGAAACCGTTGAACTCCAACGGGCTATTGTCGGGCAGCTTTCCCATCTGCTTTCTGCTCTGGCAGATGAACATGAGGTTTCGCGGGAAGATGTTCATATGCTGGCAGTTGCCGGGAATACAGCAATGCTGCACTTGATGGCCGGGTGGGATTCAAAAGGATTGGGAGAAGCTCCCTTTTTACCGGCTGTGTTGGAAACCGAACCTTTCCTCGCAGAAGAAATCGGTTTTGAAGGTTTCCCAAGGCTGAGGATCTGGCCTCTTCCTTCTCTCTCAGCTTATGTCGGTGCTGATATCACCAGCGGTATAGTCGCCTCGGGTATGCATAAAAGAAACAGCAGCGATCTTCTGGTGGATATCGGAACCAACGGCGAAATGGCCCTCGGCGGAGCAGGCGGTCTTGTTTGTTGTTCCACAGCGGCGGGTCCGGCATTTGAAGGTGCCCATCTCTCTTCAGGAGTGGGAAGTATTCCAGGTGCCGTGGATCATGTGGACTGGATAAAAGGGAAAATGACTTTTTCCACAATTGACAGTATTCCCGCTGCAGGTTTCTGCGGTTCCGGTGTCGTGGATCTGGCGGCTTTTCTTGTGAAATCGAAACTGGTTGATGATACCGGCAGGATGGTTGAGAGTCTTGAAGAAGCTGAGGGTGATTTTGGGAGTATTACTGTTGAAACCGGGGAAACAGGTCCGGAAATAGTCTTTTCTGAAGGTCCGGATATCCATTGCCGGCTGGCTTTTACCCAGAAAGATCTCCGGGAAATTCAACTGGCAAAAGCTGCAATGTCTGCCGGAGTTGAGACATTACTCAAACAGGCGGGCCTGTCTGTGAAAGATGTGGGAACTCTGTGGCTGGCCGGGGGATTCGGAAGCTATATTCGTCCTGAATCGGCTGCGGCAATCGGGTTGATACCCCCGGAGTTTGCCGAGAAAACCCGTTCACTGGGAAATGCCGCAGCCCGGGGAGCGCTTCTCAGCCTGCTGTCCCGGGAGAAATATGATGAAATATGTAGTGTTTCCAAAGCGGCAAAAACTATTGAACTTTCCGGGCGCCCGGATTTTCAGAATGCGTATATTGAGGGAATGATGTTTCCTGAAGGGTGATAATACCTTAGATTAAAGGTTATGGCAGGATCAAATATAAAAAAACTTGATTGGAACAGGGTTCAAATGGCTGCCGAACAGTATTCACTGGCGACGGGTATCGACTGTCTGGTTATTGATGAGACAGGATTGATCGTGCAGCCGGAGAAAACTGATGTTCCGCCTGAATGTGCCCTGTGTCGCAGTTATACGGAGATTTCGGGAAAGTCGCTAAACTGCCGTGAGATTCATCTCTACGGAGGAACCCAGTCTTTTCGTTTCGGGGGACGTTATACCTATACATGTCCCCTTTCCCTGGTTCACTTCACCAGCCCTCTTCTGGAAGAGGGGCAGATGAAAGGGGCTTTAGTGGCCGGCCCGGTACTGTTAATTCATCCTGATGAGCTTCTGGATGATGAGATGGCCAGGCAGATGGAGATGACTCCGGAAAAACGACGGAAACTGGCTGATTCTCTGAAATTAATACCCCGGGTAAGTACCGAACGCGCCCGGGCTCTGACAGATCAGCTGCTTTACACGGCCAGCTGGATAACCGGTTGGGATGCCCGGACACTTTCTGAAAGTGAATCCCGGGCCTCACAGATGGCCCGGATTGCCGAGAGGATTCAGCAGCTTAAAGATGAGGAAGATGGACGGGTAAAAGAAATTTACCCCATTGATAAAGAGCGTGCTCTGCTTCGTTCTATTGCCCATGGAGATAAGGCGGAATCCGCAGCCCTTCTGAACGAATTGCTGGGCAGTCTCTATTTTGCAACAGGCTCCGATCTGATTACCATAAAGGCCCATACAAGAGAGCTGGTTGTGCTTCTCTCCCGGGCGGCTCTGGACGGCGGAGCAGATCCGGAGTCGGTCTTCGGGCTCAATCTGAGGTCCCACGACGACATTAATGCTTTTAACACTGTGGACAAGCTCAGCCATTGGCTGGGGGGGATGCTGCAGAAGTATGTCAGTTATGTTTTTGATGTACAGGCTGTCAGACACAGGGATGTGATACTCAGGGCCATGTCCTACATCCGCCGTCATTTTACAGAGAAAGTGTCCCTGGAAGAAGTGGCAGAGGAAGTATCGTTAAGCCCCACTTATTTTTCCCGGCTTTTCAAGGAAGAGGCCGGGCAGTCGTTTAAAGTCTATCTGAACGATTTGAGAATCGGCGAGGCAAAAAACCTGTTGGCAGAAACAGCTATCCCTCTGATAGACGTAGCCTCCCGGGTGGGCTTTGAGGATCAGAGTTATTTTTCCCGGGTATTCCGGAACGTTGTGGGGATATCTCCAGGGCGTTTCCGTCGTACAGCTGACGGCCGGCTGCCGGATGCCGATCAGGAGCTGCATGATTAGCGTTTTATTTGGAATTATCAGGTAAAATACCCCATAGGTAGCGTTCTGTACTTCCCCTACAGACGTTTCCGATGTATGTTTACCTCCGACTCATCGTTGAATCGAGGACTGTAATATTGGAAGAAGGAGCCTGGCCGGTGATAATCATCGAAGGACAGATCGGTGCTGGAAAAACCACCATGGGTGAAATTCTGGAACGGCACTTTGACATCCCCCTGTACCGGGAGCTGGGGAATCCCGACACCTTAAGTATGCTCGACCGTTTTTATGCCGACAAGGGCCGTTGGGCCTTTACAATGCAGATTCACTTTCTTAATGAACGCTTTCGTATGATTAAAGATATTCATGCTGCCGGCGGCGGTCTTCTGGACCGCTCCATTTTCGGTGATCGCATTTTTGCCGAACTTCTCCATGACGATGGTGATATGTCCGATGAGGAGTTTCGTTCCTACAACACACTACTGGACAATATGCTGGAGCATGCCGATCCTCCGGCACTGCTTGTCTATCTGGACTGTTCTGTTGATGCGGCTGAAGAGCGTATTACCATCCGGAACCGGGGCCTTGAATCCGGTATTCCCCGGGATTATCTTGAGAAACTTAACGCAAAGTACCTGCAGTGGTTTGATCATTATAATTATTCCCCCAAGGTGAAGGTTGATACAGAGGCTTACGATATCAACCGGCCGGAAACCATGGAGAGTATGCTCCGGGGATTAGAGAAAAAGATTGAGGAGTACAAGAGCTCTCACGCCCTGCAGAAAAAGCTGTTCTAAGCTGAAGGGAGGTTGGTTTGTCGGCAATGGAATTCTCTTCGGATTTTTTTCTGCTGACCTCCGACTCTGCCGATGTTTCAGGCGGATGTGAACTCCATTTCTGGGGCCTGGGACGTGAAGGGCCGCTTCTTCTTCGTATCCCGAATCACAGGCCGGTATTTTTCATTCCCCGGAAGGCGGTTCTCCCCCCGGGTGTCTCCGCTGAGCGCCGGGAACTTGAACTGCTGTCTTTCGATGATGCTGCAGTGGACGGATTGTATTTTACTACACTTTCGGCCTACAGAGACGGCCGGCGAAAACTCACAGAAGAGGGTATCAGAACCTGGGAGTCGGATGTCCGCCTGGAAGACCGTTTCCTCATGGAACGTTTTATTACCGGATCTGCCCGGGTAAACGGCAGCTTTCTCCCGGACGGAAAAGTGAGGATTTGTGATAATCCCCGTATCTCCCCTTCCGACTGGCATCCCCGGCTGACAACCCTCTCCCTTGATATCGAAACCGGTCAGGATGGGCGGCTCTATTCACTGGCTATGGATGTTTCCGGACCCGCTGGAGAGTCCCGGCATGTTGCAGTTCTGGATGAGAAGGCTCCTGCCGGAGGGCGACAGGCGGATACACTTCAACCGGCATTTTTGCATTTTCTGCCTTCTGAGCTGGGCCTGCTCCGTTTCCTGATTGAAACCATCACCGAATCCGATCCGGATATTATTATCGGCTGGCATGTTATCGGCTTCGATCTTTCCTTTCTCGATGCTAAAAGCCGGGAACTGAACCTCCCCCTGCGAATCGGCCGGGGGCATTTCCCCCTCAGGTTGGTTGAACGTCCGGGCTCCCTGCCAATTGCCCATCTGGAGGGGCGGCTGGTAATTGACGGCCCGGTGGCTCTTCGCGGAGCTTTTCATAAATTCTCCGACTGGCGGCTTGATACCGTAGCCTATGAACTTCTGGGCAGAGGCAAGGATATAGCCGCCCACGGCAGGGAGAAAGTGGCTGAAATTGAGAGGCGCTTCCGTGAGGACAAGGGCGCCCTGGCCCGGTACAACCTGGAAGATGCTGTCCTTGTCACCGAAATTTTCCAGCGCACCGGAATCCTGGAACAACTGGTAACCCGCAGCCTCATCACAGGACTCCCCCCGGACCAGGTTCACCGCTCGGTGGCGGCGTTCGACCGTTTTTTTCTGCCCAGGCTGCACCGGAAGAAGTACGTGGCCCCCAACCAGAGCGACATCGTTTCGGGAAAAGGCGCTCCGGGAGGGATGGTGTTTTCCCGGGGAGCCGGTCTCTTCGAAGATGTGGCGGTTCTGGATTTTAAAAGTCTATACCCCACCGTTATCAGAACTTTCCATATCGATCCCTATTCCCTTATCAAAGCATCAGAACACCCCCTGGAAACCCCGGTTGATATCAGCTTCTCCCGGTCGGAGCACATACTTCCGGCTTACCTGGAAGAGCTGATGGAGAAACGGGCCGCCGCAAAAGAGGCCGGTGATGCCCCTCTCTCCCAGGCGGTGAAAATTCTGATGAATTCCATGTACGGGGTAATGGGTTCTTCGGGCTGCAGGTTCTACAGATCTGAATTACCCACGGCCATCACCGGCATCGGCCGCTGGGTGCTGAACAGCTCTGCTGAGCGGCTGAAATCCTGGGGTTATGAGGTTCTCTACGGTGATACCGATTCTCTGTTTGTGAAGCTGAAAACCGAAGAACGGCAGGATGCAGATACCGCCGGGAGAATTCTTGCAAAGCGGGTGGACGAGTACTTCCGGGATACCATACACAGCCGCTTCGGTGTTCCCTCCCGGCTGGAGCTGGAATACGAGAAACGTTATCTCAGGCTTTTTCTCCCTGTAATGCGCAGCGGAAGCGGGAGCGGCAGTGAGGCGGCGGTAAAACGCTATGCCGGGCTTCTTTCCGACGGAAGTGTGGAAATAAAAGGTATGGAATTTGTCCGCTCGGATTCCACCGCCCTGGCCCGGGATTTCCAGCATGAACTCTTTCGGCGATACTTCGCAGGGGAAGATCTGAAAGTATGGATTAAGGACACTGTACATCGGCTTAAAAACGGTGAGTTCGATGATAAACTCGTTTATAGACGCCGGCTCACCCGGCCGGCCGGGGAATATAAATCCCCGCCTCCTCACGTCCGGGCTGTAAGGCTTCTCGACCCCGATGGTTCACGTGACTTACGTGAAGTTGAATACGTGATTACCCCTTCGGGCCCCCTGCCCCTGGAACTGGGACCTGGAGAAATTGACTACAACCATTACATCGAGAAGCAGCTGAAGTCCCTGGCCGATGATGTACTGGCCCAGCAGGGAGAGAGTTTCGATTCAGTGCTGGGCGGGAAGCAGCTGGATCTGTTTTAAATGTGTATTAAACTGTGACATATATCACATTATATTCAGCGGGTTCTGTTGTAGCTTCTAATCTCGGGGGACCTGATGAAAAAGAAGAAAACCACTGCCGCGCTTCAATGGCTTACAGGAATCATTGCAATCGGAGTTTTTGTATTCCTGCTTCTCAACCACAAACTTCAGCTCTGGATTGTTGTTTTCGGTGTTTCGGCGGTTCTCTCCACCCTTCTGGGACGGTTCTATTGCAGCTGGATCTGCCCGATGAACACAGCCTTTAAAATAATCGACCTGGTTTACCGGAAGCTGGGAATTAAACGACTCAAATCTCCGGGGTTTCTTTCAAACAGATTCATCCGTATCGGGGTTCTGGTTCTCTTTGTAGCTGCCATGGTTCTCCTCAAACGTTTCGGCATCAAGCTTAACACTCTGCTGTACCTGACAATTTTCTCGGTTCTCCTCACGCTTATATTTCAGGAGACATTCTGGCATCGGCATCTCTGTCCCTTTGGAACCATACTGAGCTTCACCTCCCGAAAAGCCCTCTATTCCATGAAAATCAATGAAGAGGAATGCATCGAATGCGGGAAGTGCCAAACCGTCTGTCCAACAGGGTCAATCTTAACTTTAGAAAATGGGAAACGCAGAAATACCAGCCATGAATGTCTGCTTTGCGGGAACTGCACCGAGGTATGCCCGGTATCCGTCTGTCAGTTTGAATGGAAATAATGCTCTGATAACGTGCTAGAATAACCTATGATTTCCCGGGAACCCGGATTTAAAGATCTTTTCAGCCGGGGTAAACAGGTTGAGCTGCGTAAGGGTGAGATTTTTCACCGTTCAGATGAGATATGCCGGTCCATGGGCCTGGTTATCAGCGGGGAGATTCGTCTGTCCCGGGTCCTTTCCTCGGGGAAGGAGATTTTTCTCAAGGATTTCAGAACAGGTGACCTCTTCGCCGATCTCATTGTTTTTACCGCTGAGCATTATCCGGGGTGGCTGATTGCCTCGGAACCTTCTCGGGTGGTTGAGGTAAAACGCTCCCGGGTGCTGGAATTCATCGGCGGCAACGATGCACTGATTTCCTACCTCTTCAGTGTTTCTCAGAAGATGACCCACCTGAGCCGAACCATCGAAATTCTTTCACTGAAAACTGTCAGGCAGAAAATTGCCTTTTCTCTTTTACACCAGAAACCCGGCAGCAGGGGATTCGCGGTTAATGTTACCCGCTTTGCTTCAGATCTCAACTGCTCCCGGGAGGCTGTCTCCAGAGCCTTAACAGCCATGGACTCAGAAGGTCTGCTGAAAAGGAAGGACGGGTGTCTGTTTATTCAGGATAAAAGTAGACTGGAGAGTATAATCTGATGACTTTTTCCGATGGTATTCTCGAATTTTTCTCTACCCTCAAAGCCCCCGATTATCTTCCCGAAGGGGTGGAAGCTCTCTGGCCCTTTAAGAAAGATGAAGTTATACGGGTGATGAGGGCCTTTTATTCACAATATTTTTCTGATAATGAAAAACGGATCTTCCTCATCGGTATCAATCCGGGACGTTTCGGTGCCGGAGTTACCGGTATCTGCTTTACCGATCCTCCCCGGCTGGCCGACGACTGCGGTATATCCCATGAACTGAAAGGGGGCCGGGAACTCTCCAGTGATTTTGTTTACCGAACCATAACCGCTTTTGGCGGAGCAGAAGCCTTCTACAGCCGGTTTTACATTACGGCCTTAAGCCCGGTAGGTTATATCCGGGATGGTAAGAACCTGAACTATTACGATGTGAAAGGTATGAGTGAAAAACTGGATGCCTGGATGACTGATGCCATGGCTCTTCAGGTGGCGGCCGGCTGTAATCGGAAGGTGGCTTTCAGTATGGGACAGGGTGCCAACTTCAAACAGCTTACGGCCTTTAATCAGCGGCATGGATTCTTTGATCGGGTGGAGCCCCTGCCGCATCCCCGCTGGGTGATGCAGTACCGGCGCAAAAGGCTGGAAGAGTTTATCAGTTTGTACGTGGAGACGTTAAAACAGGTACTGCTGTAAAGTCAGTTTCCCAGCTGTTTAATTATTCCTTGAATAGATTGAACCTCAATTCTTTCAGACATAGGGAAGCTGACTGTTCCAGGATACTCCCACCTGGGGATGGGCAAGAAGAGAATGGTAATTTTCAATGCCCAGAAGATGGTGCAGCAGACCCGTATCTGTGAAGTATATTTTCGGAGATTGAACCTGTCTTTTTTTTAAATTTTCGAACCACGGCTGAAGCTGACGTACCATATATGTGGACGAGAGAATGTTGATATAAGACCGTATGGTTTTATCGCTCAGTCCCGTTGCAGGAAAGTACGAATAAAACTTTCTCTCCAGGCAATGCTGTTTTCTTCTGAGCCTGCCAGGAAAGACAGAGGAAAACCGCCTCTGTTCCATAATGTATTTTGGTTTGAAACGTCCGTTACCTGTTGCTCTATCTGATATAATTCTGAGTACCGGAAATAATTCCGGGGCATTCTGGATTTCATCAATGATTATTAAACCGGAAAGACCGCTCAGGTAGAGCTCCGGGTTTTGCAATCTGGCACGATCCCCCGGGGAGTCCATATCAAAAAAATGTGACTCCAATTCGGACGCTATTTCTTGTGCAATGGTAGTTTTTCCGCATTGGCGAGGGCCGAGAATGGCGGTGATTTTTGAACGGCCAAGAGCTTTTTTGATTAATTTTCGGTAATGATCCCTTAATATCATGTATTATTATATCATTGAATAGTCGGAGTATCGTTCCGAATATTCAATGATTGTATAAGCTTGCACCGACACACTTGTTATTATAGTTTTCCCGGTTCATATTCAATTCATGGTAACCAAAAGTCTCACCCACGTAGGACATATGATTGATTCAGGCCTCCTTTCAACGATTCTCAACCTGATCATTGAAGAAGGAGCTGATTATGAAATTATCGGCTTTAATGTGGGGAAGGTGCCTGCAGATGAGTCTTCCATTCGAATTCTGCTGAAAGCGGAAAACGAGGTTCTTCTCGAAGCTACAGCCGCCAAGCTCATCGCCCTTGGAGTAAGAGCTGTGGGTGAAACCGAAGCAGAATGGGTGGAGATTTCCAGAGACAAAGCGGCACCTGCTGATTTTTACTCTACCACCAATCACAGTACCGATGTGTTCCTTGAGGGGAAATGGCAGACAGCTGTAAATCAGAGAATGGATGCCGCTATTGTCCGGCGGGATGACGGGCCTGAATGTGTCAAACTCCGGGATATTCGACGGGGAGATAAAGTTCTTGTCGGTTCTTCCTCAGTACGTGTCTGTCTTCCAGAATCTGAATCAGGGGGCGGAGACTCCTTTGCCTTTATGAATAACGATGTGTCTTCAGAGAGAAATGCCACTCAGTCTGCTGAAAAGATCGCTGCCCAGATCCGGGATGTGAAAGAAAAAAGCGGAAAAGTAGTGGTTGTAGCCGGACCGGTTGTGATTCATACCGGCGGTGCTGATGCCCTGGCCGCCCTTGTAAGAGGAGGCTGGATAGGTGGCTTCCTCGGGGGCAACGCCATCGCCGTTCACGACCTGGAATACCGGCTTTTCGGAACCTCTCTCGGGGTAGATCTTGCCACCGGACGGCCCACACATGAGGGGCATAAAAATCACATGATGGCTATCAACACGGTATTCAATCATGGGTCTATCAAAGCCATGATGGAGGCCGGGGAGCTCAAAGAGGGTTTGATGTTCGAGGTGATACGAACAGGTATACCCTACTGTCTTGCCGGTTCTATCCGAGACGACGGTCCCCTGCCGGAAACAGAGATGGATATGATAAAAGCCCAGCAGGCTTATGCCGATATTATCGCCGGTACGGATATGATACTTATGCTCTCCACCATGCTTCATTCTATCGGCACCGGAAACATGACCCCCAGCTGGGTGAAAACTGTCTGTGTGGATATCAATCCGGCGGTGGTTACCAAGCTTTCCGACAGGGGCAGTGCTCAGACGGTGGGAGTGGTAAGTGATGTGGGGCTTTTCTTAAGGGCCTTGGCCGGGGAATTTGAAACAGATTGATAATTAAGGCGGCCCGGTTATCCCTTCTTTCGTGATTTCTTTGGTTTGGGTATGGGCAGTTCCCCTTCGGTAATTTCCACCAACCGGCTGAGCCACCGGGAGTTTTCAACCTGATCTTCAATCAGATAGTAGGGTTTTGCCCCGGAATAAGGGGGTGCCTCAACCACCTCTCCTATAAAAGATTTCCCGGCTTGTGTCGGTTTGATAAATAGCTGGTTGTTACAGATAAGAGCAACAACCTTGGTGTTGCAGTAAAGGGCGAACTCCCCGAACATTTTTCGGTAGGAGATATTTCCGGCTGTTTCAATCTGTTCGGCTATGTATTCGACAAAATTCAGTTCAGAAGCCATGTTAATATAAGTATATCTGCTTCCGGCCTCGATTACAAAAAAGAACATGAA
>Ga0209633_10006032_pt1 | contig 10455 bp, 5 predicted proteins | sample Cruoilmetagenom1_FD_187290 | JGI IMG/M metagenome (GOLD analysis project Ga0209633, IMG submission 187290) | Oil polluted marine microbial communities from Coal Oil Point, Santa Barbara, California, USA - Sample 1 (SPAdes) (version 2) | ecosystem: Environmental > Aquatic > Marine > Oil seeps ... | reverse complement strand
AATAAGTTTTTTTATAATCGTTTTCTGGAAGAAGATAAACTTAATCAAAAATTAATTGATTATAAAAATATTGATATCTCTAGAGCAAAAGAAAATATTGTAAAAAGAATTGTGAAATACACATTACATACAAAAATCAAAAAATATTTTCGATATGCCGCCTTAATTATTTTTATCATAGGTTCTACGTATTTTTTTCATTATAGTTACGTATCTAACCTGTATGTTAAGGATTCCATCCCAATAGATGCCATAACCCTGCAATCGGATGAAGATAAAATTGAAATAATAACGGAAAATAGAGAACGATTAATTGTAAATAAAGAAGGAGAAGTAATTGGCGAACAAAAAGGAAATCACTTAGATTATAAAAGTCATAACAAATCAGATAAACTGGTATTCAATGCCCTCACTATACCATATGGCAAAACTTTTCATCTGGTTTTATCTGATGGCACCAAGATTCATTTAAATGCCGGTAGTTCGTTAAAATACCCTGTAAAATTTATCCATGGCAAAGAACGGCAGGTTTTTTTAGAAGGTGAAGCTTTTTTTGATGTAGCAAAAGATGCTAAGCATCCTTTTATTGTGAATTCAAATAAATTAAATATTAGAGTATTAGGTACTAGTTTTAATATTAATTCCTATCCGGAAGACGATAACATCAACACAGTTTTAGTTGAAGGTTCTGTAAGCATATATCCTGAAGATGAGAGTTATAAAAACAATACATCTTCTTTATTAAAACCAGGTTATAAGGCATCATGGAATAAAAATAAAAAAGAAATTAACTTGGATAAAGTAGATACGAATATTTACACGGCCTGGACCAAAGGAAAGCTAATTTTTCTGGATATGCCTTTTAAAAATATTCGAAAAAAGTTGGAAAGAAAATACAATGTCAAAATAATTAACAATAATGAGATACTAGAAAACAATACTTATAATGCTGTTTTTGATATAGAAACCATCGAACAAGTATTGGAAACATTAAATGAAAATTTTCCAATTGAATACAAAATAATAGAAAATCAAATTACTATTTATTAACCTTTATCCAAAATATATGAAATAGCCACCTAACTCAATCAATCAGTAAGAAATCACTATATAAAAAAACGGAAAATGCTTAGAACACTTCCCGCTGATAATAAAGTGATCAATAATTAAATTAATCACAAAAACATTACAAATGTATGAAAAATCTTAACCAATTAAGGTGTCGATCCTGCGGTACCTTTAAATTCGATTTAAAAATGAAAATAACTACGCTTTTGTTATTAGTTACTTTGTTTCAAATTCAGGCGAATACTTATTCTCAAAAAACTAAAATTTCTATAGATCTAAAAAATACTTCTGTTGGCGAGGTTCTTAAAGAAATTGAATCTCTAACTGAATTCAAATTTTTCGTCGACACCAAGCAAGTTGATTTGAATAGAATAATTTCGGTTAAAGCGAACAAAGAACAGGTTTCGAAAATTTTGGAAAAAATATTTATAGGAACCAATGTCACTTTTAAAGTACGAAATAAACAAATTATTTTAAACCCAACACCTGGAACTACAATAAAGGGCATTCCCGTGATAAAAAATACATCAACATTTCAGGATCAAATTGAAATATCTGGTAAAATAACTGATGATTCAGGGGTGCCTTTACCAGGTGTAAATATTATTATTGAAGGAACCGTTTCTGGTACAGAGACTGACTTTGATGGAAATTTTACTATTGAAGTTCCAGGGAAACAGTCAGTTTTGGTATTTAGCTCTATTGGCTTTCTAACCCAAAAAATTACTATAGGTGACCAAACTTCAATTAACATAGTAATGGCTACAGATATATCCTCATTAGAAGAAGTTGTAGTAACAGTTGGTTATGGCACCAGAAAGTTAAAGGATGTAACTGGTAGTATGGTTAACATGAATACGGAAAAAACCCAGAATCTTCCAAATACAAATATTCTACAATCCTTAAAAGGTAGTGTTTCCGGTTTAACAGTTATAACCCCGGATAGACCAGGAGAAGAACCTGCTTTTATGATTAGAGGTCGAAATTCCATTACAGCTAGTAATCGACCCTTGATTGTTCTTGATGGAATTATATACAATGGATCTTTAAATGATATCGACAATGGAGATATCGAATCTGTCGATGTTTTAAAAGATGCTAGTGCGGCAGCAATTTATGGTTCAAGATCAGCAAATGGGGTAATCCTTATTACAACTAAAAGAGGGACTTCTGAAAAACCAATATTTAATTTCAGAACTTCATGGGGTTTGTCAAATCCGGTCTCCTTGATTCCGGTTTTAGATCCTGATCAATATCTTCAAAAAATACTGGATTACAGAACTGCAACAGGTCAGGAAGACGACCCGGCCAATATTTCAGATTACTTAACAGTTACCGAATCAAATAATCTTGCTGCCGGTAAAACAATTGATTGGTATGATGAATTGGTTCAAACTGCTCTAACCCAAATCTATTCTGGTTCTGTTTCCGGTGCAACAGAAAGAACAAATTATTATCTTTCCAGTTCTTATTTCAATCAGGATGGAATTGTACAGGGTGATGATTTTGAAAGATTCACAGTAAGATATAATATGTCAAACAAAATCACTGATTGGTTTAATTTGTCTGTTAAATCTTCTTATACCTATTTAGATTATTCCGGGGCTGCTGTGCCTCTTTCTTATGGATTAAGTCCATACAGTAATTGGTATGAAGGCGGTGCATCTGAAGGAGAATTGGAATATTATCCTATGGAAGATCCAAGTTTCAGGCATCCATTATTAAACTTAGGAATTGATGATTTTGATAAAAGAACTTCGCTTTGGGGGCTCGTTTCTGGAGAATTTGATATTCCATTCATTGAAGGCTTAAAATATACCATGAATTTTTCAGTGAATCAAAGAATTAATAGAAGATATCAATTTAGCGACAATACTTTAGCTATCACTGCCAATGGTAGAGCGTATAAACAAAATACGAATTACTTCCAATGGAACTTTGATAATATTTTTAATTATAACAGAACATTTAAAAATGTTCATGCGGTAAGTGCAACGTTTTTATTGAGTTCAGAGTATAACAACTTTGACCAAACCTATGCAGAATCAACCAATTTCTTCAATCAGGCATTGGGTTATAACAGCTTGGAATTAGGGACTGTACCTGCAGTTTCATCTGCCTATAGTGAGTCAAGCCAAACCGCAGTGATGGGTCGGGTAAATTATATTTATGATGACCGATACGCTATAACCGGAACAATAAGACGAGACGGATTCTCCGGATTTGCGCAAAATAATAAATATGCAACCTTTTACTCAGGCGCTTTTTCATGGACCTTAAGTAATGAAAAATTCATGCTAGAAGCCTCCTCTTGGATGGATTTTCTAAAATTAAGACTTTCATATGGTGAAAATGGAAATCAAGCTATTGGACCTTATCAAACATTGGCTCGAATTGATTCCGGTGCTAATTACGTATTTGGAGATGGCGGAGGTACTTCAAATGGTGTTTATGTTAGTTCCATGGCAAACAATGAATTGGGATGGGAAACCACTAATACATTCAATACGGGATTGGATTTTGGATTTTTAAATAGCAAACTATATGGAAGTATTGATATTTATTCCTCTTCCACAGAAAACTTATTGGTAAACAGAACTATCCCAAGTTTAACAGGATATACATCAGTTTTAACAAATATAGGTGAAGTTAGTAATAAGGGATTTGAATTGTCCTTAAATTCACAAGCTATTAAAAATGATAATTGGAGATGGGACATAGGATTAATTTTCTTTTATAACAGAAATGAAATCGTAAGTTTGTTTGGCGAAGATGTAGATGGAGACGGAATTGAAGATGATGATATTGCAAACAGCTGGTTTATAGGTGAGCCATTAGGAGTATTTTATGGCTATGGCATTGACGGAATTCATCAAACAGGAGATACTGATATTCCAAGTGGTTATCAACCTGGTGATTTTCGAATTGTAGATTATGATGGTGATGGTGAATTAACTGCGGATGACAGACATATAATAGGAAATAACAATCCAAATTACCAATTCAGTATTTCCAATACATTAAAATTTAAAAATTGGTCGTTATATGCGATGATTAATTCCATTCAAGGTGGTGGTGGTAATAATTACTATATAGGAGATAATAGAGCTGCCCATAATCCAACAGCACCTTCTACAAGTTGGTCTTCAAGATTTAGTTTCCCACAGATGGATTATTGGACTCCAACCAATCCATCAAATACGGCATCGAGAATTACTTATGAGCCTACTAGAGGTCATGGGATTTATGAAGACAGAAGCTTTGTTAGAATACAAGATGTTAATTTATCTTATACTTTTCCTAAAGAAATGATGGACAAATGGAAAGTTGATGGACTTCAATTATATTTAAGTGGTAAAAATTTATATACCTGGTCTGATTGGGAAGGATATGATCCTGAAAATGCAACAACAATATATAATGTACCCATGTTACGGACATTTACCTTTGGAATAGATTTTAAATTTTAACAATAAAAAATGAAAAAAATGAAAAATTTAAATACATTAAAAAATTTAATCAAAACTACTTTAAGTCTTGTTTTGATTTTGACAATTACTTCTTGTAGTGAAGATTTTCTAGATGAAGATCCAAAAGATTTTCTCTCTCCAGATAACACCTTTCTAGATGTAGAAGGTTTCGAAGCTGGTTTAGTTGGCCTTTATAATAATGGAAGAACAGCTCAAATTTCTTTTGGAGGACTTCACGAAAAGGCTTGGGAGGTTCTATTTGGACAAGGAGCAGATATTGGTTACTTCATCAATAAAAAGAATTTTATTACTGATTATACCACTTTGAATAGTAGTGATGGTACAGTTAGCCAGCTTTGGATAAAATTTTACTCAATAGTCAAAGACGCCAATGTAATAATCACAAGGGCAGAAAATCCAGATGTTATTTGGGATTCTGAGCAAGAAAAAAATGAAGTACTAGCACAGGCTAGATTCTTTAGAGCATATGGCTATCGGTTTTTATTGTCATTTTGGGGAGGTGTACCCATTATAAGAGAAGAAATAACTGCTCCAAAACTTGACTTTGTTCGTGACCCGGCGTCTGATGTGATGGAATTTATTTTACAAGATTTAGAATTTGCCTCTCAAAATCTGCCAGCTACAAATACTACGGGAGCCAAATTAACAAAGGCAGCTGCGGATTATTTACTGGCTGAAACTTATAATACACTCCAACAATGGGACAAGTCTATAGCAGCATGTAACAGAATCCTAAATGATGGACAATATGATTTAATGTACAACAGATTTGGTTCTATGAGTGGCGAACCTGGTGATGTTTATTGGGATTTATTTAGATATGGAAATCAAGATCGTCGATCTGGTAACAGGGAAAATATATTTGCTTGGCAATTTGAATTTGATGTTGAAGGTGGTCTTAAGAATCCTGTGGAAAGAGCCTGGGGACCTTTTTTAGAAAAATTAAAAACTCCAGATAATATGCAAGCCATATTAAAAGATGAAAGGCTAGGACGCCCAGTGGTCTTTATTCGAATTGTACCTTGGGTCGAAACCGGAGTGTGGGATGATTTCGACAACGATATGAGAAATTCTGAATATAATGTACAAAGAGAATTCTATATAAATAATCCAGACTCTGCTCATTATGGTGAGTTAATTCAACCTACTGAGGGAAATTATGTTAGAAACATGTTTCCATATTATAGAAAATTTACACATAACGATTTCCATCCCCAAGGATATGATACTAGTGGTGGAATATATACTGATTGGTATGTGTTCAGAGTTGCCGGTGTATATCTTTTAAGAGCTGAAGCTAATCTTGGTAGAGGAGATAATTTCAATGCTGCGGCTGACATCAATGTTTTGAGAACAAGAGCACATGCGAGTCTTGTGGATCCGGGCAATGTTGATATTGATTATATTCTTGACGAAAGAGTTCGTGAACTTTTGGGAGAAGAACATAGAAGGGTAACCTTAAATCGAGTAGGGAAATTAGTAGAACGTACTATTTTGCACAATCCTATTTCGGGTCCTACAATTCAATCTCATAATAGTCTATTTCCAATACCTCAGTCGGAAATTGATGCCAATAAAGAAGCTGAACTTGTACAGAATCCGGGATATTAACAAAAAAGATTCTGCATAATAATATGTATGTAATGTTTTGATTAGTTTTTGAGGGAAAACCCACTGAGTAAAATTAATTTAGTGGGTTTTTATATAGAGCTAAATTTAATAAAAGGTCTTAAACCTCAGGGCAAGCCCTGAACCCACTAATAGGAATCGACCCAAGGGTTGAGGTACCTGCCTGCCGGCAGGCAGGTTTACCAATATCCCGCTGAAAAAGCGGGATTAGCCTTCCTACCGCAGGCAGGTTCGACTAATTAAAAAATTGAAATTAATTTTTTAGAGTCTCATGAATAAACAAGTAAAACCATAAATATAGCAACTGTAAGATCTAAATTAGCTCTTGAATTAATGCTGATTTTAGAAAAGGGAAATACAGGATTATATGAATAAAAAATATTTGATTTAGATGGATTTATGATTCAGAATTTGAATTTAAATATTATATTGACAAAAAAGAAGTTATGAAATTAATACTATTAATAATATTTATTTTACTTAGTTTGCATATTCAAGCTCAAGAGTTGTTAAAATTCAATGTCAATTCCGGTTCTTTTGATAGGTTCAATTGTCCAATCTCATTAACTATATCGAAAAATGAAATGGATACTGCCTTTAAAGATTTGCAATTGATAGAATTTAAAGGTGAGTCTCATACACCGTTAACCTCACAATATGATCAGGAAAATAATCGAATGTGGTTTATCTTGGATGGTTTGACTCCGAAAAATAATATTAGAAAGTTTGCCTTTGTAAAAAAAAATACCAAAAATAGTTCGCCTCAAATTGAGATTCAAAAAAATGATGGTGCACTTCAATTTACATTGAATAATAAGCCTATTCTAAATTATCAATACGATATAAAAATGGCTCCTAAAGGTATCGATTCTAAATTCCAAAAATCTGGATTTATTCACCCATTATGGTCGCCTGATGGGGAGGTACTTACACGAATTCAACCACCTGATCATTATCATCATTATGGCATATGGGGCCCATGGACCAAAACGCATGTTGATGATAGAGAGGTAGATTTTTGGAATCTAGGAAAGGGTCAGGGAACTGTTTTGTTTAAGACCTTTTTAAACGAAACCCAAGGAGATGTATACAGTGGATTTACCGCTTTGCAAGAATATATTGATTTTGGAGCTACTGAAGGAAACAATGTTGCTATAAATGAAGAACTGGAAATAAAAATTTGGAATTTAAACTCTTCGGAAAAATCATGGATGATTGATTATACAACTACCATCAAAAGTCCATTGGAATCCGGAATTCTATTAGATGCATACCGCTATGGTGGTGGAATTGGTTTTCGGGCAACAGAAAAATGGCATAAAGATAATACATCGGTACTAACCTCTGAAAATAAAGATCGACTCACAGCAGATGGTACGAAGGCCAAGTGGACAATAATCGAAGGTGAAACAATGAATGGACGAAGTAGTATTTTATTTATGGGATTTCCAGAAAATCGTCAATTTCCAGAACCGATGCGAGTATGGCCCATAGGTGCCAATGGAGGGCGAGGCGATGTGTTTTTCGAATTTTGCCCAATACGCCATGTTGAATGGAAAATTGAACCTGATAAAAAGTATCAGCTAAAATATAGAATGCTGGTTTTTGAAGGCAAAATAAGTCCCAAAGAAGCCGAAATCTATTGGCAAGGTTTTGCAAATCCACCAGAAATTTTAATAGAACCTAAATAATTTATAAATTCGATGATGAAAAAATTTATTTTAATTACAATCCTACTCCTATTTGCGTTTAACATTCGAGGTAACAATCCTTCAAAAGAAAAGTTTCGTGTGATGATTTATACTAAAAATGGCAAAGGATTTGTTCATAAAAATATTCCCAATAGCATAAAAGCCTTAAAAGAAATTTGTGTAAAGGAAGGAATCGAAGCAGAAGCAAGTGAAGATCCATCTATATTTACGGATGAAAATCTCGCAAAATATGACATACTTATTTTTTCAAATGCCAATAATGATGTTTTCGATAACGAAGATCAGAAAAAAGCCTTTCAGAAATACATTAGAAACGGAGGAGGTTTTATTGGAATTCATTCTTCCAATGCCGTTGAAAGAAATTGGCCCTGGTATTGGGCAATGATTGGCGGAAAATTTGTTCGGCATGCCCCACATCAGGAATTTGATGTTATCGTAATTGAAGAAAATAATCCTTCAACAGCGTTTCTTGATAAGAAATGGGTTGTAGAAGATGAATGTTATTATTCTAACAATTTAAATCCTGATATTGAGGTGTTATTGGCAGCAGATCTGACAACAGTTGAAGACCCAGGAAAAGTGAATTATCCCGGAGATGTATTTGGAAATTATTTTCCAATATGTTGGCAGCATGAATTTGAAGGCGGACGTCAATGGTATACCGCTTTGGGTCATAAAGCAGCTACTTATGATGATCCTACTTTCAGAAAACATTTGAGGGGTGGAATCCTTTGGGTTTTAAATAAAAAATAAATAAACGAATCAAATCACAATTATGGAGCGAAGAAATTTTATTAAGAAAACGGTAGCAGGTGGAGTAGCAACAGTATTTGCCCCAACTATTTTACCTTCTAATGTCTTTGGAAAGACAGTTGCTAACGGAAAAATTAATATTGGCCAAATTGGTTGCGGTAGAATAGCCATAAGTCACGATATGGCCAAAACTTTGGAATATGATAATGTAAGAATAATTGCTGTTTCCGATGTGGATAGCAATAGAATGAAATATGCAAAAGTGCTGGTGGAAGATTACTATTCTGAAAAAACCGGTAGTAAAAAAGCTGTTGAGGTAAAAATGTACGGTGATTATAAAGAGATGCTGATGAACCCTGATATTGATGCCGTTATAATCAGTACACCAGATCATTGGCACTCACAACCGGCTATTGAAGCCGCTCTGGCCGGAAAAGATGTTTACCTTCAAAAACCCACCTCTTTAACCCTCGAAGAAGGACGAATTTTAAGTGATATTATTAGAAAAAAAGGAACTATACTTCAAGTAGGTACCCAACAGCGATCTTCCCCACAATTTAGGATAGCTGCTGAATTGGTACGGAATGGGAGAATTGGAAAATTACATACGGTAAAAATAGGCCTACCGGGTGACCCGTCGGGTCCTGAGGCTGATACTATGCCAGTACCAGCCTATTTAAATTACGATATGTGGTTAGGTTCAACTCCTTGGATTCCTTATACAGAAATACGAGTTCATCCCCAAAAGGGATATGGCAGACCGGGATGGCTTAGACAGGAACAGTTTGGCGCTGGTATGATCACCGGCTGGGGGCAACACCATTACGATTCCGCGGCATGGGGTATGGATACTGAATTAACCGGACCTATTTCTGTGGATGCTGTAGCACAATTCCCAAATTCAGGAGTTTGGGATGTTCACGGAGATTTTATGGCGAAGGCTGAATATGCCAATGGAATAACAATGTATACCAGCGGGGCGTATACCAATGGTATCAAATACATAGGAACTGATGGGTGGATATTTGTTTCAAGAGGAAGTTATTCTGCAACGGCCTCTGATCCAGTATCCAAATCAAAAAGTGCTAAGGCTCTGGATGCCAGTGATCCTAAAATACTCACCTCTGAAATTGGAGCTAATGAAATTCATCTTTATAAGAGTAATGAACAGCATGGTAACTGGTTGGAATGTATTGAAAGCAGAGAGGAACCAATATCGCCGGTAGAAATAGGTCATCGCGCCTGTAGCGTTTGCTTGATTACGTATATCTCTATGAAACTTGAGAGAAAATTAAATTGGAATCCCGACACAGAAAGATTTACTAATGATGACGAAGCAAATGCCATGTTGAGTAGATCACAAAGATTGCCTTATGGGGTAAACAATATTAAAGGAATTTAATTATAAATGAATGAAATTACTAAAATATTCAGCAATAACTTTTAGTTTAATTTTTACATCATGTGGAAATAAAACTAGCAAACAAGAGCCATCTATAACAAATAATAACATAGAGGAGATGAAGAGTGAAGTAATTATAATGACCCTAGATCCCGGTCATTTTCATGCCGGCCTTGTTCAAAAATCAACTTATGAGCAGGTAAATGATACGGTATATGTTTATGGACCGGAAGGTGAAGATATGACTGATCATCTTGGCCGTATCGATGGATTTAATACACGGGATGAAAATCCTACCCAATGGATAGAGAAGGTTTATAGAGGAGATGATTACCTTGAGAAAATGATTGCTGAAAAACCTGGTAATGTAATGGTGGTTTCCAGTAGGAACAACTTAAAA
>Ga0209633_10006031_pt1 | contig 10458 bp, 9 predicted proteins | sample Cruoilmetagenom1_FD_187290 | JGI IMG/M metagenome (GOLD analysis project Ga0209633, IMG submission 187290) | Oil polluted marine microbial communities from Coal Oil Point, Santa Barbara, California, USA - Sample 1 (SPAdes) (version 2) | ecosystem: Environmental > Aquatic > Marine > Oil seeps ... | reverse complement strand
TCCAGGGCCGTTATCCGAAAGATAAAATATTCTTAGTAAAAGAGGATTTTTACGAAAGTAACAATGTTGCATTTATTAACAGTAATGGAGCTTCTTCACTCAATACTGATAGCAAAACTGTACAGCTCGAAAATGGGGATGAGATTTCATATGAAAAACTTTTAATTTGCACTGGGGGTTCTCCTCTTAAATTTAAAATTTCCGGCAGCGATCTAAGAAGAATTTACTATCTAAGAACACTTGATGATGCGAAGAAAATAAAAGCCGCGGCCGAGTGCGCCAAAGAAGCAGTTGTGATTGGGGGCAGTTTTATAGGCATTGAACTTGCAGCAGCGCTAAGAGAGCTAGGTCTATCAGTAAAACTTCTAATGATGGAAAAATACCCTTGGGAAAATCTAATACCCAAAGAAGCGGGAGTATACTTTACTTCGGTATTAGAAGATAATGGTATTTCTGTTTATCCAGAACAGAGAGTGATTGAATTCTCAGGAGAAAATGGACTTGCAAGTTTTATAAAAACTGAAACTGGTGAAGTTTTTGAGGGAGATTTGTTTGGTGTCGGTATAGGTATCAAATTAAACATAGATTTTTTAAAGACATCAGGTTTTGACGTCGGCAATGGAATAATTGTGAATGAGTATATGGAAACTAACGTGGCAGATGCTTATGCAGCTGGAGATGTTGCAGAGTTTAATGACCTCGTTCTAGGAATGACTCATCTTACAGGGCATATAGAAAGCGCTCAGTTCCAGGGACGTACAGCAGGCAGAAATATGGCAGGCGCTCATGAAGAGTTCTCACAAGTTACAGCATACGATACAGAAATATTCGGAACTATGCTGATGTTCATAGGGGCCTCACAGTACGGCAATGAATTTGTTATAAGAGGGAATCCGGATGAGCCAAAGGGCTCTTTCTCATTTAAAGACGGAAGATTAATTGGCGCACTTCTTATCAAGCCCGGAGGTAAAGACATCAGAGCAGTGAGAGAGTTGATAGAATTAGCTGACAATTCTTTGATTAACTATAAGGATGTATTCAGCGACTCTGCAGGAGACTTAATGGGTCTACTAAAACAGCTCAAGGACCCCGCGTACTAAAGATTATGAATAAGGATTTTGAAAATGAGATAATTGCGATTGCCAAAAAAAATAAGGACAAAAATACTTATAAACCTGAGATACTCCAACACAGTTTAGAAGACAAACAGTATAAAGAAGTAATAGAGCATCTTTTCTCAATAACCCTGAACGCTATAGATATATATAATTCAAATAGCGAATCAGAATTACTTTCTACTTATAGACTACCAAGAGAATTCCTAGAGATGTTTTTAGAGATTCCTGGCAGAAGAGAGGGCTTTTGTATTATTTCCCCGACCAGAATTGTTATCTTTTTTGATGAAGACTCGCAGATTATTACAGTAATAGGAAAAACAAGAAATTCTGAGTCTAATAACACGAATCTTCCTACTAAAACACATCAGTTATTTAAGGTTTCTTTTTCTAAAATGGAGAAAAATTATGAATACAAGGACAATACAGGGGGAGTACTAGACCCTTATGAAATAGTTTCGTTATTAATAAGGTGGATTTCCGGGTAAGCGCTTAGGGTACCAGCACGAAGTGGGTTAAGCCTACAAGGAATACTATGGAAGCTATTAAAATAGGCGCTCCCATTACATACCAAAATGCTTCTTTTTCGTGCGGTTCCAGAGCTAACGGCGATTTATTGTGTTCTTTACTCATATCGACAGGAATTATAACAACTCCTTATATTTTGTAAAGTATTTTACATCAAATTTGCAAATATCCCCGTATTTGTTACTTTATAGAGTGTGATAGAGTACGTAAACCCATTCTTCAGGCCCCCAAGCGAGGGCAAAAGCTTTATTCTACAGGCAACAATCGGATGCTCCCACAACCAGTGTACATATTGCGCTATGTACCGTAAGGACGAGCAGAAATTCCGCATCCGTCCAATGGATGAAATTAAGTCGATCATAGACACTGCTACAGATGCCGCAATGATTAACGACAGGGTGTTTATAGCAGACGGCAACGCTCTTGTTCTCTCTAAAAACAAGCTTATAGAAATAATGGATTACCTTAAGGAAAAGAACCCCGGTATAGAGAGGATAAGAATGTACGCCAACGTCGGAGACATCATCAGACAAGGGGTATCTAACCTAAAAGAACTAAAAGAGCATGGACTGGATATGGTCTATATAGGTTTTGAGAGCGGGGATGATATCGTACTTGAGAGAATCAAAAAAGGCGCAAGCCATGAGCAAACGGTAAGCGCGTCCCAAATGCTAAAGAAAGCCGGGATTATGAACTCCGCTATGGTGCTCATGGGCATGGGAGGCACCGACAGGAGCCTTGAGCACGCCGAGGCTACAGGCAAGCTGCTAACGGGATGCGATCCTGAATACGTAGGTGCGTTGTCCCTACAAGTTCGCCCGGGCGCTCCGCTGCATGACGAGATGATGCGGGGTGAGTTTGAGCTTCCCACCAAGTTTCAAATTATAAAGGAGCTTGAGGTGCTCGTAGAAAATACCGATCTTACAGACGGATACTTTTTCTCCAATCACATCTCAAACTACCTGCCTATCAAAGCTCACTTCCCTAAAGATAAAGAAAAAGTGCTGGCTGAAATAAGGACAGTATTAAATAGCGGGGACGAATCTTTGCTCAGACCCGATTATTATAGAGACGTAATTAATCAATATTAAAATTTCATCTAAAGGAGAGTTCCTATGTCTAGAATAGCGACTATTTCACCTGTTTGGGGATGTAGTGTTGACGATTTACGCGCGCTTGCGAAATTGGCCGAAGGAGCGGGGTTTGAAGCAATTCTGTCCCCTGAGGTTCCACCTTTTAGCGCACTAACAAACGCGCAGGTATTTGCCGAGGCTACTTCAAACATTAAAGTAGGCACCTGGATTACTAATATCTATATGCGCCAGGCGGTTATGGCGGCAGCAGAAGCTCTTACAATTCAGGAAATCTCAGGCGGCAAGATGATGCTCGGGCTCGGTGTAAGCCACAAACCTGTTAACACTCGCTACGAAATCGAAATGGGCGACCCCGTAGATACTATGAGAGATTATGTAGGGCAGGTTAAAGCCTTTATGGACGGTACAGCCCCTCAGCTTACATTAAAGCGCGATCTTCCCAAGGTGCCTGTTTACATTGCGGGCCTTACGAAGGGCGCCGCTAACTTGGCGGGGGAAGTTGCGGACGGACTTATGCCTTATATGGCAACCGTTGATTATGTTTCTACCTTAAGAGGCTACGTAGCCGAAGGCGCCGCAGCTGCCGGACGCGATCCTTCAGAGATAGATGTTACGCTTGGAATTCCCTCAATTGTTTCAGACGATCTTGAGCTTGCACAGAAGGCTGGGATAAGAGGGTTTTCTCCATATTTGAACTTCCCGTTTTATCAGAGGCTTATGATTAACAATGGATACGGCGACGCTATTGATAAGGTAAGGGCAGGTGAAAAACCTGCTGATGTATTTACGCCTGAGATGCTAGACTCTGTTGCGTTAGTCGGACCACCTGACCGCTGCCGAGCTAAACTGGATGAATTCAGAGACGCCGGTGTAGATCTGCCTATTATCGTTCCCGGAGCAGCCGGAAAGCAGAGCAATGTAGAAGTGATGGAAATCACTGTCGCAGCTTATTCCGGTTAATCTGTAAAAATAAATCTAAGATAATAAACAACCCGTTCTCCCCTATTCAAAACTAGGGTAGAGCGGGTTTTCTTTTTCTGTTATGTTATAAACATCATATATCGGGGGATATATTTCCATGAAGATGGCGACTCTTGAAGGATCTCGAAAAACTGTAGACGATGCTTTAATCAAAGCGTTTAAAAATAGTATTCAGGGCGAAGTTCTAAGTGAGGGGGATCCCGGATACGACCAGGCCCGGGTTATCTATAACGGGATGTTCGATATAAAGCCCGCCTTGATAGTGCGCACGATCACGGTCGATGATGTCATAAAAACAGTGAATTTCGCTCGTAATAACAATATTCTCCTGGCAGTAAAAGGCGGAGGGCACAGCGTTGCGGGCAAGTGCCTCTGCGAAGGCGGTATTACCATTGACTTAAGGCCTTTGAATGAAGTACACGTTGATCCTGATGCGAGGATTGCGCGAGTAGGAGGGGGCACTCTTTTGGGTGAGATGGATAAAGCTACTCAGGAATATGGATTGGCGGCTCCTGCCGGGATTGTATCAGATACCGGTGTCGCCGGTCTTACTCTCGGAGCCGGATTCGGATGGTTAAGGGCTAAATACGGTTTTAGCATTGATAACCTTCTTTCTGTAGATATAGTGACGGCAGACGGACAGTTTCTCCATGCCAGTGAGAGTGAAAATGAGGACCTATTTTGGGCAGTTCGCGGAGGGGGTGGAAATTTCGGCGTCGTTACAACTTTTGAATTCCGTCTTCACCCGGTAGGTCCAGAGCTCATGTTTTCAGGCCCTATGTATCCTGCTGAGAATGCGAAAACTATTATAAGCCAGTGGCGGGATTTTATGATGGACGCTCCTGATGAATTTTCAAGCTTGCTTATTATGATGACGGTGCCTGAGTTCGATATTTTCCCCAAAGAGTTACACGGCAGGGACGCAATTATGCTGAGCGGAGTTCACTGCGGTACACCTCAAGAAGGAGAGCGGTTTGTCAAACCTCTCAGAGAGTTCGGCGAGCTTCTTTTCGACTTGAGCGGGCCTAAAAAATACACCGAAATACAGAGCACGTTTGACTCACCTCTGCCTCAGGGGTCTATGATCTGCTATTTTACATCGCTATATTTAGAAACGTTTAATGATGAAGCAGTGGACATGTTAATCCAGTCCTTTTATGAGCGTCCGGCCAAACTTATCCCCTTTTTAGTTGAGGATTTAAGGGGCGTAAGTATGAGGGTTCCAGCGGAGAAGACTGCTTTTGGCGACAGGAGCGCGCCCTATAGGATGGAGCTTAACTCCGCATGGCTTGACCCAAAAGACTCAGAGTCTAATATTGCATGGACTAGAGAAAATATGGATAAGTTTACACGTTTCTCATCGGGCAGGACTTATCTCAATCACTCCGGGTTAAATGAAGAGGGGGAGAAACTAGTAAAACGTACGTATGGAGCTAACTACGAGCGTCTTAGGCAAATAAAGAAAAAGTATGATCCCGGGAATCTTTTCCGACTTAATCAGAATATTTCACCGACCTAATTTGTTCTAAACTTTCTGCTCTACTTTTAGGGTTCTGAGACGGTTAATTGCGGCTGCGAGTTCGAGTTTTCTAAACTCCGCGTAATTTCCTAATAGCCGAGGGTCTAGGACGTCCAGCCCGGCACGTCCTATGTCCAGCATCACGAGGCTCGTTATTTGTCTTAAGGATTTCTTTCCGTCCATGTATTTTTTAGCATACTGTATGGCGTCACCAATTGCGTTTGTCTGACTATTTGCCACAAGCTGCTCCAGTGCGTCGAGGTCAATATTCTGAGTCCCAAAAGCAATTGTATGGAGCCCCTTGGCGGCTATATTAACTTCTCTCTTCCCCTTACTTGAATCGAGACTCCCGGGCAGGGGAATCCGCTCTCTGACAGTGCCGAAATACCCGTCTCCTTCTACTTTACGTCCGGTGGAATTATTCTGGACTATCTCTTTTGCCTCCAGAGTGACATCCTCGGCTTTATAATCTGTCATTCTTATTACAAAGTCCGCGATATCAAAATAGTCCCCGGAGCCTCCGATTACCAGTATCGTCGACACCATATATTCATTAAACAGATGTCTTGCCTTGTCTATGAATGGGGTTATGGGCTCATTTTCTTTAGATACCAGTTCCTGCATACGGTGATCGCGTATCATAAAGTTTGTAGCCGAAGTGTCCTCGTCTATAAAAATCACATCGGCGCCGACTTCTACCGCTTCCAGAATATTTGCCGCCTGCGAAATGCCAGCGCTCGCATTTTCTGTGGAGTACGATTCAGTATTCTTTCCTAAAAGGAGGTTCTTTATAAAAGGGGAGATATCAACATTTTGAACACCTCTGCCAGGTTCAGCTCTAATTGTTACTGAATTGGGATTGCTAACTACGTACTCTCTTCCATCTCCGGGAATGTGATTGTAAATACCTAGTTCAATGGCCTTTAATAGCGTTGATTTACCGTGAGAGTCTTCTCCTACAATTAGAGTTATACCTCTGGGTAAGCCCATACCGGTTATTTGTCCTTTATTAGGAAGCTCTACATCCATTTTAAGATTGTCAGGTGATATAAATGGGACAGCTTTATCGATTTGCATAGGTTGTGAGCTTATGGCTGATTCTCTCGGGAGGATGCTCCCTTCGGCGACAAAAGCGATAAGCCGCAAGTTTTCGAGTTCATTCCTCAGAAAATCAGCGTCTTCTGAAGTTTTAATATGTCGGTATAGAGCATCTTTATCTAATTTGTCAAAAACAAGTGAATTATTTATGATCTTGGGAAGGTCGTCAAAAAGAATATCTTCTGCTTCCTTAGCTGCTACTTTCCTCCCGAAAGCGGGAAGCCCCACGGTAAACCTCACCTCTATAAAAGACTCATTCACAAAAGCAGATGTACGTTCGAGTATCTCTTGCGCGGGAGCATCGATAGAAATAAGACCGCTTTTTCCGGAACCTCTACAGCCTTTAGAGAATTTTTTAATTGCCCCGTGGAATGTACGGGTAATAAAATCCCTGAGCGCAATCTCACGAGACCTGTTTGTATAGGTATCAGAGGGAAGTCCTGCTATATACTGACCGAGTCTCACCCGTACCCTGCTAGGCGATGCGAAAGGGTTTCCCTGCACATGATCAATAAATAGAGTGTATTGACTAAAGAGGTATTCACCTTCCAACTCCTTATAGGACTTGTATCCCTTCCCATCGATATTTTGTAATATACTCCTGAGTTCAAAATGTGCTTTCATAATTTTGATATTACTCTTAGTTTGGATGTACTCAGTAATTATCCTGTTTGTATTGAACTATCAAAGAATCTGAGTGAATTAAACCGACTGCAAGATAACTTGCATTTAGAATCGCGGTTATATTATTATTGAGTATGATTTTGCTTTACTCATAGGGAGGAATAGTTATGCGTTTATCAATTAAATCACGAAATTATTTGAAGAAGTGTTTAGGATTTCTATTAATATTAGGATTTATATCATTAGGTGCAATCGGAGGTTGCAATAATAACGGCGGCGGGTCAGACAACGTCGGTAGAGGCCCAGGCTTTGTAACACCTTTTGGCATTTCGGTAGAGGCCAATGGAAATCTAGTGGTGATAGATTCTGGCCTGTTGGCGGTGGTGCGTGTGAATCAGCTCACTGGCGACCGCACGATCCTATCGGGTACCAGCATCGGCAATGGACCGGGCTTTGTAGCACCTCGTGGCATTGTGGTAGAGGCCGATGGAAATCTAGTGGTGACAGATTTTGGCTTGGTGGCGGTGGTGCGTGTGGATCAGGTCAGTGGCGACCGCACGATCATATCGGACGTCAACACGGGCAGTGGTCCGGGCTTTATAACACCTCTTACAATTGTGGTAGAGGCCGATGGCAGTCTGGTGGTGACAGATCGAGGCCTGGGCGGTGGTACGGGTGGACCCGGCCAGTGGCGATCGCACGATCATATCCGATGTCAATACGGGTAGTGGCCCGTGAAGCAGCTCGCACCTGTGAGGAGCAACAGGTGCGGCAAGGCACCTAACGGGTTTTTAAACATACCTTCTAACCGTGGCACTATTGCAGATGAGGTATTCGGGAACCACAATGATAGTGGAGTTATATGCTTTAGAGTGAAGAAATCAGGTTTACATCAGTTCAGCTTGCATTCAGAATCGCGGTTATACTATTATGAAGTATGATCCTGCTTTAGTCATATGGAGGAATAAATAAATGAGAATAATTCTAGCTTCCTTAATTTTATCCGTCCTTTATTCAAGAGCGGCGTTAGCCCAAGTTTATGTTACAAACTCTGGAGAAGACGAACTAACTAAATGTATACATACAAAAGATAGTTTCAAAACCTTTTGCTTTCAGAATCACAGCTATAATATAATAAATAAGAATTTATAAAATAGTTTGGGTGGAGGCTCTAATTACATATCTAAGCAAAATTATTTTACCATTTCTGACCGTAGCTGTACTTAGTTCATTCTTGATTGAAATAAATGTGGTATCGGCACAGCCTTTTGCTTATGTGGTTAACCAGGGATCCAACGATGTATCTGTGATTGACACGGCAACTAATATGATACTTTTTGGATCACCTATTTCTGTTGGGGAGGTGCCTGATGTAGTTGCCATATCGCCAGATGGTACAACCGCCTATGTGATTGTAGCGCAAGGCATATCGATGATTGACACAGCAACTAATAGGCAAGTCGGCTCACCTATTTCAGTTGGCGCTAGGGATACGAACCTAAACGCTCTTGCCATAACACCGGATGGTACACACATCTATGTGTCTAATTGGAATCAAGAGTCAATGCCCAATACCAATGATGTATCTGTGATTGATACCACTACCAATACGGTAGTTGATACTATTGCGGTTGGGGCGCTTCCTGAAGGTGTCGCCATATCACCAGAAGGTAAAACCGTTTATGTGGCTAATTCCAATGACAATAATGTGTCAGTTATTGACACGACTACTAACATGGTAGTTGATACTATTGCAGTTGGACAGACCCCAAGAGCTATAGCCATAACACCTGATGGCGCAAGCGCCTATGTAGTTAATTCCAATATCAATTCAGTGCCCAATGCCAATAATGTATCCGTGATTGACACTGCAACTAATATGGTAGTTGATACTATTGCAGTTGGGGATTTCCCTTTTGGTATTGCCATAACACCAGATGGCACAAGCGCATATGTGATTAATAGGGAGTCCTTCAATGTATCAGTAATTGACACGGCAACGAACATGGTAGTTGATACTATTTCAATGGGGCTGGGGGATGCGCTATTTGGTATTGCCATAACACCAGACGGCGAACACGCTTATGTGACTATAGACCCCGATGGAGTAGTAGTGATTGATACTGCAACTAATAAGGTCGTAGAGTCAGTATTTATTTTTGTTGGGGGGGAGCCAGGTGGCATTGCTATAACACCAGACGGTACAAGCGCATATGTTACTACTATGAATAGCGTATCCAGAATTGATACGTCAATTAATATGGTAGTACATGGCTCGCCTATTCCTGTTGGGGCAGGGGAGCAAGCTGATCCATCCGGTGTTGCCATAACACCAGATGGTGCAAGCGCCTATGTAACTAATACCACTTCGAATGATGTAGCAGTGATTGACATAGCAACCAACGAAGTAGTTGACGTACCTATTTCTGTTGGAGGGGGGCCAACTGGTATTGCCATAACACCAGATGGTACAGGCGCCTATGTGGCTAATAACAGCTCAAATAATGTATCGATAATTGACACCTCAACTAATATGGTAGTTGGAACTATTGCAGTTGGGGAGGGTCCAGGTGCTATTGCCATAACGCCGGATGGTACAATGGCTTTTGTGACCAATGAAAACTCCCATAGTGTATCTGTGATTGACATCTCAACTAATATGGTAGTTGGCTCACCTATTGTTGTTGGGGATGGTCCGGATGCTATTGCCATAACGCCAGATGGTACAAGTGCCTATGTAACTAATGGCGGCTCCAATAATGTATCGGTAATTGACACCTCAACTAATATGGTAGTTGAAACTATTGCTGTCGGGGATGGTCCGGGTGCTGTTGCAATAACCCCAGATGGTAAAAGCGCCTATGTAGCTACAGGCCTCGGTAGTGTATCTGTGATTGACACGGCATCTAATAAGGTAGTTGGCTCACCAATATCAGTTGCGAATTTAGCTGAAGCTTTTGCCATAACAGCAGATGGTAATAGCGTCTATGTGGCTATTAGAAATGATACCGTATCGATTATTGACACTACAACTAATAAGGTAGTAGGGTCACCTATTACTCTCGGGAGTTCTTCTGGTTTCTCTATGGCTTTGGCGATTACACCTGAGGATGATTTATTAGGAGATCTGGAGCCCGAGCCGCCCATGGGAGATGGAAATGGGAACGGAAACGGGAGTTCGAGCGAGTCATGCGCACTGGCATCACCAGGGACAGCACCATCTTTTCCTCTATATTTATTAATCCCGGCATTTATTTTGATTAACAGGGGCTAGAGAAGACGGACTAACTAAACGCATACTTTTATACTATGGCTTAAGAACAATTGTTTTCCGGCCGAGATGTGGTTAAGCTGAGAGAATGCCTGAGCCTGGAGGAGATGATATTCCAAAACGCGGCACTACTCTGTTCTTATACATAGCTGTATCCATTGCCTCCCTAGGTGGACTGATATATGGCTACGACCTAGCCGGTATAGCTGGGGCGATACTGTTCATTAA
>Ga0209633_10006030_pt1 | contig 10459 bp, 9 predicted proteins | sample Cruoilmetagenom1_FD_187290 | JGI IMG/M metagenome (GOLD analysis project Ga0209633, IMG submission 187290) | Oil polluted marine microbial communities from Coal Oil Point, Santa Barbara, California, USA - Sample 1 (SPAdes) (version 2) | ecosystem: Environmental > Aquatic > Marine > Oil seeps ... | reverse complement strand
GATTATTGCTGGGAACTTTATGAGAAATTTAGGTCTGTAATTATGAATAGAGCAGAAAAGTATTAGCAGAAGATTTGAGAGAATTGTATTCTAATATAATTTATTGTTCTAAAGTTAGACTAAAGTGGGTAGCATTTCCTTTTTGACATATAGAGCTCCATACCTGTTCTGTTAGATTTCTATTTTATTGAAAAGTATGGATTAAATATTTTTGGTGTACTATATAAGCTCTTTGTATTTTTGTATCACTTAGTCAATTCATTAAGGGTGGATATGATGTCATCCATTTTATCACTTATAAGACCTATGTCAGCTGAAACATTATTAACTTCAGTTGCATTATGGTTTAAGGAATCAGAACTTTCAGAGATAGACTGAATGAGAACATTGGTAGTTGCTGATGTTTCAGCCAGACTTTTTTGAGTTCTCTCTGCCAGTTTTCTGACTTCATCAGCAACAACAGCAAAACCACGACCATGCTCACCCGCACGTGCTGCTTCTATCGCTGCATTTAGTGCAAGTAAGTTAGTCTGGTCTGCAATATCTCCAATTGTTGAGAGTATCTCTTTCGTCTCATTTGCGTTTGATACAAGTTCTTGAAGATTACCCACCATCTCATTCTCTTTCTCAGAGATAGAAGAGATACGATCTACAGTTGAATTAATCATATCTTTTAGCTCAAGAATTGTAGTGTCTGTAACATTTGAGATAGTCTCATTTAATTTATTTGAAGTATCTTGTATTTGAGTTTGAGTGTCTGTATTCTTTTGCTGCATATCTTGCAATGATTGACCAAGTAAGTTTATATTCTCTAAAAGGTCAGCCATTTTAGCTTCAACATTTATCTCGCTACGTGAAGTGAATGTTCCTTGTGCAAAGTTTTTTAAAGTTGTAATGGCATTATCTAAATTGTCTTCTGAAGAACTTACCATGCTGTTCATACTATTTCTAAGTATATGAACATGTGGTGTTGTACTATCTGCTTCAACTCTACAATTATAGTGTCCTTTTGAAACTTTATCAGAAAGTAAAACCATCTCTCCAGCAACTAGTGTATCTTCTTGAACAACACTTTGATACTCTTTTATAATTTTATTAATACTCATTTCTATTTTATCAGAAGTACTATCGTTAGTTGTAACTTGATTTCTTTTAAACTCTATCAATTCTAGCAGTTCATCTAAAACTCTTGAAGTACTTGCAGAACTATTTGAAGATTGTTTCATTTGCATAGTGATTATAATAACGAAAGCTACAAAAGCAATCCCGGAATGGATTAAAGATGAGTCTGTTATAAATAGAGAGATAATTAAAATTGCAAAAACGCCAGCTAATATTATATTTTTTACTAAAGTATTCATTGGTATCCTATCTTAATGTTTTATATAAGTTTTCAGCTGTTTGAATCTCGTCAGCTGATGGTTTTCTTCTACATGAAATATACGTATTTGTTTTGTTTACATTGTCATATTTTGGAAAAACAGTTGCAAAAACCCAGTAGTAACCACCGTTAGCAGTTCTGTTTTTTACATAACCAGTCCAGGTTTTATTGCTTTTGACTGTGTTCCATAAATCCTTAAATGCAGCCTTTGGCATATCAGGATGGCGAACTACACTATGCGGTTTTCCAACAAGCTCTTCTAATGTAAAGCCGGCAATTTTACAGAAGTCCTCATTTGCAAAAAGTATTCTTCCTTTTGCATCAGTTTGTGATACTAAGAAATCATCACTTTTCAATATGTGTTCTTGCATGTTTATGTCCTTTTAAGATAAGTAAAAGATATTATTTTATGTATTCTAGCGTGTCTCAAAAATTATTTATAGTGGAAAAAGGAGTACAAAATTTTTATTCATGCTATACTTCATTCATGAAAAATAAATTTTACCAGGATTTGTCGATTTTAATTGTTGAAGATGAACTTGAATCTATGGAAGAACTACAATATGTAATGGAGCTCTATTTTGGCTTTGTGCATACTGCAGTTGATGGTTGTGAAGGACTGGAACTGATAGAAAAGTACCATCCTGATATCGTTTTTTCTGATATTGATATGCCGTGCATGAATGGTGTAGATATGCTCAAAGAAGCAAGAAAAATAAGTTCAAACTCTGTTTTTATATTTGCAACTGCTCATAATGATACTGATTATTTATTGAGTGCTATTGATATTAAAGTTGATGCGTATCTTATGAAGCCAGTACAGCTTGATATAGTATTTGAGAAGCTTGAAAATATTTTAAAAGGTAGAGTTTTACCAACTGCAGATGAGAAAGATAAAAATAGAATTTCAGAGTCTAAACTTTCACATCAAGGACTCTCAAAACGAGAGTACGAAGTCTTTTTAGATATTGCCAAAGGGATAAAACCAAATCATATTGCTCAAAAATATGAGATAAAACCCAAAACTATAAGTACTTACAGGAAAAGAATTTTTGAGAAGATGTGTGTAAATAGTAATGCTGAGATTATTAGGTACGCAATCACTAATCATTTGATTTAAGTGATATTGTAAATCTTGCTCCGTACATTGTATTTTCAGCATGCAGTTTGCCATGCATATGATCTTCAATAATCATTTTTGACATATAAAGTCCAAGGCCTGTTCCTTTACCTTCTTCTTTTGTAGTAAAGTACGGGTCATAAATCTTATCAATTTGCTCTTGCGGAATTCCACCACCATTATCAAGAATACTAATTATCAAATCTTTTTCTTCTTTGACAACACTAACAAATATAGAAGGGTTCTCAATTTTGCTTGAAACTAGTGAGTCTTTGGCATTAGTGAGAATATTTAGTATAACTTGTGAAAACTCGTTGCTAAAACTATGTACTGTGTAGTCCTCTTTTATATCACTTGTATAGGCTATATCTAGATGCTGTAGATTGGGCTCAAGAATATGGTATGCTTTATCAATCGCTTCTTTTACTAAAAAGTTATTCTTCTCTTTGTGAGGACTGAAAAAATCTCGGAAATCATCAATTGTCTCAGACATGCCATATATGATTGACATACATTTATCTACATTTTCATCAATATCTCCTTCTTTTAATAAATCTTCTTTCGCATAGTAACCTGTCTTTTGGATAATAAGCCCCAAGGTATTAAGTGGTTGTCTCCATTGGTGGGCGATATTTCCTATCATATCACCCATTGAAGCTAATCTGCTTTGCTGTATGAGCAATGCTTGTTTACTTTGAACTTCTTGCTCAAGTTTATACTCATTTGTAATATTACGTGAGACGCCAACAACTCCTACTTTATTTCCTGTTATATTAAAGAGTGGTGTTTTATGAGTTAAAAAGTAAGCATCTTCTCCATTTGGAAATTTTACCCACTCTTTATTTGTTTGTTCTTTTGAACTTTTTAATATTAGTTCATCCACTTGACGGAATTGGTCTGCATGCTCTTTATCAAACAGATCATAATCATCTTTACCTATAATATCCTGCTCTAATTCACCAACGATAAGTTCAAAGTTTCTGTTACACCCTATATATTTAAAATTAGAGTCTTTATAATAAATAACATCACTAACAGAGTTTGTTACGCTTTTGATTAATTCATGGTTTTTTGTAACTTCACGATTTGATTCAGTTAGCTCTTGAGCATTAACTTCAAGTGTATTCTCAAGCATTTTTCTCTCAGTATAAAAATCATCATAAGCCTCTTGAGTGAGCTCTATGAACTTCTTTAGCTTCTTATCTTGAGTACTTATATCAAACTCTTTGCCAAAAGCTTTTTTAAGTTGAGCTTTTAATAACCGATGCATCTTAATCCTCGTATATTGTAGTAATTGTCATTGTCTGGTTGTGTAGTTTACAGTTTAGTAAGTCATTACTAAATGGAGCTATTTCTCCATAAGAGTAAAATCCGATCATCTGTGAGTTATCACCAAGTATGTTTTGCATTATCTCTATCTCTTCATCTACAAGTTGTTTCAATACACTACGTCTTCCACTACAGCTTACAGCTAATGTTAGAGAGCGTTTAGAGTTATAAGGACTAATACTATTTGCTACTAAAGCTGCTCCATCTACAAGGTTCTCTATATTTGTTTTCATCAAACGAACTTCAGATCCTTGGGGTACATCTCCAGCAAAAATAATTGACCCATCTTTATTGATACCCATCATAACTCTAATAACTTCATTTTTATCATTTTTATCTGTTTTTATACTCAATGGAAAAAGTAATCCACTTGCTGGTAAATCTTTAATATACTCACCAAGGTACATTTTGTAGAGTTCCAGAGCTGGCTTGTTATCTATCTCGTATACCACATTTCCAATAGCCTTAGTAACCACTCTTTTTGCTCCAAATTCTTCCCATCCGGCCTTACAACCAATACCAATATGAAGAGAATCACCGTAAAAACCAATGGCAACGGCAATATTATTTCCACTTAATTTATCAGTAGTAACAAAAGTGTCTTCAAATGCATAAGAATCTCCCGCTAAACCACCAGTTACTGTGATATTTCTCTCACTGTTTAAGCCTTCTACAAATTTAGAGCCATCTATTTTAAGGCCTTGAGCCAGTACAAACACATGTTGAAGATTTTCTTGTTCTAAGTTGTCTATTAATGCTTTTGCATCATCATGTAAATTTTCAGGATTAATTACCGAGCAATTTATGGCAATTTTCCCCTTGTCAAAACTAATTGCGGTTGCTACGGCCGGATACTCACTAACGGTCTCATCTAAAATATTTCCAGCAGTTGATGAGCCGACTATATGGGCATTAGGATAAATTTTTTTCAGTAAAGAAATATGATCATAATCTTTTAGAACTTGAAAATCTGCAAAAACGAATACTATGTCAACTATCTCTTTATTACATTCACTGGCTTCTTCAACTAACCAGTTGTTGTTTTCAAAATGCAGTCTATCTATTTTCATTATTTATCCTTTACAATGTATATTTAATCTGTGTATTTCACAGAACGGTTTAGTATGGTCAATAGATAAACTTATTTTAAAGATTGCTCCATGGTTTTCATTGGCAACTTCAAGTTTTCCTTTCATATTTTCTTCTATAATCATTTTTGACATATAGAGACCTATACCTGTTCCTTTACCTTCCTCTTTTGTAGTAAAGTAAGGGTCAAAAACTTGGTCTATTATTTCTTGGGGAACACCACCTGCATTATCTTTTACAGCTAAAAGCATTCTTTCATTTTCTACGTAGCAACATATATGTATTTTTCTATCTGTTTCTCTATTTTCAACAAGGGCATCTTTTGCATTATTTATGAGATTTATCATAACTTGGATAAGTTCATTTTTATATGTACGTATTTGCGTTGATGGTTCTATTTTTGAAGTGATTTTTATATTATGCTCTTCTAGTATATTTTCCATAAATAAAATTGATTCATCAATTAAATCCTGCATATAAAAAATGTGCATCTCTTTATCTTGTTTGAAAAAGTTTTTAAAGTCATCTATGGTTGAAGACATTTTTTTTATCTGCAACATTCCTTTGCTGACATTGTCTTGAATTGTTTTATCATCCAAAATTCCCTGCTCGTTGAAAAATTCAAATTTTTGTATAATCAAGCCAAGGGAATTAAGAGGTTGTCTCCATTGATGAGCAATATTGTTAATCATTTCACCCATGGCAACTAGACGATTTTGCCGCATCATTAAACGATTTTGTTGAATGTTTTTATCTACAGCTTTTTCAACCTTACTTTCCAGTTCTTTTTGATGTGTCGAAATTTTTTCTGCCATATTGTTAAACGCTGTATTAACTTCACCTAGTTCGTCATTTCTACATGAGGAAACTCTTGCATCGTAATTACCTCTAGATAACAGGATAGTCATTTTATGTAGGAGATCAAGGCGCCTGAGTATTAAAAAATATATTAAAAGTGCTAGTACAGCAACCATAAACAGGATTACAAGAGAATTAATAATCATATACTTATATATTCCATCATTAATATTATGATGTGCCTCACTCATGTCAAATTGCAGATATACTACCCCATAGTATTTAGGATATAAGTCTCCCTCTTTTAACTCCATAGCAAGGGGAAAGAGAGCATTGATATACATTTCATGATGGTCGGATATAAGAGAAGCCTTCTGCTCTTTTATAACTAAGTCAAGTATCTTTTTGTCACGAGTAGTATTAGTATGTAGAAACTTGACTGGGGTAGATTCAAATATTAAACTACTTTGTTCATTATATATCTTTACAGAATTTAAATGATCTAGAGTGTACTGAGATAGGAGTCTTGTTAAAGCAGCTAATTCTTCTTTTTGATAAAGATGTCGTCTCTCAATTTCGTTTGATATGCGATTACCTATAATGGTGATACGTTTTTTTTCAGTCTCTATTTGATGAGAGTGTTCAGTTTGCTTATAAAAATACATATTGAGGCTCATAGTAATTAAACCAATTACAAGCACTAAGGAAGGTACTAAATATTTTAGAGAAAAATTCATATTATTCACTCTCTTCTAGTAATGTGACATCAAGGAGAGCAGTTGTATTGATATGTGTTTTAATAGTTCCTTTTGCATGCATTAATTCTGATAGTTTATAAAAAGAATTTTTAAATGAAGTGTTTTGTAAATTTAGCATATGTCTAGTTTCTTCTTTAGATGGGATAGTAAGCATATCATACGACTTTTCAAATGCATCTGCTGAGATATGTTCATAAGAAGCCATCCTCATCATAGCTTCTTGTTTATTGTTTTTTATGTATTCTAGAGCTTTATACCAACCCTTAATGACTTTTTTGAGTGCCTCTGATCTATTTTTTAGAGTTTTGTCTTCAGTAACAAGTATATCAACTATCTCATTTGGAATTTGTGTGGAATCAAATATGACATGAGCACCACATTTTATAAGTTGCGAGGAAAATGGTTCATAAGTAACTAAAGCATCAACTTGACCGGCTTTATATAGTTTTACCTGCTTTCCAATTTCATTAGTGGATATTTTGAAATCATTGACTGTTAAATCATCTGTAAAGTCCATCGCTCGGTGTATAAGATAGTCACCTAATGCACTTGGTTCAATAGATACTCTCTTTCCCTTAAGGTCATTGAGTGATTTGATCTCTGGTCTTGCTACAATTGCATCACCGCCATTTGAAATATCCAAAATTAAAAATATCTTTGGTTGATTCTTCATCTGGGCATACCGGAGTACTTCATCAGCAGTAAATGCAGCTACATCTACAACATTGTCTCTTAAAGCTCTAAATGACTCAGAAGGAGTTGCAAAACGTATAATACGTACATTTAAATCATTATAAAAGCCTTTTTCCATTGCAAAAATTAAGGCTTCATATCCAGGCCATGGAGAGATACCTATTTTTAATTCTTCTTCTTTTTTGTTACATCCATTCATGAAAAAAACTAGTAACAACATTAGCGGTATTGTATAAAATTGCTTGTGCATTATTTTGAGCCTTCAGCTAAATATTTTTAAATCTTAATTTTACTATTTCTATCATTTCTTCTTTGATACTAATTTCATCTTCAATATATAATAAAGTTGTTTTTTTATTTATTAAGAAGCATTTTAGTGGTCTGAATTATCATCAAAGTCCCTTTTTATTTTTAAAAATTCATCTAGATTTTTAAAAAATATATTTATTAAATTAGGGTCGAAATGTTTCCCTTTTTCTTTTTCAAATAAAGAGAGTATATCTTCTATCGCCCAAGCTTTTTTGTATACTCTATCATGACCAAGCGCATCAAAAACATCAGCAAGTGCTGTTATTCTTCCAAAAATATGTATCTTATCACCAGATAGTTGATTCGGATATCCACTTCCATCCCATTTTTCATGATGCTCATTTGCAACTATTGCAGCAGAGCGTAAAAGTCTTTGATTTGAATGTTTAAGCATTTCAAAGCCAAGTTCTGCGTGTGTTTTCATAATCTTAAACTCTTCGTCAGTTAGTTTTCCCGGTTTATTTAAAATTGAATCAGGAATAGCAACCTTACCAATATCGTGCATTGGTGAAGCCATTTTTAACTCTTCAGCAACTTCTTGAGAAAGTCCAGCTTTCAAAGCTAAAAGTTTAGAGTACTCAGCTACGCGTTTAACGTGAGCTCCAGTCTCTTTTGAACGAGTCTCTCCAATAGCCCCCATCGTAGATATTACCTCACGTTGAGTTGCAACTATCTCACGGTTCAGTATTACACTCTCACTTATATCTACAAAAAAGCAAAATACTTCGAGTATATTGTCATCTATTCCGACTATAGGTATAAAAGAGCTTTCAAGATAAACCTCTCCGTGCTTCTTTGTCTTATGCTCAAGTAAACCCTGCCAAGCTTTTCCATTTTTTATGTTTGAATCTATTTCCTGAAAAAGATTCTTTGGTTCTTCTGTTCTTATAAGTTTCCTATAGTTAAGGTTATCTAACTCAGACTCTTTATAGCCTAGTAGTTTTCCAAACTCTTTACTAGACATTGTAATGTGCCCATCAACTGAAGTACGACAAAATAGGGTGTTTTCTTTGATGGCTTTTTCAAATTCACCAATAAAGGTTGTTTTTTCATGCAGTGTTTTTGAACTGGAATCCAGTTCCTCTTTTAAATCTTCTTTTTGAAGTTCGATCTCTGTAACATTTTTACGAAGAGAAATAAACTCAACGATATTATTATCTAAGTCTAAAATAGGTGTTATAGTAGAATCTACATAGTAAGTAGAGCCATCTTTCGCCCTGTTTTTAACAATTCCATTCCAACGCTTTTTAGAAAGAATAGTTTTCCATAAAGCCTTAAACACTGACAATGGCGTATCTGGATGCCTTACAAGGCTATGATTAGCACCTATGAGTTCTTCTTCTGAATAGCCACTAATCTTTATAAAGGCATCATTAACATAGGTGATATTGCCATCTGTATCAGATTTAGAAACAATCGCACTGACATCTACGACTTCTTTGTATTGAGCTAGAATTTGTTCATTTTCTTTTAATCTTTCTTGTGTGAAAATTCTTTCAGAAATACTCTTTAAAGTAGAAAAAAGTTTTTTTATATTTATTGGTTTTAATAGATAGTGATTGATTTCTAAGTCAATAGCTTCAAGTAAATATTCACTATCGTTAAAAGCGGATGAAATGATAATAGGTATATTATGATTTTCTTTACGAATATGCTTAATCATATCAAGGCCATTCATAACTGGCATACGAATATCTGTCAGAATTATATGTGGATTGACTTCATGGTATTTGTTTAATCCATCTTTACCATCTTTTGCGACGGAAAGTTCTGGAAACTGTCTTTTTAGTATATCAGCGAGTTCTTCTCTAATATCAGTGTCATCCTCTACATATAACAGTTTTATTTTTGAGTAAGAAGATTTTAACATTTACGATACCTATTATTACATTTATTTCTCATATTCTATCAAAATAATATTTATAGTTGTAGTGGAAAAATGATTACAATTTATAATAGACTGTATTTCAGTCTATTAGTGTTAATATACTAAATAGAAATTTAGGGGAAAAAAGTGCAAAAAATATATATAGCTGGTCCAGATGTTTTTGAGAGAGACTCTATAGAGATTGGTAAAAGATATACAGAGTTATGCGAAAAACATGGCTTTAGTGGGCAATACCCATTAGATAATGTAATAGATTTTAATCAGGTCAAAAGAAAAATAGCTCAAGATATTTTTGTAGCGAATGAGAAGCTTATTGATGAGAGTGATATTGTCATAGCAAATCTAAACTCCTTTCGCGGCAAAGAGGCAGATAGTGGAACTGTATGGGAGTGCGGTTACGCTTATGCTAAAGGTAAAAAAGTATATGGCTATATGAAGAGTAAACGCAGCTATATCGAGCAGTTCTCAGATGTAAAAGAAGAGGGTGGATTGTTTTGGGATAAGGAAGATAGATTTATAGAGGATTTTGATTATCCTATAAATCTAATGATTGCCTGTTCTACTATAGAGATAGTAGAAGGTGGCTTTGAGGATGTACTAAAGCTTATTAGTAAATAAACAAGAGTTATTTGACTTTAAATAATCCTAGTTGCTCGTTTAATAGCTTTGTGCTCTCTTGTACTTTAATAACTTTTAATGAAATATCTTCCAAAGACTCTTTATTGTCAACTGAGAGTCTGTTTACATCATCTATAGATTTGATAATATTTTCAGTACCGTAAGCTAAATCATCTGATTTGATTTGAGAGTTTTTTGCAATTACTGAGGCTTCTTTTATATAGTTAGAACTATCTAACATTTTTTCTTTTACACTGCTTGCCTGGGCAACAAGCATAGATACAGATTTTGCATTTGTGTCCATTTGTATACTAGAGTCATTAATAGATTGAATGATAACACTTACTGTTGCGTTTATCTCTGCTAAAGACTTCTGCGTTGTCTCTGCCAGTTTTCTTACTTCATCTGCAACAACAGCAAAACCTCTACCATGTTCACCGGCGCGAGCAGCTTCTATTGCTGCATTGAGTGCCAGG
>Ga0209633_10006029_pt1 | contig 10459 bp, 8 predicted proteins | sample Cruoilmetagenom1_FD_187290 | JGI IMG/M metagenome (GOLD analysis project Ga0209633, IMG submission 187290) | Oil polluted marine microbial communities from Coal Oil Point, Santa Barbara, California, USA - Sample 1 (SPAdes) (version 2) | ecosystem: Environmental > Aquatic > Marine > Oil seeps ... | reverse complement strand
ATTATTTATCAAATTGATATAATTCCTCAGGATCTGGGAAGGGTATTATTGAATTTGATAAATAATGCATTTTATGCGGTAACTTCTGTTCCGATTGAAGAGCAAGACAAAGATTATAAACCTCTGGTTGTCATAAGTACTAAAAAGATGGACGATCAGGTACTAATTTCTGTTAAAGATAATGGTCCCGGTATCCCGGATGATATAAAAGAAAAGATCTTCCAGCCCTTCTTTACAACCAAACCCACTGGAAAAGGTACCGGTCTGGGATTGTCATTGGCCTATGACATTATAACTCAGGGACATGGAGGCGCCCTAGAGTTGCGTACAGAAGCTGGTGAGGGAACAGAATTTTTAATTTATATTCCCCTTAAAAAATAAGCGCTATACAAATGAAGAACGCACTCACATTAATTCTTTTTATAGTATTCACTCTTAATGTCGGATATTTATTTGCACAGGAGGAGACAGTAGGTAAGTTGGATTATTACAAAGAATTAAAGGGGACTGCAATAATTGATATATTACCTGATTCGAAGGGAAATATTTGGATTGCCACCTTGGGTGGTCTGGTGAAATTTGATGGATATGAATTTCATTGGTACCATAATGATCCCTCAGATAATAGGACCATTGGTGGATTACTCACTTATGTCTTGCATGAAGATTCCGCGGGGAGAATATGGATCGGTAGTATGAGGTCTATTTATTGCTTTATACCACAAACAAAAGTGTTTAAAACCTATAGTTTGGATGTGAATTTTCCTGTGGAAGGGCGGCCTTTCGTTGATTCAATTGTTGAAGATGCAAAGGGGAGGGTTTACTTCGGTGTTATAGACGGATTTGGTTTTACAGGTACGAATGCCTTGTTGTATTTTGATGAAGAAAAAGAGGAAATAAAAAGCTTTGAAAAAGAGGTAGGTCAGGAGATTGAAAATGTAGATTTTATGCATGCTGACACCTCAGGCAACATATTATTTTCATCTCAAAGCAGACTGTTTATGATCAATACAAATCGTGAATTAAGCAGGAGTCCTTACGAGGTGTTATTCTCGTCATTTGATGAAAATGAATACGCAATTGGTTTGGTCACTCCTTCCGACGCATCCTATTGGATTATTAGTAACAAATTTAATTTGTATAAATTTAAAGACCAAAGAATACAAGCTTCATGGTCTTTATCAGACATTTATGACGGGCCGGTTGCACAAAATTTCTATGCTACGATAACCCTTGATACTGAAGAGAATATTTTGATTGGTGCTGCCCAGAGCTTGATATCATTTGATAGACAAAAAAACTCTTTTTCTGTTAGAAAATTTGATTCCAATATAGACTTTGATCAGTCATTGATTACTGTGATGAAGTATGATCAGTTCGGAAATCTTTGGATGGGTTCAGAATCGCAGGGTTTATTCAAGGTGCCGAATAGAAATATACTAAAATCCTATACGCACGACCCAAAAGATTCAACTTCTATTACAGGCGGTTGGATTGCCAGAATGTTTGAGGATTCAAATGGTGTCATTTCCATGCCTTCTAATAATCGGGGTGGACTCGAAGGGCTAAGTCGATTGGATCCAGCTACAGGAATTCTTAACAGAACACTTTATAAAGACATGCTTCCCGGTTACCATAATATTTATATGATAGACGAAATTCGACCGGGGGAATTGTTTTTTGAATCGGATGAGGAATATTATGTCTATGATGTTAAAACCAATACCGTAAAACCACCGGGCCTCATAACAGATGTTAAAGAATTCGGTTATGTCAATGACGTGATCAGAGACAGTAAAGGTGTTCTATGGATTTGCGGAATTAGAGGTCTTTTTAGGGAAAAAGATGGTAAATCTAAACGTTTTACTTTTTCTGAACTTTCTCAAGGAACTGAAAATTCGAATTTTGTTACTTTGATCATGGAGAGCAAGAACAATGGGATATGGACATTAACAAATGACGGTTTGTTTTTTATTCATAATGATTCTGATCATATGGAACGACATGGATTTGATGAAACCGAGGGAGATGTGTTCTCTACTCAGGATATAAATTCATTGTATGAGGATGATAATGGAATTCTATGGGTTGGTACCTGGCAAGGAGGATTAAATAGGTATGATCCGGAAAAAAGAAAGGTTAAAGTATATGATCTGGATGATGGACTTCCTAACATGAGTATACAGGGAATTCTTGGCGATGAAGAGAATAAGGTATTGTGGCTAAGTACCTTTGCCGGAATGAGTCGTTTTAGTATTGAAGACGAGCAATTCAGTAATTTTTCTACAGAGGATGGAGCACAAAGTCGTCTGTTTGCAGACGGTTCCTACCTTAAAACTTCACAGGGGCTTTTTATCTTTGGAGGAAGTAACGGAATTAATATTTTTGATCCGCATGATATTACTGAAAATTCGATCCCACCTAAGCTTTACATTACTGATTTTAAGGCTGGAAATGAATCTCTGGTATTTGAAGATGCTACCGATTTGTCAAAAACAAAGCTAGAACTGGTTCATGATCAAAATAATATTTCTATTAACTATTTGGGTATTCATTATGACGATCCATCTAAAAACAGGTTTGCATACAAGTTGGATAATTTCGACAGCGACTGGAGAAACGTAGGGAATCAACGTTCTGCCTATTATTATAATCTACCTCCCGGAAAGTATACTTTTAATGTTAAGGCGGCAAATAGTCATGGTGTTTGGAATGACGAAAATGCATCGATCAGCTTCAGTATATCACCACCATGGTGGATGACCTGGTGGGCTTATTCCTTGTATGTGGTCGGCTTTGTTTTGTTCATTTTACTTTTCGACCGTTATAGAAAAAAGCGTTTGGTTGAGAAGGAGCGTGAAAAGGCCAAAGAGAAAGAGCTTGCTCAGGCAAAAGAAATTGAAAAGGCATACGAGAATCTGAAAACCACTCAAACACAATTGATACACGCAGAGAAGATGGCCTCTCTTGGTGGACTCACGGCAGGAATTGCCCATGAAATTCAAAACCCTTTGAATTTTGTGAATAATTTTTCTGAAGTGAGTATTGACCTAATGGAAGAAATGGAGGAAGAAATAGTGAACGGCAATGAAAAGGAAGTAAAGGATATAACTGAAGACATTAAAGAGAATCTAAATAAGATCAGCCATCACGGCAAAAGAGCCAGCGGTATTGTCAGGTCCATGCTATTGCATTCACGAGGCGGCAGTGGAATAATGGAATTAACAGATCTTAATGCTTTGATAGAAGAATATGTTAATTTGGCCTTTCATGGAATGCGTGCAAGTAAGACTGCTATTAATGCCAAAATTGATTTGGTTTTGGACAAGGAAATTGGAAGGATTGAGCTCAATCCGGAGGATTTTAGCCGAGTGGTTCTAAATCTATGTAAGAACGCCTTTGATGCCATGCGTGACAAAACCTTGATAGAAAAGAACAAAGATTATTTACCTGAATTAAAGGTAACTACAAAGAAGGCGGGTAAGGGCAAATTAAGAATTGATTTTGAAGATAATGGCCCTGGGATTACAAAGGAGTTAATAAATGAGATCTTCCAACCTTTTTTTACTACTAAAAAAGGAACAGAGGGAACTGGTCTGGGATTAAGTATAACACATGATATAATAAAGAACCACAATGGAGAAATAGGAATCGTATCTAAAGAAAGTGAATTCACACGATTTGAAATAGAAATACCATTAACAACTAAAAAAACAAAATTATGAGAATACTTGTCGTCGATGATGAGAAAGATGTTGAAATTCTTTTTCGTCAAAAGTTTAGAAAAGAAGTGAAAAGTAAAAGCCTGGATCTGGTATTCGCATTTTCGGGTCAGGAGGCATTGGAGCTGCTTGAGAAAAGTGACCCTCCCAGTGTTGTTTACATTTTTTCAGACATCAATATGCCCGGAATGACCGGATTGGAATTACTTGAAAATGTAAAAGCACTTTATCCGCAAATTAAGGTAAGTATGATCTCCGCCTACGGAGATAAGGCCAATTACGACAAGGCGATATCATCGGGAGCGAAAGAATTTTTTACGAAACCGATTAATTTTGAATCTCTTAGAGAGGAAATTAAAACTTTGATAAACTAAATAATAATACCAAGATGATGACCAAAATTCTTGTTGTAGACGACGAAGAGGACTTGAAGATATTGATCAAGCAACGATTTCGCCAAAAAATACGTCAAAATGAATACGATTTCGTTTTTGCTGAAAATGGAAGGCATGCCTTAGAACAACTCCTTGAACATACAGATGTAGATCTGGTATTGAGTGATATCAATATGCCCGAAATGGATGGGCTTACCCTGTTGGGGAAACTAAGCGAGAAAAACTCCCTTTTGAAATCAGTTATGGTATCGGCCTACGGCGATATGGAAAATATACGTACAGCTATGAATCTTGGGGCCTTTGATTTTATAACCAAACCCATTGATTTTAAAGATCTGGAAATAACTATAGAAAAAACGATAGCACACGTAGCAAATATTAAAAAAACATTGCAGGCGGTGAAAGAGAACAACATACTTCGAATGTATGTTGATGAATCTGTGATCAATTTTATGGGAAGCAAAGAAATAAAATCTACGCTTTTTGATAATGAAACCATTGAAGGCACTGGTGTATTTGTTGATATTTGTGGATTTACTTCTATAAGTGAGAATGAACCGGCAGATAAAGTTGTTTCCATGTTAAATGCTTATTTTGACATTATGGTCAAAGAAATAATTACACAGGAAGGAACCGTTGATAAATTTTTAGGAGATTCTGTTATGGCTACTTTCAAGGGAGATTATCATCTTGACAGGGCAATCGATGCTTGTCTTGCTATAAGGAATGTCATTGATAAAGCCGATATAGGAATAGGGATTAAATCCTACAAACCGGAAGTTTCCATAGGTATAAACAGTGGGGATATGGTTTGGGGCAATATTGGGTCTTCCACCTTACGTAGATTGGATTATACGGTAATTGGAGATGCGGTAAATGTGGCTTCCCGATTGCAATCAGCGGCAGGAAGAGGGCAGATCCTGATCAGTGAAGAGAATTACCTGAAAATAAAGGAATCTTTCAAATGTGAGAAAGTAGGGGAGATAGAAATGAAAAATAAAAAATCACCACTTGTTGTATACGCTGTTGTTAGCTAAATCCAATTTTTACATTAAAAAATATTTGATAATTTGCATCAAAGTTTCTATTAATTACATAGATTGAAAAACAAACCACCAGATTATGGATCTGATGGATTTTAAACAATTATAATCTTAATGAAGAATTCTGATCTTTATTTTTTAGTTTTACTGTTACTGGTATTTATTAAACCATTATATGCTCAGGATCACCAAGAGCATGAAGAAGAATCTCATCATGAAGAATTTTACCAGAACACACTTGGGTTATTTGTTGGCTACACATTTATACCAAATTATACGGAATCTGGTGATGAACAAACATTTGTTGCTCCAACAATAGGGTTAGATTACTTTTATAGATTTAATCATAAAATTGGTCTTGGCCTTCAAAATGACCTTGAGCTGGCTTCTTATGAAATTGAAAGTGGATCTGACGGAACGTTAAAACGAGAATACGCTTTTGTTTCCGCAGTTATATTTTTTTATGAACCGGTAAGTTGGTGGTCGGTATTTGCTGGTCCGGGTTATGAATTTGAACATCATGAGAGTTTTTTTTTAGCCAGAATTGGAACTGAATTTATCAAAAGATTTAATGATGGATGGGCGGCTACACTTACCTTTACGGTTGACATAAAGGAGATCAATACCACACCGGCTTTCGGTATAACGATATTAAAAGGTCTTGGAAATACAAAATAATTATGGATCCTTAGGACGTACATTATTGTGAAATGAAAGAAATTCTATAATTTGCTTAAAGATTATTTCTATTTAGACAGAATTTCTAAGTTTATATTATTATATGTAATTGAGGTATATGAGTGATTCACTAATTTGAATTAACTCTATGTCTATAAAAGAATTTGGGTGAATGAACTATAAATATTTCCTTCTAACACTAACTTTTCTTCTTTTTTTTTGCCGGCAAGGGCCGATTTTATTGGTTGGATCAGGGCGGCCCAATGTGAAACAATCATTGAAGTTTATATAGAAGATGGGCGAATAAGAAAAACCTATGATGGGCCTGTTGAATTATCTGTAGATTATATGGTTTTTAATGTGACAAAGGATGATGTTAAAGTTCGTATGTCTGCTATCGATGAAGATATTTGGCCTTTGCCATCGGTCTCGAAAAAATTGTCAGCTGATCCCAAAGACAGGATTGGATTTACTGATTTTCTTATGGCAGGAAGAGTTGTCTATAGCGATGTCATCAAATTTTATTATGATCAAACCAATAAAATGTTTGGTACGGATTATCAGCCACCGAAATAAAGTATTAAAAAAAATAAAATAGAAGGTCATCAATGATGACCTTTTTTTGTGCACAAGAACTGAAAGGGGGATTGTTGTGAACGATTTAATTGTGGTAGTCTTTCTGAGAAGTGATATAATTAATATTTTTTAGTGTAGGGCGTAGGTGAATTGCAAGTTGACGCCATAATCATCGTTCGCAGCGCCGGTTGTGGTAGGATTACTATCGTAATTGTAATAAAATTTAAGTCCCACTTTGAAATTATCACTAAAAAGACTCACTTGTGGGTTGATATTAAGTACGGTTCGAAATCTACTATCTGTAAAATAAGGTATGAAAGTGAGGTCGGCGTCAACCCATACTTTTGGACTCCATAATTTGTACACTTTCCAAACGGTAGTTATTAGACCAGCTATATCCTGCGTTTGCCCGGAATCATCGTAGGGTGTTTCCTGTGTCACATTCAAACCCGCCCCAACATAAAATCTATTCCAATTATTGTACTTTATGTCTTTTATACCCAAAGTATTGATCCCTAATCGGAGTTTTGTTCCTAGTTCTAAATTTTGGCTTGCTGTAAGGGCTAATTCTGTCGACCATCCTTTATTTAAAAGCCTCTCCCAGCTCAAGCTAACATCTAACTTACTCGAATTTAAGGTGTCTCCCTGATAGGTTAAATTGTCATCCCAGGTCAAATTATAGTTCGCATTCCTTTTCCGGTAAGTTAGATTGCCGGAAAACACAATGGTAGCTATATCACTACCTTTTGAATAGTTTAATCCCAGACTAAAATTACCACTTGTTCTCATCCAAAAATTTTTTTTTATAGGATAGGCTTCCACAATATCATCCGTAGCTTTGAGTATTGTATCAGTGGCTGTGATTATATAAACTGTTTGGGCCTTATCGGAGGGACCAAATGAACCGAAATAGACTCTATTACTTTTCATTTTTATCTCAAATTGTTTTTTTGAAATAATTGTTTTTACTTTCGGCTCTTCCAAATTTATGGTTCCCATACCATCCATTTTCCATGTAATCACGCCATAGACCATCTTTTTAAAATCACCTGTCATAACATTTCCATTAATATGAATTATGGTATCTATTTTTTGGGCCATCACTTTTTTTGTAGGGACGATCAGGGCGATAAAAAAAATTGTGATATAAATAATGTTCTTAGTCAAAAGATATATTTTAGTCAAACAAATTTAGTATATTTTTCTTTAAAAAAAATGGGCTAATCTGTAAATTACTACTTGGTTAAAGGTACGTTTCATCAAAAGCAAAAACTTTCCCATAGGTGTGAATAATTACTTCAAAATCATTATTTTTATTCAAAATTTAAATCATTAACAATGAGCAATTCTAATTCAAACAAGGTTTCACGGAGATCCTTTGTACAATCTTCTCTTTTAGCAACAGCAGGATTAACAATATTACCCGGGTTCAAAACTTTTAGACCCAATGAAAACATTAATCTCGGTTTTATAGGTCTTGGGAGGCAAGCTATGTTTCTGTTAAATGGATTTATAAATATTGATGGGGTAAAAGTCCTTGCTTCTGCCGATGTTTATGATATTAAAAATAAAAGATTCGAAAAGAGGGTTAATGATCATTATAAAAAGAAAGGAATAAGTGTTGATGTTAAAACCTATGAAAAGTATCAGGATCTGTTAGCAAGGACTGATATTGATGCGGTTGTAATTGCGGTTCCCGATCATTGGCATGCTCTGATTGCAATTGATGCGTTGAAGTCGGGTAAAGATGTTTATATAGAAAAACCATTGACCTTTACGATTCAGGAAGGTAAAGTACTCAGAAAAACAGTTAGAGAGAATAATAGAATTTTAGGAGTTGGCAGTCAGCAGAGATCCGATCCTAACTTCCAACATGCAGTAAAATTGGTTCAGGAAGGAAAGTTAGGGGAAATTGAAAAAGTATATGCCTATGTAGGTGGTCCACCAACCCCTTATGATCTACCAAGAGAAATAATGCCGGAAGGTCTTAACTGGGATCTATGGCTGGGGCCAAATCCTTACGTGCATTATAACCATGAATTGAACCCTCCAATATCTCTTAATCCGGAAGAAAATGAAAAGATCTGGGGTGGCTGGAGATGGTATAAGGAAATGGGCGGAGGCTTTACAACCGACTGGGGAGCTCATATGTTTGATATAGCGCAATGGGGTCTTGGCATGGATAATAGTGGCCCTGTAGAGATCACTCCTCCTGGATATGAAGATTTTAAATTTCTTACTTATAAATATAAGAATGGTGTTATCATGACTGAGGAACCTTTTAATAAAGATAAAACAAAAGGCGTGAAGTTTCAGGGTAAAGATGGGTGGATAGAAGTCTCCAGAGGGCATTTTAAAGCCTCCGATCCATCATTTGAATCGAAAATTAAAAAGGAATCGGGACCTTATGAAACCAAGATCCCTCATCAGGTCAATTTTATTGAAGCGGTAAGAAAAAGAAAGGACCCTGTTGTTCCGGTGGAGATTGGGCACCGGTCCTGCACTGTATGTACGCTTGGTAATATTTCCTACGATCTGGGAAGACCAATAAAATGGGATCCAAAGACAGAAGAATTTGTAGACGATCTGCAGGCGGATCTATATATGCACAGAGAATACAGAAAGGGATATAAGCTACCCTCTTTGTAGACTAGATCTTTAAGTATACCCTTCCGTATTCTATGATTAAAACAAGCGTATTTCACCAAACTTATTAACATTTTAAGACATATACCCCAAAGTATTTACGTAAGGAGTTCCTCTTATAATTACTGCAAATATTCTTGATAGAATTTTGTTTCTGATGACATTAATAGTACTCATTTTTGGTTTACCTGTTTTTACTCTTTTTTCATAATATAATTTCATTTCAGGGTTGTGTTGAATAGATGTTTTAGCGCACTGATCCAACAAGGATTTAATTTTCTTATTTGCTAAATTACTAACTTTAGTTCTCCCTCTTATTGATATTCCTGATCGGTTTGGAAAAGGAGCAATTCCACAATAGGAAGCAAATTTACGCCAGTTGTCAAATTTTGTAAACTTATCTGTATAAACAATTAAAAACAGAGCAGTTTGAGGTCCTACACCTTTGATACTAGTTATCAATTTATACATTTGTTTTAATTGTTTGTCATTTTTTATTAGTTCATCTAATTTATCCTCAAGTTTTTCAACTTGTTTTGAAAATTCTTTTATCATTTTCTCATGTACATCAAATAACATTCTATTATCATTTCTCGTTAAAAACTTTTTAAACTCACCTAAGGTTCCTTTGTAACCAGCCCGTTGTTTGACTAGTTTTTCACGAAGGGTTAGTAATCGTTTTATCTGAATAATCTCATCTTGAGGAAGCTCATAAGGTTTTAGTTTACTTCTTTTTTCATATGCATAGGTCGCTATTCTTTGTGCATCAATTTTATCATCCTTACCTCTTGCAATACCCATTGATCGTTTTAGTTCTAATCCAGGTATAATAATATATGAATATCCTTTTTCTGTAAAATAAACAGATAGTGGATAAGAGTACAATCCTGTGTGTTCAAAAGCAAACATGATCTGACTCTTATGACACTTTATATTGCTTAACACCCATTTTTCAAAGGCTCTAAATCCTTTAATATTATTCTCAAATTCAATCAATTTTTGATTTGTGTGTATGCGAGCTTCATTAAAATTTTTACTAACATCAATTCCAATAACTTCTTTTATATCCATAATTTTTTATAATTTTATGGCTACCTAAACTAAAACCTTTATTAGGTACAACTAGAATTCTATCTGGTTCTCAGTAACCGGGTTATAAAAGAATGGAGTCTAATACGGAAGATAGGGCTATAAACCTAGTCTCTGCCAAAGTTCACTCCATTCTTTTTTATTAACATTCTCAAAGTTATAAACAAAGAAAAAAGTAAGCAAAAAAGAAACCTCCTACATCATTATCATCATATAATTTATTTAATCTATTTTTAACAATACAAACCTAAAGGTCTTTGACTCCGTCAAAGCCATACCCAATCGAGTTGGGTACAGGCTCTTCCCTTGG
>Ga0209633_10006028_pt1 | contig 10460 bp, 8 predicted proteins | sample Cruoilmetagenom1_FD_187290 | JGI IMG/M metagenome (GOLD analysis project Ga0209633, IMG submission 187290) | Oil polluted marine microbial communities from Coal Oil Point, Santa Barbara, California, USA - Sample 1 (SPAdes) (version 2) | ecosystem: Environmental > Aquatic > Marine > Oil seeps ... | reverse complement strand
AAATTGTAGATCAACTTAATGGTAAAGTCTTATTTGGTAAAGATTATTTAAACAACCAAGCCGGACATTTTAGTGTTGGTGCCATGCAACTTCGGAATTATTTAACTCATTTAAGAAAAGACAACTTGGTTATTACTCCCGGCGACAGGGCAGATATAATTTTAGGGGCTTTACAAGCTAACCTATCGGCAAATTATCCTTCAATTTCAGGAATAATATTAACCGGAGGCATTATGCCTGAAGCATCAATAATAAAACTCATTGAAGGCTTATCTGATGTGGTACCCATAATTTCTGTGAAGGATGCAACCTTTATGATTACCAATCAGGTAGGTGATATAAAATCGCAGATCTATGCCGAGAATACAAAAAAAATAACCACTTCTATTCACGATTTTGAAAAACATGTTTCTGTTGACGATCTGGCAAAACGTTTAATTACATTTAAGGCCGATGGTATTACACCAAGAATGTTTCAATACAATTTGCTTAAAAGAGCGAAGTCACTTAAAAAACATATCGTTCTACCCGAAGCATTAGATGAACGCATACTTGCAGCCACCAAACGATTGGTTGATCTAAATGTAGTTGATATAACATTACTTGGAGACAAAAAGAAAATAGAAGACAAATTGATGAAGTCTAATATTGCTTTGAATCTCAAAAAAATTACCATCATAGATCCCACAGCATCTGATAACTTCGAAGATTATGCCAAGACATTGTATGAATTGAGAAAACATAAAAACGTCAATTTAGAAACAGCACACGATCTTATGGAAGATGTTTCTTATTTCGGTACAATGATGGTTTATAAAGGTCATGCTGATGGAATGGTTTCCGGTGCCATACATACAACACAACACACGATACGACCTGCATTACAATTCATCAAAACAAAACCGGATGTTTCTGTAGTATCCTCTGTTTTTTTAATGTGCCTTGAAGATAGAGTCTCTGTTTTCGGCGATTGTGCAGTGAATCCGAACCCCACAGCAGAGCAGTTATCAGAAATTGCAATCTCATCTGCAGCAACTGGATTAGCCTTCGGTATTGAACCAAAAATAGCAATGTTGTCTTATTCTTCAGGAACTTCAGGAATTGGAGAAGATGTTGATAGAGTTAGAAAAGCAACAGAATTGGTAAAACAACTAAAACCTGAACTAAAAGTTGAAGGCCCAATTCAATATGATGCTGCAGTTGATAAAAAGATCGGTAAAAGTAAATTACCCGATTCAGAAGTTGCAGGAGAAGCCAGTGTATTTATTTTTCCTGATCTTAATACCGGAAATAATACCTATAAAGCGGTACAGCGAGAAACGGGAGCTTTGGCAATTGGCCCTATATTACAAGGATTAAACAAACCTGTTAATGATCTTAGCAGAGGATGTACTGTTGATGATATTTTTAATACCGTCGTAATTACCGCTATTCAAGCGCAAGGACTTTAAAAGTAGAAAACCAACTATGAAAATATTAATTATAAATTCTGGAAGTTCTTCTATAAAATATCAATTAATTGAAATGCCATCTGAGCATTCGATCTGCAATGGATCTGTTGAAAAAATTGGTTCTAAAGATGCCATTTTACTATATAAAACTGACAATGTTGTAATTGAAAAAACTGAAGAAATAAGCAACCATAAAATCGGATTAGAAAAAATAGTTGATTTTCTACTAGATCCTAAAGATGGCGTGATCAAAGACACTAAAGAAATTAAAGTAATTGGTCATAGAGTAGTTCATGGTGGTAATACTTATTCAAAAACTACCCTGATCGATCAAGCAGTAAAGGACAAAATAAAGGAACATTTTGCATTAGCACCTTTACACAACCCTCCTAATTTGGAAGGTATTGTTTTGGCCGAACAAATATTCGTTGCTGCAAAACAAGTAGCCGTTTTTGATACTGCTTTTCACCAGTCTATTCCTGTTAAAGCAAGCAAATATGCCATTCCGAATGACTTTTTTTCAAAACATGGAATTCAAGTATATGGTTTCCACGGAACAAGTCATAAATATGTTTCTGAAAAGGCAATAGAATATTTGCAACTAAAAAAATCTAAAATCATTTCTATTCATTTAGGAAATGGATGTAGTATTACAGCCATTGAAAACGGAAAAAGTGTAGACCATAGTTTGGGCTTTGCTCCGGCTAATGGACTTATTATGGGATCACGAAGTGGTGATATTGACCATTCTATTATTTTTTATCTGGTGAACTCGTTAGGTTATACATTAAGTGAGGTAAATAATTTACTAAATAAAGAAAGTGGTATGCTTGGCCTTACCGGATATAGTGATCTGAGAGATATTGAATCGGCGGCTGAAAAAGGAAATAAGGAATGTCAATTAGCACTTGAAATGAATGCCTATCGTATTAAAAAATATATTGGATCATATACCGCTGCAATGAACGGACTTGACGCCATTATATTTACAGCTGGTATCGGTGAAAATTCAAATGTTCTTAGAAAGCTGATCTGTACTGATATGGGTTATTTGGGAATTGAGTTAGACGATGCAAAAAACATTTTGAGATCTAAATCGATTAGAGAAATTAATCAATCTTCGTCAAAAGTGAAAATATTAGTTATACCGACAAATGAAGAATTAGAAATTGCAAAACAGGTTTTCAATCTACTAAGTTAATAAATGAATATGTAGCTGAATTTTTTCTATTCTTTAATAATTATTCAACTTTCTTCAAGTTCAATCCATCATATTTAATTAGAAAAACTCCTTTATTTTCAAAGCCTTTCCCAGGATTATTTATATACTGAAATTTACAAGAAGTCCTCTCTGAAATACCACCATTAAAAGCACTTTCAGCATCTGTAAATGTTGCTAAACGTAGTAAGGCATCGTAAGTAATATCAAAACCTTTAAACGCATATTCAGAGGGTTCAGCATGATTTATAGATTTGTATTTTTCTGTAAATTTTTGTACTTGACTATTTTCATAATCCACAAAATTGGCTGTAGGATAATGAAAATTAACTCTGGCTAAGTGATCATTAATAACCTTATCGAAATTATTCCCATAATCTAATGCAAATAGTGTTGCATTTATTTCTTTGGGTAATACCCCTAAATTGTTGACGGCATCGGTTATTACAATCGGATCTTCAGTTATCAAAACAATCCAATTTTCTCTATTTTCTAAAACGGTTTTTTTATATAACTCAGGTTTAATATAACCATCTTTAGGTTTTAAAACCACTACTTTCTGAATAGAATCAAGCAAGTTTAGTTTTGTAACAATTTCATTAATTTTTAACTCACTCTCTTTTTTATCATCAGCAATTACAACTAAATGTTGATTCGTATAGTTCTTCTTGATATAATCTAAAACCTTACTAGTTAATATTTCATCTGAAGGCGTTTCTTTTACCATATTTTTTGAAGCAAACACAGCATGATCTCTAGAAGATGCCGGTGAAATAATTGCCACAGAATCTAATCTCAAATTTTGAGATACAAACTTTACATTATTTAAAAACATGGGGCCTACAATGGCATCAACATCATTAAAATTATTAATTCTTAGCAAATTAGAAATTACACTAGTATTATTTTGCGTATCAAATACTTTTACCGATACTGATAATCCTTGTTTTTTAACAGAATCTAGCGCAATCAAAGCTCCTAAATAAAAATCGGTTATTCTATTTAGGGTTCTATTCTTTTCAAAATCTAATTTATTTCCTCTTCCTGTAAACGGAAGCATCATTGCAATTTTTAATTGTTTATTTAAAGAAATATTTGGTGTAAAAACACTTGTATTCTCTTCTAGCAATTCAGTTGGAATCTTAATGAGCATCCCTTCTTTAACGCCATCTTTTAAATCGGGATTCAACGCAATTAATTGTTCTTGAGATATCTTAAATTGTTGACTTAAACTAAAAAGAGTTTCTTTGTTTTCAACTTGATGAGTTATAAAGTCTTCATTTATGTCCGGTATTTCTCTGGTATCAGGTACTTTAATGATCTCAGCTAATTTTAATCCTTCTTTTATATGCGGATTGAGTTCTTCTAATCTCTCAACACTAATTCCATAACGTCTGGCAATACTATATTTAGTTTCTTTTGGTCTTACTATATATGGCTTAGTGTCAGTATTATTAGTTTCAACTTTTAATGTTGCTATTTTGTGCCTTTTTTTTACAGGAATCTTAATAAGTTGTCCTACTTTTAAATCATTAGTTCTTAAGGCGAGGTTATGTTTTCTTAATATTCGTTTCGGAACTCCAAATTGTTTTTTTAATCTGAAATAATTTTCTTTTGGTAATACTATATGATATAAAAATCCATCCTTTACATAATCTCCTTCTTGGTTGTCCAATCCAGGTTTATAATTTTTATTCGGTACTATAATCAATTGATTTTCTGCAATCCCTTCTTTTATATCTGGATTTAATTTCAATAGATCATTTGGTGTTATCATAAATTTCTTAGAAATACTATAAACTGTTTCACCCTTTAAAGCTTTATAGGTGATATGTTTTTTTTCTTGTGAAAAAGCTGAAAATATTACTAAAAAAAGTAACAGTATAGATAATTTTATTTTATTCATTTTCAATGTTTTAATATCAATTATGTCTTAATTAATATTTTTAGACAGATTCCGATGTTTATCGAGATAAATATTATTCCCATTCAATGGTTGCCGGTGGTTTTGAACTAATGTCATAGACTACTCTATTCACACCTTTTACACCATTAATAATTTTATTTGATGTTTCTTGTAAAAATTCATAAGGTAAATTTACCCAATCTGCTGTCATTCCATCAGTAGATGATACTGCACGTAAAACCACTGCTTTTTCATAGGTTCGTTCATCACCCATTACACCTACCGAATTCACAGGTAATAACATTGCTCCTGCCTGCCAAACATCATCATATAAATTCCATTTTTTTAATCCGTTTATAAAAATGAAATCAACTTCTTGTAACATTCTTACTTTATCAGCAGTAATATCACCTAAAATCCTAATCCCTAATCCCGGTCCGGGAAAAGGGTGTCGTCCTAACAATTCATCATCAATATTTAATGACCTACCCACTCTTCTCACTTCATCTTTAAATAACATTCGCAAAGGCTCCACAATTTTCAGTTTCATAAAATCAGGCAAACCTCCTACATTATGATGCGATTTTATTGTAACAGAAGGTCCTTTTACAGAAACTGATTCAATTACATCAGGATAAATAGTGCCTTGAGCCAACCAATTTACATCACTTATATGATGTGCTTCATCATCAAAAACCTCAATGAAGGCCTTGCCAATTGCCTTTCGCTTTAATTCAGGATCTTCAATTCCTTTTAGCTCAGACAAAAAACGTGCCGAAGCATCAACCCCTTTTACATTGAGTCCCATGTGCTGATATTGATCTAAGACATTCTGGAACTCATTTTTTCTTAGCAATCCGTTATTAACAAATATACAATATAAATTTTTTTTGATGGCTTTGTGCAATAATACGGCGGCGACTGTAGAGTCAACACCACCTGATAACCCTAATACTACCCTATCGTTTCCTAATTCTTCTTTTAACTCAGCGACTTTTGTTTCTACAAATGAGTTTGGAGTCCAGTTTTGTTCAACCTTAGCAATATTTACTAAAAAATTCTGAAGTAATTGTTTGCCATCTTTAGTATGATAAACTTCCGGGTGAAATTGAATGGCGTAGGTATCTTCTCCTTCAATTTTAAAGGCTGCATTTTCAACATCATCAGTACTTGCAATCTTCTCAAACTTTTCAGGAATCTCAACGATGGTATCTCCATGACTCATCCATACTTGAGAACCTTTATTTATACGATCAAATAAATGGCTTTCATTATTTATATATGATAAGTTTGCTCTACCATATTCTCTTGTTTTCGAAGGCTCAACTTTGCCTCCGTACTTATGCACCAAATATTGTGCACCATAACAAATGCCTAATAAAGGCAGATTTCCTTTAATATCTTTTAAATTAGGATGTGGGGCTTCATCAGCATATACAGAAAATGGACTTCCCGACAAAATTACTGCCTTGAATTCATCAAATGACGGGTGATTATTATAAGGAAAAATCTCGCAAAAAATATTGAGTTCTCTAACTCTACGGGCAATTAATTGGGTGTATTGCGAACCGAAATCTAAAATAAGTACTTTTTGTTGCATTCGCAAAAGTAAACTTAATTCACAAAACTTGAAATGGTTTTACTAAAATATTTAGTAATTTGTAACATTAAATAATTCTTTTAACAATGCGAAAAATATTTTTATTCAATATTGCCTTTATAATAGTATTAACTTCAGGTTGGAGTCAAAGTGAAACCTATCAAAAAAATAAGACTAAAGAAATAGAACAAGGCTCGGTTTTTACTAAAATAATTAAACGAGAGTTACCGGCAACTATAGTGTATGAAGATGAAGATGTTATTGCTTTTGTTCCTTTAAGATTGCAAGCTCGGGTACATTTATTAATTGTTCCGAAAAAAGAAATTTATACTATCAATGACGCAACAGAAGAGGATACTTTATTACTTGGCAAATTATTTTTAGTTGCGAAAAAATTAGCTAAAGAGAATGGGATTGCTGAAACGGGTTATCGTCTTTCTATGAATATAAATGAAGATGCCGGGCAATCAGTTTTTCATCTGCATATGCATTTATTGGGTGGTGAAAAATTAGGTCCGATGGTAACGCAGAAAATGTGACCTGTAATTATTACGACTTGTTTCGTCTAAATTCCAAAATCAATAGCCATGAACAAAACAATTCAGCTAATTTTAAGAATCATAATAGCCATTATATTAGTACAAACACTTCGTTATAAATTCACCGCTCATCCTGATAGTGTCTATATTTTTACCAAAGTGGGTTTAGAACCTTACGGAAGAATTGCTATTGGTGTTTTTGAGCTCATAGCTGCCATATTAATTTTAATACCAAAAACCATTTGGTTGGGTGCTTTACTAACTTTGGGTATTATATCTGGTGCCATATTTATGCATTTAACTGATTTAGGTATAGAAATAAATGGTGATGGAGGAATGGTATTTTATATGGCTCTGGTAGTTTTTATCTTATCACTGGTGATTTTGTGGATAAATTGGAAAAGTTTACCATTTATTGGAAAAAACTTGTAAATCATTAACTTTTAAAGATTTATCCATAAAAATGAATTATATTTGGGGTGTTGAATTATTTCAACATTAAAAATTGCTAATTCCAAACTTATACATTATCTGACTGATTAACAATGGTTAATATTAATTAGATAACTAATAAACTACTTCGAGGTAGGGTCATCGAAGTATTAAACTACATCTTCTCGTCCGCTGAAGCGGAGTGTGCGAAGGAGGATTAAATTATTAACATGAGTATTTATACTCACCAAATTGCTATGAAATGTTAACAGATTTAAGAAAAAAAATTGACGAGAATACGAAGGTTATAGATTTATCTATTTCAAAGTATTTTGCGAATCGTCTAGGAGTGAAAGATGTAAAGACCATAGATGCCTTAGGTATTAATGGTGATTTGACCTTTACTCAAAAAGTCAATATTTTTTGCGACATAATGCCTATGACAAAAATAGATGAGGCAAAGTTAAAAGTATATACAAAGATCGATAATGAAATTGTACTCAACAATGATATTTTAACTTATGATCAATACTTTTCAAATCTAAATTGCTATCATCCTTTTCTTTTTAACACTTATTTAAAGAGTGATGAAATAATATCTATAAAAGAAAAACTCACTTTTGCAATTCACCAATTAATTGATGATGTAGTGAAGTTAACTGATACCTATATTAGAAAACCAAAAATTTATTATAATAAAAATGTGGGGATTACGCTCCCTGAATAGTACCTTAGCTCTATTATTTTAAAATTTACTTTATAATGAAGCCTATTAGAAAAGCTGTAATGGCTGTACTAATAAATAATGATGGTAAGATATTAATTGGTTCTTCACCAAGAGATGGAGGTTATAAATTCCCTCAAGGTGGATTAGATTCTGGCGAAGATATCATTACAGGAATTAAAAGAGAGCTTAATGAAGAATTAGGCATTTTAATTACTGATGCCGATATTATTTTTGTTAGCAATAAAAAGGTTCGTTATTACTACCCTCCCGAAGATCCTTATTATATATTTAGCGCACAAGAATTATCTATAATAAAGATAAAGTATAATACTCATATGAATTTGATTCCTCAAGACGATGAATTTGATGAGTTATATTGGATAAACCCTACAGATCTTTATAAATACAATACAAATTTTAGAAATTTAGCTTATAGAAAAGCTTTGCAGATCTGCGGATTACTTTAAATTCTGATAAAATTTAGTATTTTTAAGAAAATTATATCATAACTATGAAAGTTCTTTTAGGTATACATATTTTAGTTTCGACATTATTTTTTCAATTTACCAATACGCAAAACGACAAAAAAATTGATAGCCTTTTAAACGTTTATAATTATCAAAAAGAAGATTCCTCAAAAGTTAAAACTGCTCATGCTATTTATGATTTCTACTATAATCATAAACCTAAACTCGCACTTCAATATTCTATAGAAGGCTTAAGGCTAGCAAAAGAAATAGATTATGAAAATGGAATGGCAAAATCTTTTAATCATAAAGGAAGACATTTTATGACTAAGCGTGAAATAGATTCCGCAAGAAAATATTTCAAACAATCATTCAATCTATTCAATAATTTAGGTGATCAACATAATGCAGGGGTGATATCTTGCAATATGATTCAATTATTCTATGTAACTGCGAATTACAACGAGGCATTAAAAAGTATTTCTAAAAATATGGAGAAGTACTCTCACCCTGATCCAGACTCTATAATAATGATGAAACTCTTTAACGTAAGAGCCAAAGTTTATATGAGGCAAACAGCATATAAAAAGGGGTTTGAGTCAGCATTAAAGGCATTGACTTTTGCACAAAAGTTAAACTTAGAAAATGAAATAGTAAAAGTCAAAAGTACATTGGCTGCACTCTATCATTATACTAATAATAAGGAAAAATCAATAGAGATAAAAAAAGAATTACTAGAGATTTATAAGAAACAAAACAATCGAAGAAAAATCGGATTAACTTTAAACGATTTGGGAAATTCTAATTATGTTATAAAAAATTATACTATCGCAATAAAATATTTAGAAGAAAGTTTACGCAGTTCTGAAGAAGTTGAAAATCATGGTCTCCTTGGAATAACGTTGTTTAATATAGGTAAAACCTATGTGAAAATGGGGCAAACTCAAAAAGGAATTGACTATTTAAAAAAATCAGTTGAATATTCTAGAAATATTTCTAATAATCCTCTTTCAGAATCTTGGGCCTTGAAAAGATTAGGCGACGTATATACTGAAGAATTGAACATGCCACAAAAAGCACTTCCTTTCTTAAACAGGGCAATCCAATTATCAGATTCTGTTGGTAACAAAGATGACCTCTATCAATCTTATAGAGATCGGGCTCAAGCATATGCTGCCCTTGGTCAGTACAAAAAAGCTTTAGAAGATCATGAAACCTATAAAGCAATTAATGATTCTGTTTATAATATTGATAAGTCTAAAGAAATTGAACGACTCAAAACAGAGTTCGAGACCAAAGAAAAAGAACAACAAATTGCACTTCAGGAAAACGAAATTGATTTATTAGAACAAAAGGCTAAAGTAAGTGGCCTACAGAAACTATTATTAGGTGGAGGCTTGTTCTTGAGTTTGGGAGTTGTTAGTTTCGGTTTTTACGGGTTTAGACAAAAAATTAATAGCAATAAACTAGAGAAAGAGAAATTAGATGTAGAATTGGATTTTAAAAAGAAAGAATTGACTACGCATGCCCTACATCTTGCTAAAAAGAATGAGACCTTGGAAAGTTTAAAACAAAAAGCTGAAGAATTCAAATCTGCAGAGAATAGTCAAAATGGCTATCAACAATTGATTAGAACAATCAATTTTGATTTACAAGACGATAATAACTGGGAGAATTTTAGCAAGTACTTTCAGGAAGTGCATAAGGATTTTAATAGCAATATAAAGCAAAAATTCCCTGAAGTAACTTCCAATGAATTGCGTTTAATGTCTTTACTAAAAATGAATTTATCGTCAAAAGAAATAGCTAATATCTTGAATATTTCACCAGAAGGCATTAAAAAAGCACGGTATAGATTACGAAAAAAATTAAATATAACTACTGAAGATTCTTTGCAAGATCTTGTTCTAAATATTTGATAAAATGAAAAGAATAACTTTCTTCATATTAATTCATCTTCTATTCTTACCAAAAGAGATTACTGCTCAAAGTAATAAAAAACTAGATAGTCTTCTCAAAATTTACAAAACTTCAAAAGAAGATAGTTTAAAAGCTGATCTTATCAATGATATTATACAAATAGAACTTTATAACAATCCGAGAGAAGTAAAAAGCAGAA
>Ga0209633_10006026_pt1 | contig 10462 bp, 11 predicted proteins | sample Cruoilmetagenom1_FD_187290 | JGI IMG/M metagenome (GOLD analysis project Ga0209633, IMG submission 187290) | Oil polluted marine microbial communities from Coal Oil Point, Santa Barbara, California, USA - Sample 1 (SPAdes) (version 2) | ecosystem: Environmental > Aquatic > Marine > Oil seeps ... | reverse complement strand
ATTTTTTTTATTTTAGTTGATTTGTCATAATGAAAAATTAGTGTTGCATTAGAATTTCCTTTTTCATTTAATATGGTTACAGCTTTATTAATTTTAATTAGTATTTTTCTTTGAGATACCAATTCAATATTGGTGTTATGATAACGTACCACAGAATTGGCATTTTGAGTTAAACTATCAGGAATAGATAAAACACTAAAATCAATATCTTGAGAAGAAATAAATTGACAATAAAAAAGTGTTATAAAAAGTAAAAACTTTTTAATATTCATAGCAATTGGGCGTTTAGCTGTTGTAAAAGTAAAAAAATTTATTCTTTCATCAAAGAATCTAAGGTAATAGTTACGGGGCCATCATTTATCAATTCAACTTTCATATCAGCACCAAATATTCCAGTGCCAATTTTTTTACCCAACTTTTTTTCTAAATGTGATATAAATTGTTCATAAATCGGAATTGCAATTTCTGGCTTGGCAGCTTTACTATAAGAGGGTCTATTACCCTTTTTTGTACTTGCCATTAATGTAAACTGACTCACTACAATAATTTCTCCATCTTTATCCATAACGGATGTATTCATAATATTATTGCTATCATTGAAAATTCTCAAATTCAGAATTTTTTTCGTTAGCCATTCAATGTCTGTAAAACTATCTTCTTGGGTAATACCTAATAAAACTAAGAATCCATTACCAATTGAACTGATAATTTTATCATTAACGGTTACTGATGCTTTTGAAACTCTTTGTATTACTGCTTTCATGAATTTTATAATTTACTGTTGACTGCTATTGAAAACTGCTTACTAGAATCACTCATAATCATCTACTCTATAATTTTCATGTTCACCTTCTAGTAATTGTAAATAACTAATGTATCTAGATTGAGCTATTACTCCTTTTTCTAAAGCATCTTTTATAGCACACTTAGGTTCGTTTACATGTAAGCAATTGTTAAATTTGCAATACTGTTTTAGAGCAAAAAATTCAGGAAAAAAATCACCAATTTCTTCTTTTTGAAAATCTACAACACCAAAACCTTTAATTCCAGGGGTATCAATAATGTATCCGCCAAAAGGCAAATTAAACATTTCTGCAAAAGTTGTAGTATGTTGTCCTTGTCTATGTTGTAAAGATGTTTCTTTAGTTTTTAAGTTTAATTTAGGATAAATGGCATTAATCAAAGTAGATTTCCCAACGCCAGAATGACCAGAAAACATACTAACCTTATCTTTCATTAGGATTTTTAATTTATCAATATTTATTTTTTTGGTAGCAGAAATATCTAAACAATGATAGCCAATTTTTTTATAGACTTCTTCTAGTGCTTTCTTTTTGGATAATAAACCTTCATCATACTGATCTATTTTATTAAATATTAATACAGCTGGGATTGAATAGGCCTCAGCGGTGGCTAAAAAACGATCAATAAAAGCAGGGAAAGTGGGTGGATTGTCTAAGGTAACTAATAAAAAAACCTGATCAATATTAGCAGCAATAATATGTGTTTGTTTAGATAAGTTAACAGACTTTCTTATAATGTAATTTTTGCGATCATGGATATTGATGATAATTCCATTTTCATTAACATCTTCCATTTCAAAATCAACAACATCACCAACCGTAACAGGATTTGTACTTTTAATTCCTTTGATACGGAATTTCCCTTTAATTCTACAGTCAATACTATTGCCTAATTCGGTTCTAACTGTGTACCAGCTCCCTGTAGATTTTGTAACTACTCCTGTCATTTATTGAATCATAAGTTTTAACTTTTAATAGTTGATTATTTTTCAGTTAGAAGGCTAACTTAAAAAACAAATTTAACTATAAATTGTTATATTTGTAACACTATCAATAACTAAATATATTATTATGAAGATTGTAAAATATATATTCCTTTTACTGTTATTAATTATTGTTGCAGGTGCTATATATATAGCTACTTTAGAAAAAACATATGACATTTCAAGAACTAAAGTAATTAAAGCACCAGTTGAAGTAGTATATAATACTGTAAATGATTATAAGAATTGGCCAGATTGGTCTCCATGGATTGAACAAGAACCAACAGCTGAATTATTATTTGCTGATGTTACAAGTGGAGTAGGAGGTTCTTATGCTTGGAAAGGTGAAATTCTAGGAGAAGGAAATATTGAAACCTTAGCAGCTAAGACCAATGATTCTCTAAGTCAAAAGATAAAATTTATAAAACCTTTTGAATCTCAATCTGATATTTATTGGAAATTCAAACCTGTTGAAAAGGGTACTGAAGTTATATGGGGTATGAAAGGTGAGTTGGATTTTATGGCTAAAGCTTATATGGCATTTAATGGAGGTATGGAAAAACAAATAGGACCTGATTATGAGAGAGGATTATTTAAATTAGATAGCGTTGTACAAGCTGATATGAAAAAGTACAGTATAAATGTAGACGGAATTACTACTCATGGAGGTGGATATTACCTTTACAATACAACTTCGTGTAAAATTGATGAATTGGAAGCGAAAATGAAAGAAATGATGCCAAAAGTAAAAGCTTATGCTCAGAAAAATAAGATACAAATGGCTGGTGCACCCTTTACATTATATCACACTTTTGATCAAGAGAATAATGCAGTAATGTTTTCATGTGCAGTACCAGTTTCTGAAAAAGTAATTACAGCATCAGGAAGTGGAATTTTAACAGGTATACTCAAGCCTTTTAAAGCTTTAAAAACAACTTTAAAAGGAGATTATAAGAATTCAAAAGAAGCTTGGGATACTGCTTATAAGTATTTAGGAGATAATAATTTGGAGCCTATTGAAACGAGTCCTGCCTTAGAGACATACCTTAAAGATTCTAAAGACACACCAAATCCAGCAGATTTAATTACTGAGATATTTGTTCCAGTAAAATAAAAAAAGTAGCTAAAAATAAAAAAGAAATTTATTGATTGACTTCTTTATATCTAAAACAGGAAGTTATATGGTCATTTACCATTCCTGTGGCTTGCATATGAGCATATATCACTGTTGATCCTACAAATTTAAATCCGCGTTTCTTTAGATCTTTTGATACCTGATCAGATAAAGTCGTTGTTGCGGGAATATCAATCAAAGATGAATGTGAATTTTTAATAGGAACACCATTGGTGAATTTCCAGATATAGTTAGAAAAAGAACCAAACTCTTTTTGAATTTCCATAAAGTTTTGAGCATTACTAATGGTAGCTTTTATTTTTAACTTATTTCTAATGATACCAGCATCTTGTAATAGAGTTTCATATTTTTCTTCACCATAAGCCGCAATTTTTTTATAATCAAAATTGTCAAAAGCCTTTCTGAAGTTTTCTCGCTTTTTTAAGACGGTTATCCAACTCAAACCTGCCTGAAAAGTTTCTAATATTAAAAATTCAAAAAGTTTGTCATCATCATAAACAGGTACACCCCATTCAGTATCATGATATTCAACATATAAAGGATCAGTACCACACCAAGAACATCTTTGCTTTGTCATAAAATATTTGTTTTTTCAAAGATAAGGTTTTGGTTTATAAGTTCGGCTTTGAAGAAATAGAGTCAGAGCAAACCTGCATTTTACTTTTGTTCGTGGCTTTTTTCAAAAGTATGAGTTTGCCCTGTGGATTGTTACAAAAGTTACAAAAAAAATAAAAGATAAAATTATCTTTGTTTAAAATTCTAACTAAACAAAAAACTTAATAAAAATGATGAAATTTCTCTTTACTATATCTTTACTTTCTGTCTTTTCGTTAACAGCTCAAATTTCATACGATAATTTACAAGATGGTACAACAGGAATAGCCAATGGTTATGGAAGTTGGGGAAAACATAAAGTCATCAAACAAACTGAAAAAGTAATTGATGGTAAAGGTACAATTACTTTTTATCACCCTGATATAGCTGTTGCAAAAAAAGCAACTGTTTTTTTTATTTCTGGTTGGGGGCGTCCTGCACATACTTATGAGTATTTTTTCCATTTTATGGCAAGTCAAGGATATTCTGTTGTAAATATTTACAATACAAATCCAGGAAATATCAAACAGAGTTATCAAAATTCTCTTGATATGATGGTGCTGGCTGCACAAACACATTATCCCAATTGGATAGATACTAAAAAAGTGGGTTTAATGGGGCATTCTTATGGTGCAGGATCTACCATCTGGTTAGGAAAAAAAGTTTTTGATAAGGCTAGTTATAATTGGGGAACAAATGGTCGATTTATTTTTATGAATGCACCTTGGTATAGTTTATTAGTAGATGAGAATGATTTGGTAAACTATCCAGAAAATGTAAAATTGCTTATTGAGGTAAGTAATGATGATGAAAGACCCGATAAACAAGAAACTTGGAATACTGACGAGCGTGCCATACGTGCCGTTTTTGAATTGATTAACATTCCTAATGATGAAAAAGATTTTGTAAGATTGTATTCAGATGCTAAAACTTTTCAATATAATAATGCAACCTATTCTTATAAAGCAAGTCATCAAGTTAGTTATACGGCTTCTACTAGCTCTAGAGGAGAATATCAGACATTTGATGCACTTGATGTATTTGCTATAAACCGCTTGTCTCATGCTCTGATTGATTATGTTTTTGAAGGTAATAAAGCTGGAAAGAATGTTGCTTTGGGTAACGGAAGTTCAGCACAAAAAGACATGGGTTTCCTTACAAAATTAGGTGTAACTGATACACCTATTTTAACGAGACCAGAAACGGAATATGTTTATAAGTGTACTTCAAAATGGAATGATTTTGCCAATAATAAAAATGTTTGGTTTTTACAAGATGGTTGTGCTGATAGTGACGGTGATGGAATCATTGATTTATTAGAAGGAAAACTATCAGTTGAGGATGAGAAACAATCTTATTTTAGTTTATATCCTGTGCCTACATCTGGTAAGTTGAAAATTCGTTTCAATGACGGATTAGCAGACATTAAAGAGTTAGAAATAGTAGATGTTACAGGGAAAATTTTATTTAAAGACACACAGCCAAATTCTGATACAATTGACACTTCTAATTTAACTTCAGGTACTTATTTTCTCAGAATTAGAACAGAAGCTAGAGTAGGAGTTAGCCCATTTATTGTGAAGTAGTTTTTTGAATGTTTTAACTTTAATTTATTATCTTTAAATGATGAATTTAAGTTATTGGGAAATAAAATCATGGTTTACAAATGTTGATTTTACCATTGTAGGGTCAGGTATTGTTGGGTTGACCTGTGCATTGAATTTAAAAGTACGTTTCCCTAATGCAAACATTATCCTCCTTGAAAAAGGAATACTACCACAAGGAGCAAGTACCAAAAATGCAGGCTTTGCATGTTTCGGTAGTTTGTCAGAAATTATTGATGATTTACAATACCATACAGAAAAAGAAGTCTTTAGTCTAGTTGAAAAACGTTGGGAAGGATTACAATTGCTCCGCAAGACTTTAGGAGATAAAACAATCGATTTTCAACAAAATGGAGGTTATGAACTGTTTAAGAATGGGGATGTGTTTGACCAGTGTTTGTCAAAGAAAGAACAAATTAACACCTTACTAAAACCTATTTTTAAAAAGGATGTTTTTTCTGTTATTGATAATGAATTTAAGTTTTCAGAGGTCAATTCAAGTTTAGTACTTAACAGCTTTGAAGGGCAATTAGACACTGGTAAAATGATGGCAACATTATTACATTTGGTATTAAAAAGTGGTGTAAGAATTTTAAATAATACTACAGTTACTGGTTTTGAAGATTTTGGAAGTAAGGTTGAAGTGAGACTTTCTGATTTTGAATTTAAAACCAATAAATTGCTAATTGCAACCAACGGTTTTGCCTCTCAGTTACTGAATGAAGATGTAAAACCAGCCAGAGCACAAGTGTTGATTACAAAACCAATTCAAAACCTGCATATAAAAGGTACTTTTCATTTAGATAGAGGGTATTATTATTTTAGAAATATTGATAATAGAATCTTGTTGGGAGGTGGTAGAAATTTAGATTTCAAAACTGAAGAGACTGCAGCATTTGGAGAAACTGATTTGGTGCAAAATAAATTAGAAGAACTATTGAAAACTGTTATATTACCAACTACAGCTTTTGAAATTGAGCATAGATGGAGTGGCATTATGGGACTTGGAAATCAAAAGAAGGCAATTGTAAAAAGAGTGAGCAATACTATTGCTTGTGGAGTTCGTTTGGGCGGAATGGGAGTTGCTATTGGAAGTTTGATAGGTAATGAATTAGCAGAGTTATACCAAATTAAAGGTTAAATTTGTATGAATTGAATAATACCCGTTGTGTATTTTTCACTATAAATAATAATTAATTGTCTGTTCGAGTGATTTTGAGGTACGAAAAATTGTATCGAGAACTAATTTAAAACAAAATTCTTTATTCTGGATACAAATTTTACTCATTTTAATCGTAAAATTCACTCTTCCCGAAATTTAGGGATACAGAATTTTACCAAAATGCACAACAGGTTAACATAAAATTAAATATCATGAAAGCACAAATTGTTTTAGCACTTTTTTTAGTGAGTTTTTTGAATTTAAATGCTCAAGAATCGGTTTATAATAATGATAAGACCACAGTCAATTTTAAAATTAAAAATATGGGTTTTACAGTGAAAGGAAAATTTAAAAAGGTAAGTGTATCAAGTAATTTTAATACAAACGACTTAGAGAATAGTTTTATAAAAAGTACCATTTTGGTAAACTCTATTGATACTGGCAATAAAAAAAGAGACAAACATTTGATTAATAAAGATTTTTTTGAAGCTTCAACCTATGAAGAAATTCAATTGACATCCTCTAAAATTAAAAAGGTTTCAGCCAATAATTATCAATTGACAGCCAAACTTACGGTTAAAAATACAACAAAAGAAATTGTTGTGCCACTTCAAGTAGTTGAAACGAGCAGTTCTATTTCGTTAAAATCTAGTTTTTCAATTAATAGATTAGATTATGGAGTTGGTAAAAGTAGCTGGACGATGTCTGATATCGTAAAAATTCAATGGGTATATACTGCAACAAAATAGATGATTGAACTAAAAAGGAAATTATACAATGCTTGTGTTGAATTTGTAAAAAACAGAGAGCAAACCATATTAGAAATTATGAGTTCTAATCAGAAGGCATTGACTTCTGAAACGAAAAGTAGTGCTGGTGACAAGCACGAAACTGGCAGAGCCATGTTGCAATTAGAGATGGAAAAAGCCAGCCAACAATTAGAGGGTATTCATGTGATGAAAACCATTTTAACGAGGGTCAATTTAGACGATAATTCAGAGCTTATTAAATTAGGAAGTCTCATTATTACCAGTCAAGCCAATTACTTCTTGGCTATTTCTGTCGGTGAAATAACTATTGATGCTAAAATATATTATGCTATTTCACCCAGTTCTCCTATTGGTCAATTGATGTTAGGTAAAAAAGCTGGAGATGAGTTTGTTTTTAATGGAAAAGAAGATCAAATTATAGAAGTTTATTAAAACTCATTTTCAACTTATTTTCTAAATACTTACCAAGTAAGTGTTATAAAACAATACTATATTTACCTATTGGTTCTAATGGTTTAGGAATATCTGTTTCGTCTAACATTTGTCTAATATCTATTTCTATAGACCTTGCCATTGTAGATATTGGTACGTCATTGTACAAACCTTCAAAGGGATTTTCAGAATAGTCTCCGATCATTTCCATTAAGATAAATACCCAAGAAACTAGTACGGTAAAAGGAAAAACTAACCAACCCGAGCTTAAATTACTAACAGTTTCGTTAAATACGTTTAACATACCAAAAGGTAAAAGAATTAAAAAAATCCAAACAAAAACATAATTAACAGTCGCATATTGTCTCGGAAATGGAAAGTTTTTTATTCGTTCAGATTTCCCTTGTAAAGTATATAATTCACCCAACATTTTTTCTAATTCCATGTGTCTAAAATCTTCAATTTGACCACCTAATTTTAATTTTAATAAATTTTTAGATTGCAAGCTTAATACATGCGATGCTTTATTTCCTTTAGACATTATATAGTTATATTCTTCTTCTGAAATATAAGGTTTCAAATTTTCAAAATGGTCTTTTTCATGATGAACATCTCCTTCTTTTCTCAATATAATTTCATCTTTAGAAGAATGTTCCCATGGTTTAGGAAGCCGCAATTGATACGTTAATGCTTTTAACCAAGCTACGTGTCTATGCACAATAGATTTATGAATTGCATTTAATTCTTTCTCAGAAACCTTCTCTTTAGCAAATTCATTGGTAATAAAATCTCTAGTCATAATGGTAAACGTTCTAGACGTATTCACAATACCTCCCCAAATTTTCCGTGCTTCCCATAATCTATCATAAGAAGAATTGTTTTTAAACCCCAAATAAAAAGATACTGCAATACCAATTAAAGCAATTGGTTGCCAAGGAATAGCCAACCAGTGCCAACCTAAAAACTTATATAATACTATTGGAATAGTATCAATAATTAGAAAAATATAAATATACTTTTTACTCCAATTTATAAGTCCTAAAATAGGGTATCGTTTACCAATGTACATAATTTAATATTTTAATAATTCTACTTTATCTGTATTTAAATGATAATATGCGGAAACAATTTTTATTTCCCCTGAATTTACCACATTTTTAATAATTAAAAAATTTTCTAATAATGCTATTGCAGTTTGTTTAGCATCTTCTTTTATTAGATGAACATTCTGCTTAATATTATTTACTATCGATTAGTATTCTGTCATTTTTTTATATATCGTGTTGGCTGTAGCTTTACTTTCCGCTTAGGTAAACTGAAATGTAAAATATTTATTTTCACAATGTCTACATTTGAATGAAGCAACATCATTAAAACTTTCAGGATTTCTATATTTCCTAAAGTGTTCGTTAAGAGACATCGTTTATACAAGTTAAAGATTAGACTTTACACTAAATGGGCTCTAACCTTGTTGATGATTCTTTCTTTTTTAATAGACAGGCAAAATTGTAAATTTTGCGGACTTTGTTAATATGTACCAACTTTGTGTTTGACACTTAACTCTTATTGTTTTTATAACTTTGTTGTGTGCTGGCATTTATTCATTCTTTCCAATATTCTTTTTTTGCTTTTTTCTGTCGATAATACGCTACAAAAATTAAAGATAAAGGAAAAAATAATATTATCAGTATCCATTTTAAAATATTCAAAATTACATTCATTTATAAGAAGATTGTTATAATTAAAATTCCGTTAATTATGATAGTGAATACTATAACTTTAAACAAAGTTGATTTGTTTAAATCATAAAGACCTCTAATTTCTTTTTTTGAAATCGCCCATAAACTACTACCAAAAAACACTAATGTTACTAAATATGTAAGTGGTGAAACTGTAGGAAATAAAGTATCAAGATTTGCAAATCCACTCGGTTGTCTCCCTAAATTCATAAAGAACATAATTAAACTACTCATTGCTGAGTAAGTCAAATATATAGCCAATAATATCCAACCTGTTTTTTTTCTTTTCCAAAACAAAAATGTCGCAATAGGTAAAATTATTAGATTGAAAAAATAGACCAACATACTTAAATCCCAACCACCATTGCTATTTGTGAAAAGGTAGCGTAATATTCCAAATTCTTTGAAAAAACGATAAATTGAAATTCCGCCAAAAACTATTGTAATAAGTCTAATTATTCTTTCAGGTGTCTGAATTTCATTCTGTATTGGGCTTATTGTTTCAATAAATGTTTTACCGTAGTTTTTTAATTTTTCTTCTCGTTTTATGTTCTTTTCAGTCTTTTTTTTCTTTTCTAATTGTTGTTTTAATATTTCAGATTTTACTTGCTCTAATTCTTTGTCAGATAATTTTCGATTTTGCAATTCATTTTTCGCAGATTCTACTGCTAATTTTTGATAATTCTCTTGTTTTTCTAATATTTTCAGAAGTTCGATATTAGATAGTGATTTATATCTTTCGGTAAATTCCGTCATCTGTTTATTTGCTGTTCGTTAAGAGATATGGTTTATACAAGCTAAAGTTTAGACTTTATACTAAATTGGTCTCTAACCTTGTTGATGATTCTTTATCTCTTATGTTTTTCTTTAAAGAAACCTAAAAATACGTTTCTATAAAATACTTTCCAAATTCCATTACCTAAATCTTTAATCGAAAAGAATTCCTCTAGGCTCTGCCTCGAGGTTTCCGATTCACCTCTCCTTGGGAGAGGTCGAAACTGCATTTTTGCAGTTTCGGGTGAGGTAAAATACCAAATTTCGGTTTTTGACCCTAAAGTCAAAATGAAACCAGCGAAATGCCCCTATGGCTTGCCTCGGGGATAGTTGGTTTCGAGGTAGTGTCCAATTCTGTGTGTCTGCTTCATCTCGACTTATAAGATTTGAAGCGTGCAAATTTTAGTTAAAATTTCACTTTTTCATTTAATTTTTCATCAAATTTAAAATTATATATTGGATATTT
>Ga0209633_10006025_pt1 | contig 10463 bp, 8 predicted proteins | sample Cruoilmetagenom1_FD_187290 | JGI IMG/M metagenome (GOLD analysis project Ga0209633, IMG submission 187290) | Oil polluted marine microbial communities from Coal Oil Point, Santa Barbara, California, USA - Sample 1 (SPAdes) (version 2) | ecosystem: Environmental > Aquatic > Marine > Oil seeps ... | reverse complement strand
AAATTAAAGTTGAAACATGTTCTTTATCAGACAATGAAACAAAATTTTGATCCTGAACTTCCACCAATTAGTCTTCTTATGATGGATATTGATCATTTTAAAAATCTTAATGATACGTATGGACATACTTTTGGAGATACTGTATTAATAAAAGTTGCATCTATTTTAATCAGCAGTTTAAGACTTGAAGATCTTGCAGCAAGATATGGCGGGGAAGAATTTGTTATTATTCTGAAAAAGATGAATAAAGAAGATGTTCAACTTGTGGCTGAAAGAATACGGAAAAGAATTGAATCTCTGGAATTTGTTTATACTGAAAAAGGTAAAAATGAAATTGTAAAAACCACAATCTCAATTGGAATAGCAAAATATGACAGTAATTTGGATTTTGTTCCTGAAGATTTAATAAAAAGAGCAGATGCTGCCCTATACCGGGCCAAAGAAGGCGGTCGGAACAGGGTCGCCGTTGCAACGTAGAGACGCAAGATCTTGCGTCTCTACGTTTTTATCAATCACAAATATCAATCAGTCCAAGAATCCTGTCTGCTTCATGTACTCCTACATCTATTAGATCCTGCAGGATCTCTTTTACACTTTGTATTTCAGAAATAATTCCGACACTTTGACCGGCCATAAGAGATCCTTCTTTAATATCTCCGTCTATAACTGCTTTACGCAGCCCGCCTATCCAGAACTCTTCCAGTTTTGCACCAGCTTCCTGCCGGCTGATTGTTCCTCTTTCAAGCTGTGCCAAAAGTCCCAGTTGAAGAGTTGTAAAATTTTGTACACCTTCATTTGTAATGGATCTTACAGGTATTACAGGCAGGCGTGGGTCAAATTGAGCTGTTGGCAGGGCATCTTTGCTTGCCGCTTTAATAAAGGCCTGTTTGAAGTTATCATGAGCAATGGATTCCTCTGCAACAGCAAATCTTGTGCCAAGTTGAACGCCGGAAGCTCCCATCATAAGATAATGGATCATGAGAAGACCGCTTCCAATTCCTCCTGCTACAAATACAGGAACTTCTGTAGTATGAGGCAGGATCTGTTCTGCAAGAACACTTGTTGAAACAGGGCCTATATGTCCGCCTGCTTCATGTCCTTCAATTATAAGAGCATCAACACCAAGTTTAATAAGCTGTTTTGCTATTCCAACTGTTGGAGCAAAACAGAGCATTTTGCTCCCTGTTTGTCGAACCTTTGTGATTGCATCTCTGGGAGGGAGCCCTCCTGCAAAAATAACAAAGGGAAATTCAATTTCCAGAATATGTTCTAATTGTTTTCGGAAATTTGGAGCAATTCCAATAAGATTAACACCAAATGGTTTATCTGTAAGATCCTTTGTTTTTTGTATTTCATCTTTAAACATGTCCAGGGGCATATTCCCACCGGCTAAAACTCCAAATCCACCTTCATTTGATATAGTGGATACAAGTTGTGCTTCTGAAATCCAGGACATGGCACCGCCAAGAATGGGATAATCGACTCCGAGGAATTCACTACCTCTTGTAAATAATCTATCTAATAATTTTTTTGATTTTTCCATAATTACACCTCAAAAAATATTAAATCAGAATAATAGTGATTATGCAAGTTGGAAATCATTGCTATATCATACCGGTATCAGCACACAGATAGTTTTCACACAGTCTGAAAGGGGATGGTCAGGTTGACCCTTAACTTTATCCCACTGAATCGAGGCTGAATTTGCTTCAGCACTGATCTAACGGCTCTGTATATTAAGATTTAATGATAATTCCCAAATACTGAGTTATCGGACAGTCTCAATTACAGAAAGCCCTAATCAACTACCACCCCCAGAGGAGGTGGTTTTATGAGTTATAATAAACTTTTCTTTTATGCTTTACCGGTTATTTCTTCTATAATTTTCCTGAGTTCATCGTCCATAAGAGCACTTTTAATAATTGCCCCTCTGGTTTTTACTTTGAGAACAATCTCTTTTACCTGCTCATCTGTTGCTTTAAGGCCGAATTCCTCCAGTTTGTATTTAACATATGCTTTCCCGCTGCCAACACCCCCAACGAAACTAAGGTTTCTGGAAAATGCCTCGGGAGAGTAAGGTTGCATGCCATAATCAATGCCAAGTTTATTTTTCAATTTTAAAGCAATATCAATAACTATACCGGATTCACTATTAAATATTCCGCTGCCTACAATAGCCTTTGTTTTTGCTACTGGTACCTTTGATATTTCAGAAACAAGTTTTGATATTCTATATAATTCTTTATAATTAACTCCAGTATCAATGCCCATTAAAATTTCAAGTTCAGAAATAATTTCTTCGGTGGCAATATTCCCAGCTCGTTCTCCAAGTCCGTTAAAAGCACATTCCACAGCATCTGCCCCTGAAGTAACAGCCATTAAGGCATTTGCTCCTGTTAGTCCAAAATCATTATGACCATGTATTGATAAAGGGATATCAGGTATCCATTCTTTCATTTTTTTTACCATAAATTGCATTGTCAGTGGATGTGCCTGACCAAAAGTGTCGGAAATACCAATCTGATCAACTTTAATTCTTTTTGTAACTTCTTCATAAACACCCTTTATATATTCCAGGTTACTGTTTCTGAAGGTATCCCACGCACAGAAATCAATAAATAATCCTGCTCTATTTGCAATTTCACCGCATTTAACAATTTGATCTATAAATTCTTCCGTGTTCTTAAAACCAAATACATGTTTTACTACATAAGGATTTATTGCAGTTTCCAGAAACAGCCCGTCGGCTCCACAGTCAATAGCCTGTTTAACATCTTCTTCCATAATCCTTGTGCAAGCCAGCATCTTGGCGTTCAGATTCATTTTTGAAAGTCTTTTAAAGGTTTCCCTGTCTTTTTCAACTGCACCAAATCCGATTTCTAGCAGAGGAATGCCTATTTTATCAAGCTCTTCCGCCAGAAAAACTTTTTCATCTGTTGTAAAGGCAACTCCTGCCGTTTGTTCCCCGTCTCGTAAAGTAACATCGTGTATGATAACTTTTTTAGGAATATTCAATTGTGAGATTACCTCAGGATGAAAATTCAGCGGACACACCCATCCTTTTTCTGAAAAATAGTCATCTTCCAATTTACAATTTTCAAGTATCTCTATAGCTTTCTTGTCCATAAATAATATACCTCCATCTATGAATATATTCTTGATAATAATCAATTAAAATTAATAGGCAACTTGATCACATCCATCTGATCAAGTAAGCGGCCTTACCTTTTTATGCAGTCATTCTATACTTTTCCAATAATTTCGATCCTCCATCTGATATTTCAACTTTTCTTTTCCAGAGACCGCCCTCTTTCAAATAACCTCTTCTTATCAGTGAAGCAATAACATTTGATGATGCAAGCACTTCCATACCCGTTACATTGGTTAATTCGTCAGCAACTATATTTGGGTTTTCCTGCACATATAAAAGAACCTTAATTCCCGTTTCATCAATATTATCAGTCAACAAGGATTTTTCTTTCTCAGATAATGGAGGAAGAGCTTTCAACCCTTTTTCGCTAATATTAAATGTATAATAGTTCTTTCCACCATTACCAAACCTGTTGATATAATTATAATATTCCAGTTTTGCTATATATTCCTTAGATATATAGCAGTCAATCTTCAGCATATCATTTATTTCCGCCATTGTATTGTAACCCTTTCTTATTATTTCCAATACTTTTCTTTCCTCGTCTGTCAATTCATCCGGTAAACTTGCTCCAATAGCGTTTTCTTCAGGTTTTGTTATATAACTAACAATTACAGCAATTACAAAGGTCACTACTAAACCCGGGATGACATAATGTCCGAATTTTTGGGACATTGGATATATTTTTGTTAAATCCAGAAATGTCCATACTGACATTGCTATTATTCCAGTAAGAGATCCTGCAAAAGCTCCATTAGAATTTATCCGTCTCCAGAACATACCAAGAATTACAAGCATTGCCGGAGGAGCCAAAAAGGCACAAGCAAAAGCAAATAAATATACAGGCCCGCCGGGAAAATAACATAAAGCCAAACAAACAACACCGAATAAAAAAGTTACCATCCTTGAGAATTTGAGAGTCTCTTTGTCAGTAGCATTCGGTTTTAAGAACCTTTGAAAAACATCTCGGATTAATAATGAAGATCCTGCTATATGGGTTGTGGCTCCGGTAGATAAAGAAGCTGCCACTGCTGCCAGAAGCAAAAATGCTCCTGCAATAGGTGGAACCATGCCGAGAAATACTCCAAATGCTCCAACAGGCGGTATTGTTCCTCCACCAAGAGTAAATTTATCAAGGTGAAAGGCTCCCATGTATGCTCCAAGAAATCCATAAAGAGTGGCTGCTATTCCGCATATAACACCGGCAATAATAAACGACCATTTCGCCGATCTTTCGCTTCTGGAAGAACTTACTCTTATCCAATAGTGGTTAGACCCCCATACCAGGGCTATCATAAAAAGGAAAATGCCTGTTAAAACACTTGGATACCTTAAAGAGATCCACGGCGCTGTACTGCCCGTTACACCAGATGACCATACAGCGGGCCAGGCATCAACTACCCCTGAAAAACCTCCAAATAATGAAATCAATAATACTGCTATAAGGGGCAATGCTATGAGGATAATCATTCCCTGAAATACATCGGTAATTGTAACGCCCCATAAACCTCCCACAACAACAAAAACCAGATAAACAACAAAAAAACTTAAAACCATAAGGTTTGTTGACCACATTGTCATACCATGTACTATCTCTGCTACAGCACGGACATTATTAGCTGTAATGCCTATCATAGCTATAACAGAAGTAATTACTATTAAAACCCTTACACGCTTGTCAAATCGAAGCTCCATCCATTCTGCGGAAGTTTGCGCTCCGCTCCTTCTTGCTATTGGTGTAACAATTAATCCATAAGAAATATATCCCATTATTGCAAAGGGTATACCCAGAAGGAAAAAACCTTTTGTTAACCCGAATAATAATGTAAAAGCCGGGCCAAGGGTTAAAAGGGTTCCTGCGTACCCTATTGCTGCAACCCCGAATATATTTACAAGTAAACTGACTTCTCTTCCGGCAATAATATAATCCGAACTTTTACTCACCCATTTTTTACTCGCAATTCCAAGCCATACAATAATAACTGCAAAAATTGCGAAAAAAATACCGAAAATTGCTATTGTACTCATTCTTGTATCTCTCCTTAAAAAATTAATTTAAAACTATTCAATAATAGCAGCTGCTCTTATCCATGCAGCAGTTGCTTTCTTTATTTTTATTGGGAAACAGGCTACTTTAAATCCATAGGGTTTTGGTATCTTATCCAAATTAGTCAGTTTCTCAATATGACAATATTCTTTCTCGATTCCTGCATAATGAGCTGGCCAGATTTCATGTCCATCGCCTGTTTTTTTATAGTCCTCTGCCATATCCTTAAATGCTCTGTCAAACCCGTATGAATCAATACCTATTATCTTAATACCCTTATTAATTAGCCATAATGTGCCTTCTCTCCCCATCCCGGGCTGTTCAAAATATTCGGGAGTTCCCAGTTTCTTGTCACATCCGGTCATGATTAAAACAATATCCATAGGTTTTATCTCATATTTAATTTTATCCAGTGCCTTTTCCAGATCTTCAACAGTTATTACCTCTTTTGGCTTTTTGTGTCTCATATCCAGCACAACTCCGTCTGCATAACACCATTCAAGAGGAATCTCATCAATAGTCTTTGCCAGCTTCCCTTCAGACATTGGATAATAATGCCAGGGAGCATCCAAATGCGTGCCTGCATGAGTAATCATGGTTACCTCTTCGTATGCCCAGCCAAGTCCGTTTGAATAAACAAGATCTTCAGGCTCTACTCCAAAGAGTTCCTTCATATCAACAGCTCCCTGCCTGTGATCAGGTTGATATTTGATCTTGGGCGGCCACGGGTCAGCTTTTGAGTTATGCTCAATTGGAACACTTAAATCTATTATTAGCTGCTTATTCACAATTCTTCCTCCTTTCTTTTACTTCTGGATTTTTTTTTAACATCGTTCCTTCCTCCTGTAAAATAAATTAAAATTCACACCTGCATACAGCAAAACCTTATTATTTTCCTTTTCTCCTCATCCTGTAAAACAATAATCGATGGATCTTCATTTTAAGTATCAATATATTCCAATCAATAGAAGCTCCATCAAGCGACGAACACAATTTCAAACTAAGTTATCATTCTTTTCAGATCTTTAGAAATAATTAAATCCGCTTCGGTAGACTCTTTTACTTCTTCAAGCGTTACTTCCGGCCCAATCTCTTTGAGAATCAGACCATTTTCAGTTACTTCCATTACACCCATTTCTGTAACAATAAGATTTACCTGATTTTTTGCGGACAGGGGATATGTGCATTCTTTTAATATTTTTGTTTTCCCTTTCACTGTATGGAGCATAGCAATTATGACTTTTCTGGCTCCTGTTAACAGATCCATTGCACCGCCCATGCCAGGTCCTTTTTCACCCGGCATCATCCAATTAGCAATATCTCCTTTTTGATCTACCTGTAAAGCGCCTAAAACAGTATAATCAAGATGCCCTCCCCTGATAATCCCAAACGATGTTGAAGTATCAAAAAAAGCTCCGCCGTGTTTTATTGTTACCGGCTGTCCTCCTGCATTTGTTACATCTTTATCTTCTTTTCCTTTCTCCGGAACCGGTCCTAATCCTACAAAACCATTTTCCGATTGAAATATTACATCAACACCTTCGGGAATATACTTTGGAACGAGTGTGGGCACTCCTATCCCAAGGTTTACTACATCTCCGTCTTTAAACTCTTTTGCAACCCTCTTTGCTATCAGTTCCTTCATTTGATTTCTATCCATACTTAAGATGCTCCTTCAACTATATAATCTATAAATATTCCCGGAGTCATTACATAATTGGGATCAAGTTTACCGACTTCGACAACCTTCTTTGCTTCTACAATGGTAATATCTGCGGCTGTTGCCATTACCTGATTAAAATTATTTGTAGTTGCATTGAAAAAGCTATTGCCGTTTTTATCGACAAGGCTGCCGCTGATTAGAGAAATGTCTGCCTTAATCGGTTTTTCAAGAATATACCTGACCTTATCTATTTCTATTATCTCCTTTTCTTCTTCCATCAATGTTCCTATACCTGTAGGTGTAAGAATTCCTCCAAGGCCGTAACCTGCAGCTCTTATTCTTTCTGCTAAAGTGCCTTGCGGTACAAAATCCATTTCGATATCTCCGGAGGTTACCTGCCTGACAGTCTCTTTGTTTGTTCCTATATGTGATGCAATCACTCGTTTAACCTGTTTATTTACAATAAGCTTTCCAATACCTATCTCGGGCATAGCAGTATCATTTGAAATGATAGTTAAATCTTTAACTCCTTTATCAATTATTGCATCAATTATTCCCAGTGGAGTGCCACAGGCCATAAACCCGCCAATCATAAGAACAGCACCATCGTCTATCATGCTTACAGCTTTTTCCATAGATATAAGCTTATTTATCATTATTCCCCTCCTTTGTTTTATTTCATACATTGACGAATATTATAGGTAGCAGCCTATAGATGAAGGCGATACTACAAACGGCCAAAGGCCGTACCATCCTGTAATTTATATATTGCTCTTCCTTTATCATCATCTTTCAAATAGATCACGGTCTGACCAATTTCTATATCCTGATGCTCATCATAGCCCTCTATAAAAGAAAGTTTTTTATTCCCTCTATTATCTTTTAATAAAGCTATTAAATAAGGAGTTTTATTTGAAAAATTTTCAGTACTGCTATATATAACACTGTAAGTGTATATTTTTGCCTTTTTTTCCATAATTATTGTCTCCTCTTTAAGATATGAATCAGACAAGTGGCCGCTGTGCCGCCAAGATTATGAGCTAACCCTATCTCTGCATTTTTGACCTGCCGCTCTCCTGCTTCTTCCCGGAGCTGCATTACAATTTCAAATATCTGACTTATGCCTGTAGCACCGACAGGATGTCCCTTTGCTTTAAGCCCTCCGCTTGTGTTAACAGGGATCTTTCCAGCAATTGCTGTTTGACCTTCTATAACAGCTTGACTTCCTTTGCCTTTTTTAAAAAATCCCAGATCTTCTGTATTGATGATCTGGGTTATGGAAAAACAATCATGTACTTCCGCTATATCAACATCCGAAGCCGTTAGCCCTGCCATCTTATATGCTTCATTTGCTGCTAATTTTGTTGCAGCAAAACTGGTAATATTTTCTCTTTTCGCAATTCCTAAAGAATCGCCGCCATGCCCGGAACCTATTATCTCAATTACCTTTTTATTCTTGCCTGCATCTTTTAATGTCTCTGTCGCAGCCAATACAGCAAATGCCGATCCATCTGAAATTAATGAACAGTCATATACCGTAAGAGGATAAGCAACAGGAAATCCTGCTTTTACTTTCTCAATGGTTATACTCTTATGCATTTGAGCATCAGGATTCAGCAGGGCATTTTCATGACTTTGTACAGGTACAGCAGCAATCTGATCACGGGTTGTGCCATATTCGTACATATATCTGTTTGCAATCATTGCAAAAATTGAAGGGAAGGTTGCCCCAATACCAGCTTCGTATTCATAATCCGCAGCTCCTGCAAGGCCGTAGGTAACAGCTTCCGTTGAAACATGTGTCATTTTTTCAACCCCGCCTACAATAACGACATCGTAGAGTCCACATGCAACCGCAAGCATTCCCTGCCTGAAAGCAAGACCTGCAGAAGCACAGGCTGCTTCTGCTCTTTGATGCGGTTTGCCGGTTAATTCCAGCTCTTCTGCTGCTAAAGCACCTATGTGACTCTGTCCACACCAGTAAGAACTGTTAAAATTACCCATATATACAGCTCCAATTTGGCTTTTATCTATTCCTGCATCTTCAATCGCTTTTGAACCTGCTTCCCGAATCATGCTTCTTATAGATTTTTCAGGAAAGCTTCCCATTTTTGTTTCACCTATACCGATTACAGATACACTTCTCATTAACATTATGCTCCTTTTTTTCTTTTCCCTTTATGTAGCATTTAGCGTGCCAATCCAAAAATAAAAGTCATAATTAATAAAATATATTGGATTATTGATGATATTGAGGCAAAATGTATTAGTTTCATTATAAATTAGAAAAAATAATAATTTCAAAAAAATATGAATTGAAATATTTTACAATTATTTTGCAATTTTTTACAATAAACGCCCTTAAAGTAATTTTTCCAATGTGCATTTTTGAAAGAGCGTCTTCTCGCATTTTAACAGGATTATTTTAACCCTTTTTCAACTTTGATTATCGATAATAGGTTGAACCGCAGAACCTTCAGCCGTCACCCGATTTTCAGTCCCTCGGTGACCTCTCTTTTTTTAAAAGAAGGAGGATATCAATGTTCGTCATTTAACCTGTCTATATCTGATACTTATCTATTTTTAAGTAAAGAAGTCTCAACGAAATATTCAATTTATCAGCAGCCTGTTTTTTATTCCCTTCGAAATGTTCAAGAGCTTCGACAATTGCATTTCTTTCAGCATTTTCTCTTACCTGCTGTAATGTGTTTTTTTGTATTTTAGTTATATATTTTTCAGGGAAATGACGGATTTTAAGTATTCTTTCATTTTTTAAAATACATATCTGTTCAATAATATTTTTTAATTCTCTAACATTCCCGGGCCATGAATACTTTACAAGCATATTTTCCAGTTCCACCGAGATATCAGACCACTCTTTTTTATATTTTTTTGAATAAAACAAAAGAAAATGTCTTAACAGAACCGGAATATCATCTATTCGCTCCCTGAGCGGAAAAACCTTTATTGGCATTACAGAAATTCTGTAAAAAAGATCTTTTCGGAATTTGCCCTCTTTTACAACCTCTTCAAGATTTTTATTAGTTGCACAAATAACTCTTGCATTAGTACTTAACAGTTTAGTCCCGCCTATTTTATTAATCATCCTTTCTTCCAAAACCCTTAAAAGTTTTCCCTGCAAAGATAACGGCATATCTCCTATCTCATCAAAAAAAATTGTTCCATTGTTTGCTATTTCAAATTTACCTTTTTTATTGCATACAGCACCTGTAAAAGCCCCCTTTATGTAACCGAACAACTCACTTTCCAGAAGAGTTTCAGGGATCGCTGAACAATTTAAAGGGACAAACGATCCGGCGGCTCTAATGCTTTTCTCATGCAGCGCTCTGGCAACCAGTTCTTTTCCTGTTCCGCTTTCACCTTCTATCAGTGTTGTAACATTAACATCTGCAACTGCTTGAATAGTTGTTATTAATTCCCGGGTTTTACTGCTAACACCAACAATTCCTGAAAAATCCTCAATTTCTTTTACTCTGTTTTTTAAATAATCCACCTCTTTTTTAAGATTTTTTACTTTCAGAATATTATCTATTGATATCCTTAATCTATCCAGAATTAAAGGTTTAGATACATAATCAAGC
>Ga0209633_10006023_pt1 | contig 10466 bp, 8 predicted proteins | sample Cruoilmetagenom1_FD_187290 | JGI IMG/M metagenome (GOLD analysis project Ga0209633, IMG submission 187290) | Oil polluted marine microbial communities from Coal Oil Point, Santa Barbara, California, USA - Sample 1 (SPAdes) (version 2) | ecosystem: Environmental > Aquatic > Marine > Oil seeps ... | reverse complement strand
CTCGCTGGTGACTACGCTGCTGGGGTTGATCACCGTCTTTGCCGGATACACGGCCGTATACGCCCTCAACGACCTGGTGGACTACCGCACGGACCGGGAGAAAGTCCGGGCGGGCGAATACACCGGCGGCGAGGAATATCTGGACCTGGACAGTCTGCTGATGCGCCATCCGCTGGCCAAAGGGGCGCTGACCCTGCCTGAGGGTGTCCTGTGGGCCGCCGGATGGGCGCTGGTGGCCATGGTCGGGGCCTGGCTGCTCAATCCGGTGTGCTTCTATATCTTCCTGGCCGGCGGTTTGCTGGAGGCGGTCTACTGCCTGTTGTGGCGGTTAACGCCCATGCGGGCGCTGGTTAACGGCATTGTAAAGACCTTGGGCGCCGTGGCCGCCGTCTATGCCGTTAACCCAAAACCGTCGACTATTTTTCTGATCCTCCTGTTCGGCTGGGTATTCTTCTGGGAGATCGGCGGACAGAATATTCCCAACGATTGGACCGACATCGATGAGGATCGCCGCTTCAAGGCCAAGACCATCCCCGTGAGCCTGGGGCTGGAACGGGGCGGTTTGCTGGCCATGGTCTGCCTGGTGGCGGCCTTCTTTTTTACCTTCCTGCTGGTATGGGTCTCACCGCTTACCTTCGGTTTCCTTCACCTGATCGCCCTGGCCGGCCTGGGTGTCTGGCTGCTGCTGTTGCCGATCCTGCGACTGGTGGAAACCAACGGTCGCCGGCAGGCCATGGATCTGTTCAACAAGGCCAGCCACTTTCCCTTGAGTGTCTTTGTGGTGGTGATGGTTCGTTTACTCATCCTCTAAGGGTTCGCGCAAAAATAACTTCGCAGAATTGGCGCTCAGATTTGGTTCAGGTTTGGCTGATCCGAGAGAGCAAAACCACAGGAATAGCGAGCTATTTCGTGGGCTTTGAGAGTGAGGTATCAGCCAAAGATGGGCTGAAGCTGGGATGCGAAAATGTGAAGTTATTTTTGCGCGAGCCCTAAGAGCCAATTTCAAAAGGGAGCAGATACGCTCATCTCCAAGGCCCTGATATGATGAGTATCAGGATCTTTCAAGGGATGCGCCGGACGAAAAATATGAGCTTTCTTGTGGTCGTGAACCAGTACCGTTAATATGTTCATGATAAAACAAGCAATCACGCAACAGGGAAATGGCGGAAAGGCCGTCACCGTTTTATCCCCACATGCGCCACACTGATTCCATTGGTCATGGATTTCCAGCTGACGCTTCCCAGGCCGACATCCGCCAGGATGGCAGCCAGTTCGTCGGGAAGAGGGAACATGCGGATGGTTTCGGGCAAACAGGCGTAGGATTCGGCAGAGCCCACCAAAAGCCGGCCCAGGGCCGGCATGATGTTGAACGAGTAAAAGTCATAGAGGCTGCGGAACACGGGGTTGGTGGGTTGTGAGAATTCCAGGCACAGGAAACGCCCGTCGGGTTTAAGCGTCCGGACCATCTCGGAAAAGCCCTGCTTTAAATGGGTGAGGTTGCGGATTCCGAAGCCCACCATGGCACAGTCGAAGGTGTTGTCGGGAAAGGTGATTTGCTCGGCGTCTCCCTGGACGTAACTGATTCGGGATAGTGAGGGGAGGGGATCGATCTTGTGGCGGCCGGCCTGGATCATGGCATCGTTGATGTCGTAGATGGTCACCTGGCCGGTGGGGCCGGTGCGTCGGGCCGCCAGGATGGCCAGGTCGCCGGTGCCGCCGCATACATCCAGCACCTTGTCGCCGTGCTGAACGCCGAGCATGCGCACGGCGGCGCGTTTCCAGGCATGCTGAATGCCGAAGCTGAGCAGTGCGTTCATGAAATCGTATTTAGGGGCCACCCGGTTGAAGTGGGCGCGTACCGCATCGACCTTCTTGTCCTCATCGAACTCCCGGATGCCGAACCGGGCTTTTCCGGTGGTACGAATGTGGTCGTCCAGCTGTTGCCGCCGATTTTTATCGTCGAGCCAGTGTGGGTTGTCCCAGAGGGCCATGGGGTTTCCTTTCCATGCCGATTTCGTGTCAAGTCCGATATCTGCGTTACAGTTCATCCCTCGTCTCCCGACAAGGGACCGGTCGGGGTGAGGGGAACTTTCAGTTCATGGCATCCCCATGCGTCGACCGCACCGTGGAATAGCAGATGGACGGAAAGGGATCAAGGAAGGATATCCCCGAGAACCGATGCCCGGGTTACCCTTTCCGGGTCGCTTCTCATCCGATCCATGCCAGCTTTTCCGGTTGTTTGGCCTCCATGGGATCCGTAGAGACGGCAAAATCCCGGTTGGAACGGTTTCCCAGGTGAAAGAACGCCTCGCGGTTGAGTCGCTGCCCGGTGACCATCTGGCCACCCCGGGCGGCATACTTCCACTCCGCCTCGGAGGGCAGACGGATATATCCGAAGCGGCCACCGGGAAAATGGGGTAGGGCTGCCGGGGCATTTTCCAGCAACCAGTCGGTATGCCTGCGGGTGAACGTCACGGCATCGAACCAGGAGATATCGGTCTTGGGACGGGGATCGGCGGCGGTCATCCCTTCGGTCGCATCGGGGCACGTCGGATCCATCACCACATCCCATTGGCGTTTGGAAATCTCGTATTTGGCGATGAAGCAGTAGAACCCGGTACGCCCCTCTTCGTTTGGATCGGGACAGGTGCCATCGCGTCTAAATGCCTTCAAAATAGTGGAAAATCACCGAACAACGCTCTCAACCGTCATGCATGTTGCATGAGGTGCTTGAAGGGGATGGGGTATGTCAACTTATTGAAGCGCGGTATGACCGCCATCCGGGGAAAAGGGCGGCCATCCCGAAAGGGGAAAATTCAGTATCACGCCTTCCTGTATACGCCCCGTCCCACACCCATGATTCGGCCCTTCTTTTTCAGCCTGAAAGTGATGTTGTGAATCTTGCGTTGATTGAATCCCGTTGTTTTCATTAAGGCGGCGGTATCCATCCCCTGCGTTGATTTCCGGATGATGTCGTAGACAATCTGGGTGGCGGGAACCCTTTTGATCTTTTCGACCACGCCATCCTTAATGACTACTTTTTTTCTGGTTGGGTCCCTTTTGGCCGTGGTGGTTTTCGATGCATCCGTTTGGGCTAGTTTTTCAACTTGGGTGATGATGTTTCCAACGCTGTCGGTGAGTTGCTGAATGCTATTGACGGCCGATTGAATTTCCTTTTGAATCTGTTGCATAATCTGCGTATTTACCATTTCCGGGTGTTCCCTCCTATTTATCAATTTAGTTAGTTTTTTTTCGGCAGGTATCTTTTTAATGCGATGTTCAAGTTTGAGGGCACTACTTCTGGTCATTTTAAAACTGGTTCCCACTAGCCGGACAGGTACCCGGGATCTTGTGTATTTGGCGCCTTTCCCGAGATTATGGGCTTCCAGTCGCTTTATCAAATCGTTGGTGATCCCACAATACAAAGATTTGTCAGAACATCTAACCAGATAGACGACCCAATTTTTCTCAGTGGGCAACGATCCACTCCTTCTTTAAATAGAAGTTATAACTGCAATGAAAAAATATGTCAATAAATTAATCGTTTATGACGATGATTGCCGGCGAAAAATGACCCGTCATGGTGCCGATAGAACAATTGCCGCCGGACGCCAAAGTGGAATCCGTTATCTCGGCCACATAAACCCGAAGGGCTGCTTCGTCGCATTTGGGGAAGCTTTCCACCGCTTTTTGAAAAGCCGCCATTTCCTCTTCAATGCCTGCAACGGGTTCTTTGCGGGCGTCGAGCGTGGCAGTGCGTTGCCGGATTCGGCGCTAAAAATCACCACGTTTCAGGTGTCAAATTGGTCAAGGGAAAGCAGATGTTGAATACGAGTCTTTCCATGCGCGTAAAAATGTCCGGCTATGCGCGTGCATTGACTTTCCCAAACCTTCACGCAATGCGTCCACCGCTGCCGGGTCGACCCGGCCTTTCTTCTCGTCCATATATATTTTGGATACCTCGGTGGACAGTACCAGAATGCGCGGGTCCCATTCGGTTAGCCTGCGGCAGAGTTCGCCCGTGCCCATAAACACCAGATTTTCGGCCACCGTGGTCTCTATACCGGGAATCGTGATGTCATTCAGTCGGTTCAGCCAATCATCGATCGGGGTCCTCCAGCGTCGGCGGTCGATGGCGGTCGTACCCAGATTGAACACCGGCGGAGCGGCGATCCCCTTTTGCACCTGCCTGGTGATGTTATAGGCGTGGAGATCGTAGACCAGGCACACCCCGAACTTCTCCAGCGTGGCTGCTGCCCAGCTGCCCATGAAGGCGTAAAACTGGTCGTACTTGGCCAGACTCGCCAGGTTCATGCTTTGGCTGGGTTGCTTAAGATAGACCTGTATTCCCCAGAATTGTTGCGGCGTGAGCGGCAGGGCGTCCGCCGGTGGACGATTCAGGTCGTATTCGCTCCTGGAATCAAGGCCCCATACCGCCGAGTCCGCCCCTTGGATCATGGCGTCGGTTTCCGGGTCTTCTTCAAAATAACGGCCCGGCGTATCGATTTTCATCAAGGGCAGCAACTCTTTTCGAACATTGCTGCCGGCGTGGATGGCCGTGGCGATATAGGGCACACAACCGTCCACGGCGTAGGCGAAGCCCCCCAGGCTGCCCCTGCCGCGAATGCATCTCTTGGCCCGTAGGGTTTTCAATAATTCAGGGTTGCCGGGAATCGTCATGTTTAACTGATGCCATATCTTTCCGGTGCCGAATCAACGATCAGGTTGACCATATTTCGATAATCCCGATCCGGGCCCTCCGGAGAACCGTGATACAGGGCGTTCCGGATGATATCAAAAGAATGGTTCTCCATGGCCCGGGTGAAATCATCTGTTTACTGGGTTGAATTTTTTGCGTCAGCCATTCCCGGACCCGATCGCAGGTCCGGCGCGTCGGCGATACACCCGCTGAACCCGCGAAGTGATCGATGTGACGATCTCGTAGTTGATGGTACCCACCAGGGAGGCCACTTCATCGGCGGTAATTCGTTGCTCCCCCTGCTGTCCGATAGCCACGGCTTCATCTTCCAGGGCAACCTGGGGCACATGGCTCACGTCCACCATGACCAGATCCATACACACCCGGCCGATGATGGGGCAACGCCGTCCCCCGACGATAAGGGATCCTTTGGAGGAGAGCCGACGATTTAAACCGTCGGCATATCCCAGGGCGACCGTGGCGATGCGGGTGGGACCTGCGGTTTGGTAAGTGCTGCCATAGCTGACCGTAAAGCCGGCGGAAACCGCTTTGAGGTTGATCACCTTTGACCTGACGGTCATCACCGGTTTTAAATCGATGCGGCTGCGGTCCACATCATCAGAGGGCCACAAGCCGTACAGGGCGATTCCGGGCCTGACCATGTCCAGATGGGTTTGGGGCATATCAATGGTGGCGGCGCTGTTGGCGGCGTGTCGGATCTCCACCTCAAAAGATTGTCGCTTGAGTGTTTCCAACAAGTCCATGAAAATCGAGAACTGCGATTCGGCGTGCCGCTTGTCCCGGCTGTCGGCATTGGCGAAGTGGGTGAATATGCCCTGAATCGTAAGGCCCGGCAGCCCGGCCACGGTCAGGATGTCCTGCGCCACGGCATCGATGACCCGGCTTGGCGTTTCACCGGCATCGTGGCTTGCGGGCACCGTCAGCATACCCAATCGGCCCATCCCGGTATCCACCTTCAGGTGTACCTTAAGCTTTTTTGCCAAACGCCGTGCCTGGCCGGACAATTCCCCGGCCGACCGGCAGTCGTTGATGGCGGCCGTAATGTCGTAACGCACGAGGTGGCCCACCGTCGAAACCGGGCTATGTCCGAACAGCAGGACCGGTGCATCGATTCCGGCGTCTCTCAGGGCCACCGCCTCGGATAGCCGGGCCACCGCCAGATACGCCGCACCGTTTTCGAGGGCTGTTTGGGCCACGGCGACCGCGCCATGGCCGTAGCCGTCGGCCTTGACCACGGCCATCATGCGGGCAGCGGCACTCAGTCTGCGCAGTTGCGTCACATTGTGCGCCAATGCGCTCAGGTTGATTTCGGCGACGGTCAAATACTCCATTCCCACCCGGGTCCTTTTGTTGAATCAAACCTCCCGTGCCCCACATCGTCTGGCCTGTAATATGTCGGATCCAACATGTCAACTTAGATTTTGCGCTTTGCCGAACCCATTTTAACAATACAAAGAACCGAAAACCGGGAAAACTCGGTATTCAATTCGCTACCAGTTCCAACGGGTCGAATAATTAATACTAAAGTTCTAATGGGAACTACCGAGACGCCAAACAGTTCTTAAACAGTGAGTGAAAAAAAATATCATCAAAAAATTGGCAAGGTGTTCAATGTTCTGTAACTTTACTTCAAGGAGGTTGATAATGAAAAAAGGTTTGCTTTTGGCGATGGTTATGACTTTGTTGCCGGCGGCCAATGTCGCAGCCGAAAATGGGATTTCGGCCAATCAGATCGTTCTTGGTCAATCTTGCGCTTTATCTGGTCCGGCAGCGGCCTTAGGAACCGGGATGCAGGCTGGTCTGAATGCTTATTTCGCTAAAACCAATGCGGCCGGCGGGGTTAACGGCAAACAAATAAAACTGATCAGTAAAGATGATGGCTATGAACCTCAAAAAGCAATTGCCAACACCCGGGCCCTGCTTGACCAGGATAAGGTTTTCTTGTTGATCGGTGAAGTGGGAACGCCGACTTCAAAGGCAGTATTTCCCATTATCGAAGAGGTCAAGGCACCATTTTTTGGACCGTTTACCGGAGCCGAATTTTTGCGTAACCCATTTAAGAAGTATGTTGTCAACGTCCGGGGCAGTTATTTCCAGGAGATGGAAAAACTGGCCGCCTATCTGGTGGATCAGAAAAAGTTGACAAAAATTGCCTGTTTCTATCAAAACGATGGTTACGGTCGGGCCGGACTGAAGGGTATTGAGCTGGCGCTGGCTAAGCGTTCTCTGAAACTGACTGCTACCGGAACCTATGAACGTAACACGGTGGCGGTTAAAAGTGGCTTATTGCAAGTCCGTCAAGCCAAACCGGAAGCCGTCATCATGGTTGGCGCCTATAAGCCTTGTGCGGAATTCATTAAACTGGCCCAAAAAGTCGGGATGAAAGAAACCCTCTACTGCAATATCTCTTTCGTGGGCACGGCCGCGCTAAAAAAGGAGCTGGGAGATGTCGGCGAAGGGTGTGTCATTTCACAAGTTGTTCCCTTCCCTTGGGATAAGAACCTTCCTTTGATTAAAGAGTATCATGCGACCATGAAGAAATACCAGCCTCAAGCCACCACCGGTTTTGTCTCCCTTGAGGGGTATATGGTGGGGAAATTGTTTTGTCTGGCAGCTACAGCCGTTGAAGGTGATGTAACGCGTGAATCTTTTCTGCAAGCCGTTGAAAAAATTGGGACTTTTGATCTTGGTGGGGTTGAATTAACCTTCGGTCCGCAAGATCACCAGGGCATGGATCAGGTTTTTCTGACCACGATAACCGGTGGCGAGATCAAACCATTTTAGTTTACTGAGCGATGCATTTAACTCCCGTGGCTACAATATTAATATAGGGAAATGGAAGATTTTCACAAATCCCTTACCGAATTTAGAGAGCGCTTCGCAACTGAAGAATCTTGCATTGACTACCTCATCTCCCTGCGTTGACCTGGCTTTATCATATCCGCTAATCGTTGGGAGTTCGGAATCACTTGAAATTCTCGATATGAAAATCCAAATCGAGTTGCACGATATGCAATTTTAGTGAAAACACAATATGTAGTGGTATTGGGAGTCAAGTGCATAGCCCATTTAGTTTATATTGGGGGAACAAAAGATGAAAATCATCTATTTGATGACCATTAAGCAACGTTTGGCCATCGGCTTCATACTTTGTGCATTGTTTGCTGCAACTTCCGGGGGGATCGGCTTTGTGTCGCTCCAGCAGGTGCAGGTATCCAACCACGATATAATGGATAAGTTTGATCAACATCAGGCAAAGCAGAATTTGCAAATTGCCCAGATAATGCCGCTACGCGCCCTCATGAGTGAGATTATGACAGCCGATAATCCTGAACGGCTGGGAAAAGCAGTGAAGACCCTGACCCAACTGCGAGAGCAGGGAAAAGGTGAAAATGATCAGATATTTTCCTTCACCACCGATCTGACAGCGCGAAAAAGAGATCAGATTGAGACTGTAAATGAGATGAATGTCTTAAGAAAATCCGTGATAGCCAAACTTTCCGAGGTCAGCAAATTGGCTATGAGCATTGTTGATGACGTGGAATTCAATGCCATGCTGGAGCTTGAAGACAACACCGGTGATGTCGAGACCCTGGCTTTAAAAACAAGTACCGTAATCGCTTCAATAAAAACGGCGTTGCTGGTTCATTCTTACTGCAAGGATTTCAATATTATAATTCGGGATGTGTTGCTGGCCGACGACCCGGCCGCCGTTGATTATGCCGGAAGCGGGGTTAAGGATTTGTCGGGGTACCTCAAGGGAGCCCTTGAGCGTTTCTCCGGCAATGATACGGCCGCAGTAATTATGCTGGAATTGGATAAGTTGGTCGGGTTGACGGGCAAACTCTTCCGAAAACAACAAAACGTTATTGCAGTTAATCTGGAATTGCGTGAAGTTAGCAGCAGTATCTCACAACAGTTGCAGGAAATTGATACGACGATGGTCCAGGGAGGAAGGAACCTGCAAACCAGCACCAACCAAAGCTTGAAAAGTGGCATCGGTCTGACTCAACAATGGCAAAAAATCCTGTTGGTAATCGTGGTCGGAGCCCTGGCATTAGCATCGTTGGTAGGAACTGTTATCTCAATTTCGATTAATAAACCACTTCGACAGGGCGTGTTATTTGCCGGAAAACTGGCCGACGGTGACCTGACCGGAGAATTTGAGTATCGAGAAAAAGATGAGATCGGCCAACTGGCTGAGGCGCTTAACCAAATGGCTAAAATTCAGCAACAGATGATAAAAAATATTATCGGAACTACTGAAACCATGGTCTCATCTTCCAGCCAGCTAACTACCATATCCCGACAGATGTCTGCCGGAGCAAAATCTGCAGCCGACAAGGCCAACGGCGTGGCGGTGGCGGCCGAAGAGATGAATGCCAATATGGGTTCTGTATCCGCAGCCATGGAGCAAGCTTCGACCAATGTAACCACCGTGGCTTCCGGGGCAGAAGAGATGAGTGCTGCTATCGGTGAAATTGCCAAAAATGCTGAGACCGGCAAAGAAATTACTGGTCAGGGCGTGTGCCAAGGTAAAAGTGTAGCCCAGCGGATCAATGAGCTGGGGCAGGCAGCCCTGGAGATCGGTAAAGTAACCGAAACCATTGACGCCATTTCTTCTCAGACCAATCTTCTATCCCTTAATGCCACGATCGAAGCAGCCCGGGCTGGTGAAGCCGGAAAGGGTTTTTCGGTAGTTGCCAATGAGATTAAGGATCTGGCTCTGCAGACCGCTACGGCAACCGGTGAGATTGCTGCCAAGATTAAAGGGATCCAGGATTCTACCGGCGCAACGGTGGCTGAAATAAATGAAATAGTTCGTATTAACGATGAGGTAGATGAAATTGTTTCGACCATCGCCACGACAGTCGAGGAACAAGCGACAACTACCGGAGAGATTGCCGAAAACGTGGCCCAGGTCTCTTTAGGATTTGCCGAAGTCAATGAGAGCGTGGCCCAAACGACTGCGGTGTCGGGAACCATCGCCCAGGATATCGCTGAAGTTAACGAATCTTCCAGTGAGATGAGTAACTTCAGCAGTCAAGTCCAGCAGAGTGCCGAAAGCTTGAGCGGTCTGGCGGAACAACTCAAGAAGACGATGAACACGTTTACGGTGTAAGAACGCAGCGCTTTTAAGGTTGTACGCATTCATTTTTGGTTTGTTTTTGCCGTCGGCTGACGACAAGCAGCAGGAGAATGATGACTCCGGTGGCGGCCAGTAGTTGAAAGAGTCGCCAAAATATATGATCGACGCGCTGTTCGGCAGCATCGTTAAACGCTTCAAGCGTGTTGGTGATCAGCGGCGCACCGGTCTCGTTAACGGACCGGGTGAGCTGGTTGAGACTGTCCACCGTCTCCTGGACCTTTACCAGGAGGGCGGCATATTCGTTGATGTCAAAAGGTTTCAATGGCGTTTCCGGGTCCTTGGGTACGAATCTGGCGGAAAGCCCGTCCACAGCGGCCACCAGGTCGTTCACCTCCCTCGTCGTATGCTGCGCGCCCTGGATCAGACGCTCGGCGTCAGCAGTTGTTTTCCGAAGACTGTCAAATGTGGTGTCAATTCGGCTAAGGGTTCGCGAAAAAATAACTTCGCAGAATTGGCGCTCAGATTTGGTCTAGGTTTGGCTGATCCGAGAGAGCAAAACCACAGGAATAGCAAGCTATTTCGAGGCTTTTGAGAGTGAGGTATCAGCCAAAGATGGGCTGAAGCTGAGATGCGAAAATGTGAAGTTATTTTTGCGCG
>Ga0209633_10006022_pt1 | contig 10467 bp, 7 predicted proteins | sample Cruoilmetagenom1_FD_187290 | JGI IMG/M metagenome (GOLD analysis project Ga0209633, IMG submission 187290) | Oil polluted marine microbial communities from Coal Oil Point, Santa Barbara, California, USA - Sample 1 (SPAdes) (version 2) | ecosystem: Environmental > Aquatic > Marine > Oil seeps ... | reverse complement strand
TCTTAACTAAATCTACAATTCCTCTAAAATCAGCTTCATCACCAATAGGTAAAACGATAGGTACAGCATTTGAGCCTAACATTTCTTTTACTTGTCGACATACCATCATAAAATCAGATCCTTGACGATCCATTTTATTTACAAAACCAATTCTAGGCACTTTGTAATTATCAGCTAATCTCCAGTTGGTTTCTGATTGAGGTTCAACACCGTCGACAGCAGAAAATAAGAAAACCAATCCATCAAGAACTCTTAACGATCTGTTTACTTCTACTGTAAAATCAACGTGACCCGGAGTATCAATAATATTAAAATGATATCCGTTTGCATCAGCTGTTGGTTTACCGTTCTCTGTTGGGAATTGCCAAGTACATGTTGTAGCTGCAGAAGTAATTGTGATACCTCTTTCTTGCTCTTGTTCCATCCAGTCCATTGTGGCAGCACCATCATGAACTTCTCCAATTTTATGACTAACACCCGTGTAATAAAGCACACGTTCTGTAGTTGTGGTTTTACCTGCATCAATATGTGCAGCAATACCTATATTTCTTGTATATTTTAAATCTCTAGCCATTACTAATTAAAATCTAAAATGTGAAAATGCTTTATTTGCTTCTGCCATCTTGTGAACATCAGTTCTTTTCTTAACGGCAGCTCCTTCTTCTTTTGCACCAGCTAAAATTTCACCTGCTAAACGTTGAGCCATAGATTTTTCATTACGTTTTCTAGCGTATAAAATCATCCATTTAATGGCCATAGACACTTTTCTGTCTGGTCTAATTTGCATTGGAATTTGAAATGTTGCTCCACCCACTCTTCTACTACGCACTTCTACATGAGGCATTACATTTGACAAAGCGTCTTTCCATATTTCTAATGAAGTTTTCTCTTCATCTTGTTTTCTTTCTTCTACAATTTCAAGTGCATCATAGAATACTTTAAAGGCTGTAGATTTTTTACCGGCTTTCATCAAATTATTCACAAAACGTGTAACTAATTGATCATTAAATTTAGGATCTGGTAAAAGAATCCTTTTTTTGGCTATTTTTTTTCTCATTACTTCGTTACATTAAAGTATTTAAACTATTTTTTAGGGCGTTTAGCACCATATTTTGAACGGCGTTGTGTTCTACCCTCAACACCTGCAGTATCTAATGCACCACGAACTACGTGATACTTAACTCCAGGCAAATCTTTTACTCTTCCACCTCTAACTAATACTATCGAGTGCTCTTGAAGATTATGTCCTTCACCAGGTATGTATGCATTTACCTCATTACCATTTGTCAACCTTACCCTTGCTACTTTACGCATAGCAGAATTTGGTTTTTTTGGTGTTGTTGTATAAACACGTGTACATACGCCTCTTCTTTGTGGACAAGAATTCAATGCAGCCGATTTGTTCTTCTTAGTTATTTGGGTTCTTCCCTTGCGTACTAATTGCTGTATAGTTGGCATATAAATTAATTATTATTTTTTATTTCTTAAACCTCTATTTTTAAGAGTGTGCAAATGTATAAATAATTTCTTGTTATTCAAACAGGTATTGACTAAATTTTATTATCGTTTTAAAAACATTTCAAAACTTACTTTTTGGAAGTTGATTTTATCTATTTTTGAAGCGTTTTGAAACTACATTTTACACCATATATATATACAGTATTTTTTTTATGGAATTTTGGATCTGTCTATGGTCAAAAATTAACATTAGAAATTTTTGCAAAAGATAGTGTGAATATTATTTTCACAAACTCAATTCAATATCAGAAAACACATCTTTCAGAAATTTCGTTATTTAATTCATTAGATTCTGTAAAAAACAAATTAGAACAAAAAGGGTTTTTAAACTCCTCGCTTGATACTATTAAAAAAAGAGATTCCATTTATCATGCTCAATTTAATCTAGGTGAACTAAATAAAACAGTGCGAATTTATTATTCAGAAAATGATATTAGTAAAACACAACTTTTTAGAATAGCATCTTCAGTAAAAGATACCTATTTTGACATTTCAATTGAGAATCTATCGAGAATGCTAAATGGAATTGTTGAAATTTTTGAAACCCAAGGAAATTCTTTCACTCAAGTTTCTTTAAAAGATATTGCAGTAAGAAAAGATTTAATTGAAGGCCGTCTGGATATCAAAAAATCAAAGTCTCGAAAAATTGATAAAATTGTTATTAATGGATATGAAGATTTTCCTAAAATATACCTCAATCATTTTTTAAAATTAAAAAGCAATACTTTATTCAACAGAAATAAATTAGACAACGCTTCTGACCTGATTACTATATTACCTTTTGTGGCAGAAATAAAACCACCTGAAGTTTTATTTACAAAAGATTCTACCATTTTATATTTATATCTAAAAAAGAAAGCTTCTAATAAATTTGATGGTTTGGTTGGCTTTACCTCTAAAGAGGAAGGGAAAGGCATTTCATTCAATGGTTATTTAGATTTGTCTTTGAACAATGTATTTAATAGTGGAGAATCATTTTCATTGAATTGGAAAAATAATGGGGATGAACGCCAGGTTTTTAATTTGAGTACAACGATTCCTTATATATTTAATTCTAGATTTTCTCCCGAAGCTATGCTTAATATTTATAAACAAGATTCCACCTTTATAAATACTAAAACTAAATTTCATCTCCCTTATTCAATAAATGAAAGAAATGCCATAGGTCTTTCTATATATACTGAAACATCTTCTAATCTTTTAACAAAAAATATAGATAATGATATTAATGATTTTAATACCGTTTTTTATGGTGTAAATTATAAATATCAAATCCTAAATAATGAAATTTTATTTCCAATCAAGTTTAATGCATTTGGTGAAGTGCATACCGGCAGTAGAAAAGCTGATGGTAATAATCTCAATCAATCAAAAATATATTTTAAAACTAATTATTTATGGAGTTTAAATTTTAAGAATCATATTTACTTGCAAAATGAAACCAGCACATTGTTATCAGATAATATTTTTACTAATGAACTATTTAGAATTGGAGGGGTAAATAGTATTAGAGGTTTTGATGAAGAGAGTATTTTTTCATCAACCTACAGTTATTTTACTTTTGAATATAGATATACACCCAATAATAATTCTTATTTTTATTCAATAACCGATGCAGGATATATTGACAATGAAATAATAAACCAATCTTCACAAATTTATAGTTTAGGGCTGGGCTATGCTTTTACAACTGAGTTAGGGATACTAAATTTAAGTTATGCACTGGGTAAATTTTCAAATCAACCTTTTGATTTTGACAACTCTAGATTCCATTTAAAAATTATTAGTTTTTTTTAAAACTTGACGCAACCTTCCCTAAATTTTATCATCGTAAAGAAGAACCCTTGTTAAAAGGCTTAACATTTATTTAACTTTTTTTTAATTTTTTATGTTAAAAAGTTGCTTGTTTAACTATTTATTAAGACTTTTGGCAACAATTAATTCAAATAATTATACAATGAAGACAAAGTTTAGTGGAATTTTAACGCTATTACTGGCGTTTGTAGTGCAATTTACTTTTGCACAAGAAAAAACTATCTCAGGTACAGTTACTGATGAATCAGGACCTTTACCAGGAGTTAGTGTAGTAATAAAAGGTACAACAACTGGTACCGAAACTGATTTTGATGGTAAATATTCTATCAATGCGAATACAGGAGATGTATTACAATTCAGTTTTATAGGTATGACAACTAAAGCAGTTACTATTGGCACTTCAAATACTATTAATGTAGTGTTAGAAGCTGATAATGTTCTTGAAGAAGTTGTTGTTACGGCCTTAGGTATCAAAAGAGAAGAAAAAGCCTTAGGTTATTCTGTTCAAAGTATTGCTGGAGACGGTATGACTGAAGCTAGAGAAAGCAATATCACTAATGCTATTAGTGGTAAGGTAGCTGGTGTTCAAGTAACAGGAACATCTGGTAGTGTAGGTGCTTCTTCCAGAATAGTATTAAGAGGTAACTCCTCTATTACGGGTAACAATGAACCTTTATATGTTGTTGATGGTGTTCCTATTGACAATAGAAGTTTCGGTGATGCCGGCTCAGGTGGTGGTGTTGATTTACCAAACGGAGCTGCAGATATTAACCCAGATGATATTGAATCTGTAACCGTTCTTAAAGGCCCTAATGCAGCGGCACTTTACGGATTAAGAGCAGGTAATGGTGTAATTGTAATTACAACAAAAAGAGGAAATGCTAATAAAAAATTCAGCGTTTCTTTTAACACAAATGTTACATTGTCTAACCCTTTATTATTACCTGATTATCAAAATTCATATGGACAAGGTGGAGATCCTAACTATTTTGAATATGTAAACGGTGCTAGTGGTGGCGTTGGAGATGGTGTTGATGAAAGTTGGGGACCTGCATTAGATGTAGGTTTAGAATTTATCCAGTGGGATTCGCAATTAACTAATAACGGAAATCCAACTCCTTATAGATCTTATCCTGATAACGTCAAAGACTTTTTAAATACAGGTGTAAATGTTAGCAATAATGTTTCGATATCAAGTGGAAATTTCAGATTATCTATTGGTAATAGTAATGAAGAAGGAATGATTCCTTTTACTGAACTTAAGAAATTGACCATAGGACTTAGTGGTTCTTTAGAGATTGGCGAAAAAATGACTGCCGGAGTATCGTTAAACTATTTTAATATAGATAGTGATAACTTACCTATTTCAGGTTATAATAATGAAAATCCTTTCCAACAGTTTATCTGGTCTGCAAGAAATGTTAATTTTAGCGACTTAAGAGATTGGAGAAATTTTCCATTAGCACCTGTAGGTACTGCAGCAGAGGGAACTCCTTTAAGCTGGAACCACAACTTTCAAAATAACCCATATTGGGTGTTAGAAACTAATACAAATACATTAGAAAAAGATCGCCTTGTTGGTAATATTGACTTGTCATATAAGTTAAGTGATTGGGCTACCTTAAGTACAAAAATAGGTACGGATGCGTTTAGTCAATTAGAAACTCGACGTCAGGCAAAAGGTAGTAATAACAATTCAGAAGGTTCATATACTGAAATTCAGAGAAGATTTGAAGAGATAAATGCAAGTGCTTTATTAAATATTTCAGAAAATATTACTGAAGATATTGCTTTCTCTATAAGTCTTGGTGGAAATCATATGAAGAGAAGATTTGTTAGTACTTATGCTAATCTTCCAGCGTTAGAATTACCTGATCTATATACTCTTGCTAATCTACAAACTGGTGCCACAGCGGTACTTAGGAATCCGAATGAACTTCCTTTTCCTGAAAGAAATCAAAAGATCAATAGTTTGTATGGTTATGCACAACTCTCTTATAAAAACATGTTTTTTGTTGATATTACTGCAAGAAACGACTGGGCAAGTATCTTGCCTGTAGATAATAATTCATTCTTTTACCCATCAGTTTCTGCTTCATTGCTACTCTCTGATGCATTCAACTTACGTGAAAAGGGTGTAGATTTACTTAAAATAAGAGGTGGATGGTCTGAAGTAGGTAGTACTGGTGCTTTAACAGCATACAGAATTATCCCTACATTTGGGCTTTTCAATACCGGTTTTGGAAATCAAGGTTTTTTACCAAATACACAGTTTAATCCAAACTTAAAAGCCGAAACAGTTACAGGTGTTGAATTTGGTTTAGATGCCAAATTATTTAAAAACAGAGTTCGCTTAAGTGCAACTTATTACGATCAACAAAGTGAGGATCTTTTAGTTCCTATCCAAGTTTCTTCATCTACAGGATTTACGAATTTGTGGGATAATATCGCAGATATGAGTAATAAAGGTATTGAAATACAACTTGGTGGTACGATAGTAAAAAACGAAAACTTTAGCTTTGATATCGATTTGAACTGGGCTAAAAATGATAATGAAGTTACCTCTCTAGGAGACCTAGATAGTTTTGTATTAGGTGCACAATGGGGTGTTACTTTAGAGGCAAGACCAGGTCAACCTTATGGTTCTTTAGTTGGTAGAGATTTTGAAAGATCTCCTGATGGACAAGTAATCTATGAAAATGGCTTACCGGTTATTAATAATGATCAGCAAGTACTAGGTAATATTGCTCCTGATTGGACTGGTGGTGCTAATTTTGCATTTCGTTATAAAAACCTTACGTTCGGTGCTCTTGTTGATGCTAAAATTGGTGGAGACGTACACAGTATGACGTATTCTTGGGGTAGATTTGCTGGTACCTTAGAAGAAACGCTTATTGGACGTGAAACAGGTATAGTAGGTAATGGTGTTATGTCTGATGGAAATGGTGGATTTATACCAAACGATGTTGTGGTTTCAGGAAAATCTTTTAATCAGGCCACTTATAGTAATGATGTAGAATCAAGTGCTATTTTTGATGCTTCGTATGTAAAACTTAGACAAGTTACATTAGGTTATAATTTACCTCAAAAGTTTTTCAAGAATTCTCCAGTTGAATCTCTTAAATTTTCTATTGTAGGAAGAAATTTAGCTTTATTATATAAAGTAGCTCCACACATAGATCCTGAAACAGGTTTCAGTAGTAGCAATGGAGAGCAAGGCCAGGAATTTGGTCAATATCCATCAGCAAGAACAATCGGGTTCAACATAAACTTAAAATTCTAATTGGTTAATAGATATATTATGAAAAAAATAAAAATAATTTTGTATTCTTTTTTAAGCCTTTTGCTTATCACAAGTTGTGATAATGGCTTTGAGGAGATAAATCAAGATCCTAATAATCCTGTAGCCATACCGGCTCACTTAGTATTAGGATATGCACAGAGAAGTTACATGAATGCGATTTATGGTGTTCAACGTGGTGGAGATATGGGAGCCGCTTGGGGTCAGCATTGGTCTAAAGTTCAGTATAATGATGAAGCAAGATACACACCAAGAAGAGGTGTTATTGATGCTATTTGGGATGAGATTTATGCAAGAACTATTTCAGAATCAAGTGCCATGTATGATTTGGCTGAGTTAGAAGGTAATACCAATCTTCAGGCTGTTGGCTTAATAATGCAAGCTGCTGGTTATCAAATGTTAACTGAGTTATATGGGCCAATTCCTTTTACAGAGGCAATCGACCCTGCAATTCTACAACCGGCCTATGATGAAGAATCTGTTATATGGGATGGTATTATTGCTATGTATTCAACTGCCGCTGATATGTTAGCTAGTGGTAGCGGAGAAGTTAAAGGTTCTTCTGATCTGTTTTATGGTGGTGATGCTTCAAAATGGAGAAAACTTGCAAATACATTGAAATTCAGAGCCTTGATGAGAATCTCTTCAACAAGAAGTGTTGGGGCTGAACTACAGGCATTGGTAAATGATGGTAACATGTTTACTTCTAATGATGACGATGCTCAACTACCTTATGTATCGAATCAACCGGATGCAAACCCAATATATGAAACTATTGTATTTGGTGCAAGACCTGAATATAAGATAAATTCAGTATTGGTTGAACTTTTAGAAGTTTTAGATGATGATAGATTGAGTGTTTACGCAGCTCCAAATGAAAGTAATGGAGTAATCCTTGGAAAACCTGCAGGTTTTGGTAATCAAACTACCCTACCGAATGAAGATTTAGGATATACTTATGCTAACATTTCAGGTTTAGGTGATTTTTATTTAAACCCTGAACTACCTGGTATTTTAATGTCATACTCTCAATTGAACTTTTTAATGGCTGAAGCGGCTAATGAAGGTTATATTTCTGGTGGCATTTCTGCTGCATTTAGTTATTATGAGGAAGGTATCAAAGCTAACTTTGCATTTAACGGTTTAGACGCAACTGCTTATTTAGCTCAAGAAACTTTGACTTTTACTACGCAAGCAGATGGTAGAAAAAAAATTGGACAACAAGAATGGATCGCTCTATATAGTCAAGGATTTGAAACTTGGACAGAATGGAGAAGAACTGGAATTCCTACTTTATCACCAGCTGCTGAAGCCGATATAAATCAAATTCCATCGAGACTGTTTTATCCAACTGCAGAACCTTTATTGAATGGAGCAAGTTATGATAGTGGTGCTCAAAGTATTGGTGGTGACGAATTAACGTCATCTTTAATCTGGCAATAATTAACAATTAAAATTTAATAAAATGAAAAAATTTAAATATCTAATACTTTCATTATTTGTAATGTCTGCACTTTTGTCGTGCGATGACGGTGATTTCTTTTTAGTAGATCAAGACAATGATGAATTGACCGGCGGCGCCATAGAAGGTGGGTTGGTAGCATTAAATAATCCTGCTATCGCCTATGTTGTTGGTAATGACGCTACATATACTGCTTCTGGAAGCGTATATCAAGGAAATGTACAAACAACTTCAGTTGATGTATACAAATCTTTTACATCTTCAGCGACTGGTACTTCTAGTACTGAAGCCTTATTAACAACAATTGCTATATCAAATACAGCAATTGGCGAAAATGGTACTTTTGAATTTTCATTTAAATATGAAGACTTAATTAGTGGACTCACACTTGCTGGTAACCCATTGCCTGCAAGTGATGCTGATCTAGCCATTGGTGATTTCTTTAATTTGCGATATGCATCGACTACTTCGCAAGGAAATGTAAATAGTAATAGCAGTACTACAAAAGTGTCTGTTGGTACACGTTTTGCTGGAAGTTATACTGTTGGAGACGAACATGAATACTGGAGAATAGGTGTTTTCAGAGATGATGTAGCATGGCCAGATGAAATGTTAATAGAATCTGTAGATGCAACTACTTACAGAATAGTTGAATATTTCGGAGCTTTTGATGGAAATGTAATGTATTTTGAAATTGATTCAAATGACAAAATAACATATCCAGCAGATACACCGGAGGGTGACCCTCAGTTAGGAAATGGACAGCCAATGACTACTTGTCAAAATAATCCAAATGATTTGACAAATGTACCTTGTGGTGCTTCAACAAATATTGTTGTGCGTGATGATGTAAACGGTGAAGATCAATTGTTTATGACCTTCGGTTACTTAACTGCTGGTTCTGGTCCAAGAGAATTTTATCAAGTCCTTACAAAAATTGTTGAATAAATTTAATCATTAAAAAGTATCAAAATGAAAAATAAATTTCTAAAAATAGGCTTGGTTCTCGGTATTTTCGCTTTCATAGTGAGTTGTAACGAAGATGATGCACTAGGTGATAGCACCTTGACAGCAAAAAGCCCAAGTTTAAGTGTTACCCTTGATTTTGCTAATACGCAAACATTGATCGAGGAAGATAAAACTTATGGATTCACGGTATCTATAAGTGAACCTCAAATAGTGAACGTAGTTGTTAAATTATCTCAAACCGGAGGTACTGCTACTAAAGGGGCTGATTTTGATTTCCCTAGTGAAGTAGTTATTGGTAAAGGGACGACATCTGCTTCAGGTGTTATTACGATCTTAAGTGATGCCTTAATTGAAGAAACTGAGCAAGCAATCATTACAGTAGCGACCGGTAAAGAGGCAAATGTTCAGGCTATTAATTCTGAAACAGTAACCTTTAATATTGAAAATCTTGTAGAAGGTGATCTTATGGTTGGCCTTTCTTGGCATGCATCAAGTTTAGTTACCGATAATGGAGGTAATGAAATTGACCCCACTGCTCTAGCTGATTTAAGATTGTTAATCACAGATGTACCTTTTACTACAATTCTAGATGGTTCTGATGGTGGCTCTTTTGAAAGCTATACGCTTAGTTCTGCAACACCTGATGGTGAGTATTTTGTAGTGGCAGATTATTATTCTGCAATGAATATCCCAGCTAATTTAGACTTAAATGTAACATTCGATCAGGTTGGTGTTATTAATGGTCAGTCATTTGATTTTGCTGCAGCATTAAATACTGCTGCATCATGTGAAGCTGCCCATTTTATATTAGCCAAAATAACTAAATCTGGAGAATCTTATACTCTTGCACCTGTTGGTGAACACAGTACTCGTGACTTATCTGGTTTTGTTGGCACATGGTCTGGAACAGGTTCTTGGAGTGAAATATTTGGTTATACTACTGAAATTGTAACAACATTAGATGCAGATGGTGAATTATGGATGACTGGTATTGCATTTCAATGGTTTGAAGGCTGGTGGGGTGAAGTTATTGTAACAAATAGCCCTGTAAAGCTTGATGTTGAACTTTGTGAAGATACATTTGTAATTGAAGATCAGTTCTATATTGAATCTACATGGAATGGATCTCCTCAACCAACTTATAACTTGAGCGGTTCAGGAACTATCGGTTTGGTTGGTGGTGTACCAACCATTGAAATATTACCAATATTTAATCAAGGTGGGAATTTCGATGGAACAAACTTTGGTGGTCCTCCATTCAAAGAAAATATTACATTACCTTAATAAAATTATTATTAAGTAAATTTAATAGAATTAAAACCACTCATAATATTGTTTATGAGTGGTTTTTTTATTCCTTTATTTTTTTTTATACCTAAAATCAAGCAAATTTTAGGATAAT
>Ga0209633_10006021_pt1 | contig 10470 bp, 10 predicted proteins | sample Cruoilmetagenom1_FD_187290 | JGI IMG/M metagenome (GOLD analysis project Ga0209633, IMG submission 187290) | Oil polluted marine microbial communities from Coal Oil Point, Santa Barbara, California, USA - Sample 1 (SPAdes) (version 2) | ecosystem: Environmental > Aquatic > Marine > Oil seeps ... | reverse complement strand
ATTAGATATGCATAAGTATTTTATTAACAAACTTGAAAAGCAGCTTAATGAGTATAAAGATAGGAATGTAATAATTGTTACTCATGTTCTTCCTGTATTGGACTTTACTGTTCAACCTCCGTCCCCCATGTGGGAATATATGAATGCCTTTTTGGGAAGCTCGGGATATGGAGAGCTAATCCTCAAGTATCCCAATGTAAAATATGCTGTTTCTGGTCATGTACATTACAGAAAACATAAATTAATTAATAATACTGATTTCATTTGTAATTGTCTGGGGTACAGAAGCGAATGGCATAATAATGATAATGCTTCAATTGAAGTTAACCGGGCAATGATGGAAATTGAGATTTAAGAATTACTTTTGAAATTAAATTCAATGGATAGGATATTGATAACAGAAAACCTTCTCCTTCATTACTTTCGTGCCGGAGGACTGCATTCCAGGGGATTAAACGATCAGACATCATTTTTAATCCCTGGCCTGGAGTATAATTTGTGGAGCCAGTACCGTTATCTGCTATAACAAGAATAAGTTTATCATATTTAAACTGCAGAATAAGATCCACTTTGTCTGCCTGTCCATGTTTTACAGCATTAGTTATACCTTCCTGACAGCATCGGTATAATGTAGAAATTAAATCAGGATTCAGGGTGCATTCTACACCCTGAACTGTAAGTTCAACTGTAAAAATCGAAGAAGAAAAAGATTTTGAAATTTGATGCAATGATTCAGAAAGAATAGTTTGAGGATTAAAAACATAGTGCTTAATATTATCAGTATCTTCCAAACTTTTTTTACAGATTTGTTCAGCATGAAGTACAGCATTAAATGCTTCAGAAGGGTTATTGGTAGAGAGCAATTTTGCAGATTGCAAAAGAATAATTATTTGAGTGAGGGAATGGCCTAATAAATCATGAAGTTCCCTGCGGGCATAATTCATTGTTTTCGAGGCAAGCAGTTCCAGCCGTTTTGAATTGTTAAGTTTTATTTGACTCGTCAGCTTTGTTAATTCCTCATTTGTTGCTGCTTGTTTTCGCTGGAGATATCTCAGTACACTAATATCTGACAAATGATAAAGTGTTTTACCCTTTTTGCGAACAACTTTCACTATCCGATACTCTTTTTCCTTATATGTAAATACATAACCTTCAGATTGATCTATAATATGAGGAGTAAAAAAAGAATCTCCATAGAGAACCTGTTTGTTGTGGTTCAAAATGATAACAGGGTTTTCCAGTCCTGTTACAACTGTGTTGTATGCAATAGGTAAAACACCTAGAAAATGATACCGAAATGCTGCAAAGGCAAGAAAAAACAAGGAAATACTCATTGCAATTGGGGTATAATCAAAAACAGGTTCAATAACTTTACTTAGATAAAGAATATTGAAAAGTAGTGGGAGTAGAGCAGTTATAGTAAGTAATTGTTCCTGCCCGGTTTTTGTTTTATTTCTAAGCATACCTATTATCAGTATTGTAATACTTGAAATTATCATGCTGTAAGTAATAAAAGCATGCCAGTAAAAGAGAGGGCCAAAGGTATCACCATAGAAGTTAAAAGTACTATAGAAAAGATAATGTAATGGATTTGTGCTTATAAAAATAAAAGATAGAAAAGATAGAAAGTATAGAATTCTTGAAATTATTATCCGGGGATTATATCTGAATACAAGATAATAGACAAAATGGAAGAAACTGACTCCAATAAATGAGACCCCAATATATTGGAATACAATAAAAATCCATCTAAGGGTAATGTTTGGAGCAATAGTTTTAAGAATTTTAAAAATTATCCAGATAATAAGGCAGGTTTGAAGAACCAGGTAATGTTTAAGCAATGTAGATTTCTGAGAACGTATAAACAATATGCTGTTTATATATAAAGTTAATGTTAAAGCTGCAAGATGAAAGAGTAGAATCCAGAAAATATCCCTGGCATCTGTAAGGCTCATTTCCACTTCAAACCAGTCCTTCTTTTAAGGCAGTTACAGCTATCTGAGTCCGTGCCTGAAGGGACATTTTACCCAATATTGTTGAAACTCTATTTTTTATAGTGCCTTCAGAACTATTTTCAAGATAGGATATCTCTTTATTACTCATGCCCTGAACTATGTAGCTGATAATATTTAAGTCTTTTTTACTTAAGCTATAGTTATTTTCTATAATGTCTAATTCTGATCTAGGTATGGTGGTTTTCAAATAGGGTTGTATTCCCTGATGGTAAACGAGCAATCCCCCTTTAATAGATTTCAGGGCATTTATGAAAACTTCGGGTTCTATATCCTTTAACAGAAATCCAGCTACACCAATTTCCAATGCTTTTTGTATGGAATCAGGATTTTCGAAGGTTGTTAATAAAACCACAGGTATATTAGGGAATTCCTTCATGGATCTTTTAGCCGTTTCAAGTCCATCCATCTCTGGCATATAAATGTCTAAAACAGCTACATCGGGCTGATGTTTCGAAATACTGGCCAGAGCTTCAATTCCATTGCAGGCTGTAGCAATAACTTCAATTTCCTCTTCCTGAGATATCAGAATCTTTAACGATGAGAGTATTAGTGGCTGATCTTCAGCAAGAACTATTTTCATGATGTTTCCTTTCCTCCTCTGTAAGGAAGAGCATGCACTGCAGATCTAATCCGTGTCATTACCTTCCTGCTTTTTTCCAAAGCTCCATCCAGTTTTTTTTGATCAAGAGTTTTTGATTCACCTAAATGATGCAGATCTTCACTAAGTGTTATAAGGTAAGATGTTATGGCTTTTGTAGCTTTTTGTGATATTTCTTCGGTTAAGCGGGACTGTTCCAGTGAAATAGCTATCCGGCCCTGTTTTTTCAGCCAAGCATTTTTCAGGTTAAGTAGTCTTCCTGTTTCCTTTCGCTGATTAATAAGTTTTTGTTCGTTTGTTAAATCTGTTAGAAAAATGAGATACCCTTTCACCTCATGTTCTCCGAGCTGGCGGTACACCCAGTGGTAATTGCATCCTGAAATCTCAATATTCCCATCAGAATTTTTATTTTCAAGAACTTCATTATAAAGTGATTCTAAAGCCTTTCTGTTTTTAGCTGTACCGGTGTCTTGTAGTGCTGATGATCTTTTAAGAAAAGAGTTTAGTGTTTCATCATGATAAGGTTCCAGTGGACTTAGTAATGTGTGCCCACAGGATAAAATTTGGCCCGAGGAGCTGGTTATAATATAGTTACCATTCAGTGTTTCCATTATCCATCTGTGGGCTTTTGCATTTGTAAAGTAAATGAACCTGTTCCCTTTTAATCTATTAATAATAAGAAAAAGACCGGAAAATAAAATTCCTATACCACACAAAAATTTTAAAAGAAAAAATAAAGATTCAGCAGCTGGGTAAGGACATGTTTTTGATAAAGGCCAGAAAATAAAAAAACCTGCAAGAAAACCCAGGAATATTAATACTACTTTTGAAGTTTGATATTCTTTAATATAAACCATAAATGGCACAATTAAGCCTAATGAAATAATAGAAAGTGTATAAAAAAACAGGTTTGAAAAAGAATAATACGGAACCATAACAAATAGTATCAGATTTAGTTTGAATATTACCATAGCAGCATAGGTGATATGACTTTAGTTATTATTTTAAGTGTCTAAAGTTAGGGAGAAATGACTAAGGTTATAATTTGATATGAGTGTTTTGGAGATATAGTTAAAATAATGAACCGTAAAAATAGTATTACCTTTGATAAGGTATCATCTAATGGCAAAGATATAAAAAATGGGAGTAAAAATTGAAAAGATTAACAGTTGTAATGATTTCAGTACTTTTAGCACTAATATTATCAGGTTGCCCTGGCACAGGACAGGACCCTGCTATCTCTACCGTAAGCTATGATGGTAATGGATACACTGGCGGATTTGTACCTGCTGATGGTTCATATGAAGAAGGAGTGATAGTAACGGTATTGGATAATACAGGAAGTCTGGTAAAGGGAGAAGAAACTTTTTCCGGATGGAATACAGCATCCAATGGCACAGGAACTGATTATCCAGCTGGATCAACATTTCCCATGGGAAGTACAGATCTAACACTGTATGCAAAATGGCTTACTTATGCACTTCGTGATCCTGGTCCTGCAGGCGGAAAAGTTTTTTATGATAAAACTATTTATTCTAATGGCTGGAGGTATTTGGAAGCAGCACCAGTAACGACTGAGTGGGTAAGTAAGGAGTTTGGAGCTTTTTTTTCATCCATAGGAGCTAGTGCTCAAGGAACTTCTATTGGAGATGGTAAAAATAATACGATAGCTACTGTTGATTGGTTGAATAATAATACAGATGACACTTATTCAGATGTTACTGAAAAGACTGAGCGTGCTGCATTCCTATGCGATAGTTTGTTTTTACAAAATGGTACTATTACCTATAGTGATTGGTTTCTACCATCAAGTGATGAATTAGTTGAAATATATAATGAATTGTATTCTCATGGGGTTGGAGGATTTGCTGTCAACTGGTATTGGAGCTCTTCAGAGAACTCATCGGCTTCTGCAAAGAGAATTGAATTTAATAATGGTGGAAATTCTTCTGATGTAAATAAAAATAATGGGAATTATGTCAGGGCAGTACGTGCATTTTAGCAAAATCCCAGGAGGATCAATAATGAGACTTAAAATTATATCTTTTATTGTAGTGGTTTTAATACTTGGATTATTTGTTCAATGTTCTATGGGTGATATCCCTACATTACCTACAGAGGCAGTTACCTGTACAACTCTTGATTCTACAGGTTCTGTCGGATACTTTTCTTCCATAGCATTAGACAGTAATAACAATATTCATATTAGTTACTATGATTATACAAATACAGCGCTAAAATATGCAACCAATGCCAGTGGTTCCTGGGTCTACACAACTATCGATTCATCCGAAACTGATGGAAGCTATTCATCTATTGCGATCGACAGTAATAACAAAGTTCACATAAGTTATCATGCTTATGATGGTGTTTCAAGTTTGAAATATGCAACTAATAAAAGTGATGTATGGGTAATTACAAAGCTGGATTCCGTTGATGTAGGTAAATATACCTCAATAGCTATCGATAGTTTAGATTTTGTTCATATCAGTTATCATAAAGCGGATACTGGTAAATTGAAATATGCCGAAAATACTTCCGGTTCATGGAGTGATTTTGAGCTTGATACTACAACGCAGACAGGTTTTTATACATCAATAGCGATAGACAGTACTGATTATATACACATAAGCTACAGAGAAAATAATTCAAAAAATAATTTGATATATGCCAACAATACCTCAGGTTCATGGAGTGAAGATGAGCTTGATACCACTGGAGATCTTGGTTTATATACTTCCATTGCAATAGACAGTAGTGATGTGGTTCATATAAGTCATATGGATCTTACAAATAGTAAGCTAAAATATACAACAAATGTGGGAGGATCATGGCATAGCTATTCTCTTGATTCTGTTGGTGATTTTTCTTCCGTATCTGTAGGTGGAGATCAGACATCTATAGCATGTGACAGCAGTGATAATATCTATATAAGTTACCGTGATTACGATAATGGAAACTTGAAGCTGGCAACAAATGATGGTGGTTCATGGGTTTATACAACTATAGATTCTACTGGAGATGTTGGAAAATATTCATCCATAGCAATTGATAGTAATAACAAGTATCATGTCAGTTATTTTGATGTGACTAATGGAGCTCTAAAATACGCTCATAGTAATTAAAACTGGGTTTTCAATAGAGTTATTCCTATTGTCTAATATTACTTAATGTTGATGGATAGATTTAAAGTCTTAACTCCTGGTAAAAAGCTCTTTTCTTATAAGTGTTGACTAGTTCTCCTTTACAGTATATTCTTCTTTTTTCTATTCATATTATTAAAATTTACTTATTTGGCAATTTGTTGCACTAAAAATTGTACATACCTATAAATAAACTAAATATTTTGAGTAATAACTGAGAGGAAAAAAATATCAAATACTATATAAATAATACAGGTTCCGAAAAATCTGTAAATAAAAAAGGAGAAATTAATATGAGTGACGTTATCATAAAAAATTCAAGAAACACGGAAAATGCACCCAAAAGTTCTTTTTCTACACAAACTGTAGCTTTTTCTCATTACAATAACATTTCAGCTCAATTACCTGTAGACCCAAAAACTGGTAAAATTGTAGTTGGTGGAGTAAAAGAGCAGGCAAAGCAGTGTTTAGCCAATATTAAAGCAATAGTAGAAAGTATCAACCACGTTATGGATGATGCTGTTAAAATTACTGTATTTCTTAAGAATATCTCAGATATTGACGCTGTAGACGAAGTTTATACAACATTCTTTCACAGTGATCTTCCTACACGGACAACAGTCGCAGTTACAGCTTTACCTATGGATGCTTTAGTACAAATTGAAGCAGTTATTTCAAACGGTGAAGGTACACATCCACAAGCGAGTTTAGATCTAATAAAAGTTTCAAGAAACACAGAAAATGCTCCAAAAGGTCTATACTCACAAACTGCAGCTTTTTCTCATTACAATAATCTTTCATCCCAATTACCTATGGATCCTAAAACAGGTAAAATGGTAGCTGGTGGTGTAAAGGAGCAGGCACAGCAGTGCTTAGATAATATTAAAGCAATTTTGGAAAGCATTGATCATGTTATGGGAGATATAGTTAAAACAACTATATTCCTTAAAAACATCTCGGATGTTGAAGCCGTAAATGAAGTTTGTGCAAAATACTTTCCAGGCTATGTTCCTGCACGAACATCAGTTTCAGTTTCAGCTTTACCTATGGATGCTTTGGTACAAATTGATACCGTTGTGTCACACGGAGATGGTACTCCCCCACAACTTCCTGAAGATACCCGTCTACTCGTTATAGAAGCAAGCAATACAGAAAATGCACCAAAAGTTCCATACTCTCACACTGTAGCTTTTTCTCATTATAATCATATTTCAGGTCAATTACCTTTAGATCCAAAAACAGGTAAGATTATCGCTGGTGGTGTAAAAGAGCAGACAAAGCAGTGCTTAAATAATATTAAAGCAATTATAGAAAGTGTTGACCATGTAATTGACGATACAGTTAAAATAAATATTGCCCTTAAAAATATTGCAGATATTGATGCGGTAAACGAAGTTTACACAACATTCTTTTCAGGTGATCTTCCTGCACGAACAGTAATTGGCGTTTCAGCCATCCCTATGGATGCTTTGGTACAAATTGATGCAGTTGTCTCTAACGCTGAAGGTACACCTCCATTAGCTTAGTGAAAAGTTATCAGGTTATTTATAAAAGGGATATCGTTAACGATATCCCTGTTTTTTTATTCTACCAAACAGCTTTTGAGTAGTGTTTTCTTATTTGTTTATCTTTTGTAATTAAAATGAAATTATTAACTGCTGCCTGAGCTGTTATAATTCTGTCAAAAGGGTCTCTGGTCCACTTCATAGATATAGATTTTTTAATAACTTCGGTGAATGAAATTTTACATATTTTAAGCCCAATTTTCTCTTTTAGATAATCTAAAATTATTTCTGCTCTTTCACTAATTCTTTCTGTTTCAAAAAGATATTCCAGTTCAAGTTCAACCATAGGTGAGATTAGTAGTTCCTCTTTATCAATAAGAGTAATAACTTCAGGAGAAAATTTAGATTGATTTTTTTGATAAAGCCAGACTACTGCATGTGTATCCAGATAAATCACAGATCTTCTCCATTTTTCCATTCATTTGACCAATCTATAGATACAATGGATTCAGGATCCCCATTAATTATATTATGGGGTTCTAATCTGTCCCACTTGCTTTTAGTTTTCTCTGGAACAATTTTTAAAATTATTCCTTTTCGTTCAATTTCTACAGGTATGCCATTCTCAATAACACTGTCCAGGATATTGTATAGGTTTTGTCTTAGTTTTGTTGCTGTGTAGGTCATATTTATCTCCTGTATTTAATATATAACGTACCTATAAAAAAGACAATACGTACGTACGTAAAGATATTTGATAGTATCGGCTGGATGAGCATGGAAATCTGAATCGACACTTACTCTATTTGATGCTATTCTGAAAAATAAGTTATTATAGAGGCTTATGCGATGTCTATTGAATTGGCTTGTTTTTGGCTTTTTTCGCAAGTTTTACTGCTCTGTATTAGAGAAAAAGTTTTTATGACATAGTATATGAGACATAGCACAAAAAGCTTTTATATAAATAAGGATAAAATAAATGTTTAAAAGCATCTTTTGTAATGTATACAAAATCTATTTCTTATTAATAGTACTAATTTTTTCCTCTTGTATTTCAGGTTCTGAAAAAGAAGTGAAACAGGATGATAATAATCAGAGCTTTGGTATTCCAAAACTTATCCAACAGGTTTTATCTGATGAAGATTATTTGAATATAGAAGAGTATAGTTTCTATCTAAGTCATTTTAAAAAAGGTCCTGTTATACCCGGACTCTTTCAATCAGCAGTACCCCAGGGTATGACTTACTATTCTGACAAAGATATATTACTTATATCAAACTATATGTTTGACACCAGGCCAAGCTGCATAACTGCCGTATCCATGTCAGACGGACTTCTAAAGAAAACTTTATGGTTGTTAAATCCTGATGGGTTACCTCATACGGGTCATGTTGGTGGCCTTGCTGTAAGTGAGAAATATCTATGGATAGCTTCCGGTAAAGGGGTTTATTTTGTACCATTGGATTCTTTTGATAATCTAGCGGATAATACTAATTTAACTTTGACTGCTTTTGAAGCAACTGTCGTGAAAGGTTCATTTTCAACATTTTCTAATGGAATACTTTGGATAGGGGAGTTTACAAGCAGAGATAGATCATATACTGTTCCGGATTTTCATCACTTTAAAACGCATGAGGGAAATGTAAATCATGCCTGGATGGCAGGTTTTATTCTGAACAGTGAATCAAACCTGATAAATTATGAAGATGTAATTGAAGGGATAAACTATCCTGATTATATTCTGTCTATTCCTCATGAAGTTCAGGGTGCAGCATTTATAAAAAATAAGATTATATTAAGTCAATCATATGGTAGAACAAACAACAGCAGGATATCTGTCTATCTGAATCCTCTTGAAGAATTACCCTATAGTTTCTTTACTATGGATGATAACAGATCAATTCCAGTATGGATTCTTGATGAGCAGAATCTGGAAGTGGAGATTATTGCACCTCCTATGACAGAGGGAATTGTTGACTATAATGGAGCTATTGCAGTTCTTTATGAATCCGGATCAGATAAGTATAGAGATACTGCTAAACATCCTCAGGATCGAATTAGTATTCTAAATATTAACTTTTAATCTTTCCAATCAATCGTAACAAACCATCGAGTATAGTATAAGGATTTGGTGGGCATCCGGGGATAAACAGATCAACAGGTATTAAATCTGAGATTCCATTGTAATTTTCATTGGAATCAGCATACAACCCTCCGGAAATAGCACAGGCTCCTACGGCAATAACAACTTTTGGCGAAGGTATTGCCTGGTAAACTTTTTTTACAGCAAGTTCCATATTTTTAGTAACAGGTCCTGTAATCATCATTCCGTCAGCATGTCTGGGGGAAGCAACATAATGTATTCCAAACCTCGAAAGGTCAAAGGTGAGTGTATTTAATACATTTATATCAGCCTCACAGGCACCGCAGCCTCCGGCAGATACAACCCTTAAATTGAATGATTTTTTAAATAGTCCCAGTTTTTCTGCTTTAAATTCTCTCTCTTTAATAAATGTTTCATTATTATTTACATGAAGTTGCTCTCTTGTTTTTGTTGAAAGAGAAAATTCTTTAGTAAAAACTATAGAGTTTTCAGGGCAAATATCTGCACACTTATTACAAAATATACATTTTCCCATATCTATAGATAATTCGTTATCTATTTTTTCTATAGCAGAAACCGGACATTCCTCAATACATAATGTACATGATCCGCAATTCTCCGAATCTATTTTGGGCAGTCCCATGAAAAAATCAGCCATAACAGGAGATTTTTTTGGAAAATTAAATGTTTTATATCCCTGATTGATTCTTGTTTTTAAAATTTTCAGCATCTGTTATCCTACCTATAAATCATGGCCGCAATATGAGAGATTGAAACTTTTATTACAAAATGGAAAATCTGATATCTGCTGATTTCTTAGGGCTTGAGCAAGGCCAAACCAATTATAAAATGAAGGATCATAAATTTTATATTTTCTAAAATTCCCTTCATCATCAGTTATCGCTGCATGACATATCTGCCCTCGCCAGCCTTCCACCAAAGAAACTATTAATGAGTTTTCTTTTGATTTGGATTCATTATTATCATTTTTTTCTGAGTTCTTATCGCTGTTTTTCAATTTCTTTAATTGATCAAGTATGTATTTGACAGATACCTGTACTTCCAGCCATCTAACATATGCACGACTGTAAACATTACCTCTTAT
>Ga0209633_10006020_pt1 | contig 10472 bp, 7 predicted proteins | sample Cruoilmetagenom1_FD_187290 | JGI IMG/M metagenome (GOLD analysis project Ga0209633, IMG submission 187290) | Oil polluted marine microbial communities from Coal Oil Point, Santa Barbara, California, USA - Sample 1 (SPAdes) (version 2) | ecosystem: Environmental > Aquatic > Marine > Oil seeps ... | reverse complement strand
TAAGAGCGGAAATTTTGTCCTCCGCCAGGTTGGCCATTTTTTGGATACCTGAACTGCCGGGTATAATCTCGATGCCGATCTCCGGGTGGAGGATGATCTCATCGAGTTCTTTGTCTCCAAAAATGACATCATCAAGAGTATTCTCCGGCTGAAGGCCTAAAAGGATATCCACATTGGCCAGACCAAGATCCGCGTCGAAAAGACAAGTGAGAAAATTACGTCGGGAGATTTCAAGGGCTGTATTGACGCTGATGGTTGTTTTGCCGACACCACCTTTACCACTTGTTATGACAATTGTTTTAGTCACAGATTTTTATCAGTTAAATAGGTATTTTGCAACAGTCCTGAAATCTATAAAATTACAATAGGATAGCATATTTACAGTGCCAACTCCAAGCCTTTTTATCGATTTTTCCTTCTTTGACGATCACTTGAAATACTATGATATGTTTGCAGCGATTGCTGTTTCGCTTTTTGGATAATCCTGGCGGTTGCAAAAAACAGGTGTAATTTATCCTTTCGAAAAACCCGCAATCCCTGATAAAACTTGACAAACAGAGCTTTTTATGAAATCATCCCAAACAGTTAATTTTTTTATAATTGCACAGGGAGAGGGACTCTTTGAATGAAGAGTAAGGAACACATATTTTCACATGTCCAGGGGTCACTGCCACTCCCGTCTCTTCCGCATATACTTATCAAACTCATCGATACCTGTGATGACGAAGATACCCCCATCAGCGCCGTTGCCCCTCTTATTGCCAAAGATACAGCTCTCAGTTCAAAGGTTTTGCGATTGGTGAATTCAGCCTACTTCGGGCTACACAGAACATTTTCAAACCTGGAGCAGGCTGTCGTTTATCTCGGTGCCGCTACCATAAAAAATCTGTCGATAACAGCTTCTGTTCAGCAGGTGTTCAAGGGAATTAAAAACAGGAATAGTGATTCCTTCCAAATCGGCAGTTTCTGGTACCACTCTCTCCTGTGTGCCACCCTGGGGAAAAGAATTGCGAGAGAAATTAATTATACGAATATTGAAGAAGCTTATTTAGCAGGTCTTTTGCATAATATTGGCCACCTTGTTCTGTTTGTGATGTTTCCAAAGGAATTTACCGTTCTTCAGGAAGAACTGGCTGCCGGCGTTGACCAGTGTGCTGCAGAAGATCGACAGATCGGTATTACCCACTGTGAAGCCGGTGCCATGTTGCTTAAAGAATGGAATATAGGTTCACTCCTTGCTGATGCAGCACTTTATCATCATGATCCTGTGGAACATATTCAGGAGGGTTTTCCACTAGTTAAAATTACTTTTCTTGCAAACTGGATTTCAGAATTGTCGGAAAATGAATCAGGTGCCGACTATTTGACGGGTAAAAACCTTCTGGGTCTTGATAAGACACAGATGGAGCAGGTGATAACAGGTGCAAAAGAAGAGGTTGTTGCGATAGCCCAGGATCTGGAAGTTAACATAAAGATACCCGGTGCAGCATCTCAAAGACGTAAAAACGGTAAACGCCACTATTTATCGAGTGACGACCAGGGCAGTGATGATGAAACGGGACAGTTTCTTGAGAAAAACCAGGAGCTTGTCAGGCAGGTAAGAAAAGACTCCCTTCTTATCGGTTTTCTCAAGAGCCTTGTTTTGACTGACAGTAAAAATGGTATCCTGGCTGCCACTGAGGAAATCATACGGATCCTCTTTGCTTCAGAGACAATTTTCTTTTTACTTTACGATTCCGAAACCAGGAGGCTGACAGGTCATTGCTCCAATGAAAACCGACACCGGGAGTTGGTCCGGGATCTGGTTCTCCCTGTTGCAAACAGTACAAGTCTGGCCTTTAAATCATTTAGTGAAAACACTATTCTTACCCTGTTTCAGGATGGGGAGCAGTTAAATAATCTGGCAGACATACAGCTTTTCAACGTTATAAACAGTAAAGGAATGATATATCTGCCGATGTGTGTGAAGCAGGAACGGATTGGAGTGATTGTTATCAGCATATCGAAGGAAAAAGAGAGGGACATCTCTCGTCACCATAAACAGCTGCAGTTGATTGCAGAGCAGACTGCCATTTCATTACATCTGGAGGATATGGGCCGCAAGGAGGAGCGGAAGCTTCAATCTGAGCGTATGGCCACAGCCTCTCTGGCTGCACGAAAGGTTGTTCACGAGGTAAATAATCCTCTTGGAATAATAAGCAATTACCTGAAATTACTTGAAATAAAAATTTCAGATAAAACAGACATACAACAGGAATTGCAGATACTTGATGAGGAAATAAACCGCATATCCACAATCATTGACCAATTTGGTACGTTTGCTGAAACCACGAGTACGACATACAAAACAAAAAGGATCAATGTCAACGACCAGATAAGCAATATGCTGAAGATCCTGACTGCTTCTCTTCTTGATCCTGCAGGTATTGAAGCTGACTTTACCCCTGAACCTCTACTTGTTGACATTTCAACTGAACAGGATAAGCTGAAACAGATTATTATAAATCTTGTGAAGAATTCTGCTGAGGCTATGAATAGCGGTGGTTCAATTGCCATTACCACCAGCAACAAAGTTAAAGATAATATAACCAGAGGCATCGTGATCACCATCAGTGACGACGGTCCGGGAATCCCGGAGAGAATTCGGGAGAAGCTTTTTTCACCGTTTATGACGACAAAGGGACATGGCCACTCCGGTCTTGGACTCTCCATCGTTCACAGAGCGGTTCAAGATCTCGGTGGAACAATTGAATGTGAGAGCAATAGAGAAAGGGGAACATGTTTTACACTTTCTCTACCGCTCAATCTCTCAGATGTCGAAAATGGAAATGGAGTTTGAGAATGGACGTTTCGGCCCACATCCTGCTGGTTGATGATAACCTGAGATTTGCAGAGAGTCTTCAGCAAATACTCCGTATACAAAATTATCCCAGTACTATTGCCCTCAGTGGGGAAGAGGCCCTGGAGTTGCTTGAGCAGAAACCCTATGACCTTGTCCTTCTGGATGTTGACCTCCCTGAAATGAGTGGTGTTGAAACCCTTGATTTGATCAAAATATCGTGTTCCCTGTTGCCGGTGATAATGATAACAGGCAACACCACTGTGGAAACTGCAGTTGCAGCGATGAAAAAGGGCGCTTATGACTATCTGAAGAAACCGATAGTCCATGAACTGCTCAAGGCAACCATTGACAGCGCCATCAGGCATGCCAAACTGGGAAAAGAACTCAATGACAGTGAAAAGAGGTTTAAAACACTCACAGAGGCTTCCTGGGAAGGGGTTATAGTCCATAACAAGGGGCTTATCGTCGAAGGGAACCAACAGTTTTTTGATATGTTTGGCTACCGGAAAGAAGAGCTGATAAGAACGCACATACTGGAGAGAATTTTTAACAGGAACTCCCTCGTACAGATTCAGAGCAGGATTGAAAATGGCATTACCGGTTCCCATGAAGCAACAGGTGTGAGAAAAGACCGCTCTGAATTTCCTCTTGAAACCCGATCCAGTTACATAAAATTCCAGGGACAGAATCTACGGGTTTGCGCGATTCGGGATATAACCGAGAGAAAAAAAGCAGAACAGGAAAACCTTGATTTGCAAATGCAACTTGCCAAGGCAAGTAAGATGGAGGCTCTCGGCCTGATGGCGGGTTCTGTAGCCCATGACCTCAACAACATTCTTGCGGGGATTGTGAGCTATCCTGAAATTTTGCTTATGGGTATGGATAAATCTGATAAGCACAGGGAATCAATAAAAATTATTCAAAAAGCAGGAAAGAGGGCAGCGTCAGTTGTCTCAGATCTTATCACCATTGCCCGGGGAACGACAACCCCCAAGATAGTAAAAAATCCAAACACCATAATAGCCGATCATCTCTCCTCCATCGAACATAAGGATTATATCACCCAATTTTCCGGAATTACCATTCTGTCAAATCTGGACTCCAATCTTTTGAACATGTACTGTTCCGAGATGCAGATTTCCAAGGTTTTGATGAACCTGGTCGGAAATGCTATGGAAGCTCTGGAGAGTGATGGTTTAATTGTTATCACAACTGAGAACGCCCATTTCTCCGAGCCGGTCATCGCATATGAAAAAATGGTGGCCGGAGATTATATTAAAATTACTGTTTCAGATAATGGTTCCGGCATCCCCGCAGATGATCTCGACCGTATTTTCGAACCTTTTTATTCAAAAAAAGTCATGGGAAGAAGTGGGACGGGGCTTGGTTTGGCCATTGTCTGGTCTACAATCCATGATCATGGTGGGTTTATTAATGTCAAAAGTGGAGAGGAAGGAACCTCATTTGAGGTTTTTATACCATCAACAGACGAAGAAGAGCTCTGTAACAGTCCTGCCCTGTCCCTCAATGCATTGAGAGGCAATGGTGAGGCTATTCTTGTGGTCGATGATCAGGAAACGCAATGTTTAACAACCCGTAATCTGCTCACAAACATTGGTTACCAGGCTTTTACGGTTACCAGTGGCGAAGATGCTTTAAAACTCTACAACAAGACTCCGGTTGATCTGGTTATTCTGGATATGATTTTAGAGCAGGGGATGAATGGCAGAGAAACCTACGAACAGATGTTAAAGATCAATCCACAGCAGAAGGCTATCGTTATCAGTGGCTTCTCGGAGAACGAAGAGTTAGCAAAAATTCAGGCACTTGGTGTGTCACATTTTATCAGGAAGCCCTATACTCTTGATCAGCTTGGGGTGGCTGTTAAGCAGTCTCTGCTGGGTGCTTTGAAAAATTAGAAGTTTCCCATAACGAAGAGATTGTAAGAAAAAGCAAATTTTCAAGGTAACCCCTAAGATATTCCTGCCAAATTATAGCAATTTCAAAGATACTCTCCCTCCACGCTCCATATCTTCCCTGTCAGGAAAGATATCTCATTTTTCATGGATACTGATCCCGATCTCCAAATCCCTCTTCGTCCGAGAAGCGACATGACTTTCGTATACAGGTATTAATACGCAATATGTGTATTATATTGACATATGTTTAAAATAAATGTCAATATGATATTAGCTGTAGGCTGGTGATACTGGAATATATGAATTAATATCAGCATATTATACAGATATAGTTGTCCTTTTTATTTATAGACTTGATTACACATAGAATTTAAATTATTAATTATTTACTTAAATTCTTTTTATATATGGTGCTGCCTTGTTCACAGGTGGGTGAGAGTCACAACCCAATAAAATTATTCAGAGGGAAACAGACAAGAGGAAATGAAGGATATTGCAACTAAATACCTTGGGTTAAATCTGAAAAATCCCGTGATCATTGGTAGTTGCGGGTTTACAAATTCAGTAGACAAGATAAAGAAACTTTCTGAAAACGGTGCTGCAGCAGTTGTCCTGAAGTCGCTTTTTGAAGAACAGATTCAGGCTGAATTGTCCAGTAACATTGAAAGCTATAATACAGATTACCCCGGTGCAACCGACTATGTTCGTGAGTATACCCGTGGAAGTGAGCTAAATGAATACCTCCGCCTGATCTCCGGCGCTAGAAAGAGTGTAGATATTCCAGTTATTGCCAGTGTTCACTGTGTCTCTGGGGCAGAATGGGTCTCTTTTGCCAAGTCTTTAGAGGAGGAAGGAGCCGATGCTCTTGAGCTGAACATTTCCCTGTTGCCGAGCAATCCCCGAATAACCAGTGAGGAGAACGAAAAGAGATATTTCGATATTCTCAATAGTGTCGGTGAAAAGACTTCCATCCCTATCGCCCTGAAGATGAGTCACTACTCGGCATCTCTTGCAAATCTGATCTCAAAACTCAGTTGGAACGACAAAGTTTCGGGTTTTGTTTTGTTTAACCGGTATTATACACCGGATATCGATATAGACAATCTGACAGTTAAATCCTCCAATGTACTCAGTACTCCGGAAGAAATTTGTGGATCTCTCAGGTGGATTGCTCTGATGTCGGGGATTATTGAAAAAGATCTGGTGGCATCAACGGGCGTCCATGACAGTGAGGGGCTGATTAAGCAGATTTTGGCTGGAGCCACTGCAGTCCAGGTGGTTTCCACTATATATAACAATGGCCCGGAGCAGGTTCAGGTAATTATTGAAGGACTGGAAAAATGGATGGCAGAAAAATCTTTTGACTCCCTGGAAGAATTCAGAGGAAAACTGAGTTACGGACAGGCAGAGAATGCTGATGTGTTTGAACGTACTCAGTTTATGAAATATTATGCCGGTATGTCGTAGAGGCACCCCCATTGAATCACAAGACACTGAATCTATGCTGACATTTCCAAAAGGTGGCGCACATCCGCCGGAATTTAAGGAGCAGACTGCAGGACTGAGCATTGAAGTGATGCCTGTTCCCGATGAGCTTGAGCTCATTCTCGGTCAACATATTGGTGCTCCATGTACACCGACTGTTGCAAGAAAGGAAGAAATTAACGAAGGTGCTCTTGTCGGCGAGGTGAAGAGGGGGTTGGGAGTGCCGCTTCATTCACCGGTTACAGGGAAGATAAAGGCAATTGGCACATCTGCTCATCCGATGAGGGTGACTGCTCCTTCACTTACGATAGGTGTGGATCATGAAGCGGATCCGGTTCAATATCCGGAGCAGGACTGGCAATCCTTTGATGGGTCCGAGCTGTTGCAGAAGGTGAATGATGCAGGGATTATAGGTGTTGGTGGTGCAGGTTTCCCCACCCACGTCAAACTCAACCCGCCTGCCGGTTCACCGGTGGATATTTTACTGCTGAATGGAGCAGAGTGCGAACCGTATATCACCTCAGATCACCGGCAGATGCTTGAGCATGCTGCGGAGATCGTTGGTGGAGCTGGAATTATCCTGAAAATACTCGGTATTAATGAGTGTTATATCGGTATTGAATCCAATAAACAGGATGCAATCAAGGTGATGACTGCGGCAGCAGAGCAGGCATCGACTGGAGACTGTTCAATCAAGATCGAGACATTGCAGGTAAAATATCCTCAGGGTTCGGAGAAGCAGCTCATTCAGGCCATTACCGGAAGAAAGGTTCCGGCAATGGCGCTTCCTTCCGCAGTGGGCGTTGTGGTGCAGAATGTATCAACGGCTAAGGCAATTTATGATGGTGTTGTCTATGGCAAGCCACTCTACGAGAAGGTGGTCACGATAGCTGGAAAAGGCATCAATAAACCTGCCAATCTTCTGCTGAAAGTAGGCACCAGAATCAAAGATATTGTCGATTATCTTGGAGGGCTGGAACCGGGATTATCAAAAATTATTATGGGTGGGCCGATGATGGGTTTTGCTGTGTCCAGCCTCGATATCCCAATCACCAAGACTACTTCTGCGATTCTTTTTCTCACAGAAGACGAGATCGACACCAGTCCCCATTCCCAGTGTATCAGGTGCGGATGGTGTCTCGAGGCCTGTCCCATGGGACTTGAACCGAAAGAAATCGGAATCTATGTGGAGGCCAATCGGGCCGAGGACACCGAACCTTTTGGCGTTTTTGATTGTTTCGAATGTGGCTCCTGCGCCTATGTCTGTCCGGCCAAGCGCCCCCTTGTGCAGTTTGTAAGGCTTGCCAAGATGAAGGCAAAGAGACCGTAACACAAGCTTGGGTTTATCCGGGAATTGAAGGAGAATTATGATCAAACAGCAAGTGTCAGACGACCAGACAACTGCACCGGTGAAGCTCTGGAAGGTTTCTGTCTCACCACATATAAAGAGCAGTGAGTCGGTTGAAAAAATTATGTGGACGGTTGTTGCCTGTCTTATGCCGCCACTGATTTTATCAGTTTTTGTTTTCGGTATTCAAACGCTTTTCATAACGGCTGTCTCCGTTGTCAGTTGCGTCGTTGTTGAAGCTGTGAGTCAAAAAGCGTTAGGCCGAAGAGTGACCATAAAGGACGGAAGTGCGGTGCTTACCGGACTGCTCCTTGCCTTTGTCATACCTCCCGGTGTATCACCTCTGCTGCCGATTCTTGCAGCAATTTTTGCAATCTATATCGGCAAACATCTTTTAGGCGGAATCGGCTATAACTTTTTTAATCCGGCTCTGCTTGGGAGGGCCTTTTTGCTGGCATCTTTTCCGGTTGCCATGACATCGGCATGGCTTTCCCCTGTGGAAGGATTCGGGATTTTTTCCTATCTCGGAACATCCATAGATGCAATATCCACAGCCACTCCGCTGGCGGTGATGAAAGAACAGGGATTGGCTGCATTTACTGAAGCGTTCGGCTCCGGAGCTGGACTGTATACGAGCTTTTTTTTAGGTTGGCGTCCCGGTTGTATTGGTGAGACCTCCGGCCTTCTTCTCCTGCTTGGAGGTGGTTATCTGCTTTACAGGAAATATATCACCTACCACATCCCAGTCTCAATCCTTGGCACCATAGCTGTGCTTACCTGGGTGTTTGGCGGAGAAACCTATTTCAGAGGGGATCCATTGCTCGCACTTGTAACCGGCGGGGCGATTCTCGGCGCATTTTTTATGGCTACGGACTATGTAACATCCCCAACCACAAAGATATCTCAGATTGTGTACGGTATCTGCATTGGAGCTTTGACTGTCCTGATTCGCTTGAAGGGAGGATATCCTGAGGGAATCTGTTATGCCATTCTTCTCATGAATCCATTGAGTACTGTTTTGGACAGCTGGTTTAAACCGAAACGTTTTGCTCCACCCCAGGGAGGTGCAGAATGAAAGATATTATCACTATCATTATCCGCCTGACAGTATCATGCCTGCTGGCCGCCACCGTCATCGGTGTTACCTTTATCTTTACATCCAATGCCAAGAAACATAACGAACACGCTAAAGAGCAGCAGGTTATACTTGAATTACTGGGTTACAGGGGCGATGTAACAGTGCCGGATTCGATTTCCATGCATGAAATCTATCGATACATTATTTCCGGCCAGGACAGCCAGTCTATCGGTTATCTTGTACCGGCCGGCCATGGCGAAGATGGTGGCTTTTTCTTTGTTAATATCGACCTGAACGGCAAACTGATTGAGAGTAAAATCGTTGATATGAGTGAGGTGGACTCAAGAGAGACCGAAATCCGTGATACGGTAATGGCGGAGGCCGCCGGACCAGGCCATGTGGTAGATTTTGCTGATCAGACTATTGTCGTAACTGAGAGCGGCAGCCGGATTGCCTATCTTCTCGGTGGTAAGTTTCAAGGCTTCAAAACCTTTATTAATGTAATGCTGGCAGTCGACCCCGGGTTTAGCATGGTTGGGCTGGAAATCCTTGAGCATGAAGAAGATCCCGGACTTGGGGCGGAAATTGAGCAGGATTACTTTAAAAACCAGTTTAAAGGGAAGCCTTTTGAGGTTCTGAAAACTATTGATGTTGTCAAAAAACCTATTCCTGCAGAATACCTCGATGCGCTGAACAGCAGGTTGAGCGACGAAGATATTTTAGAGATTCGTAACCGGTACAGGGATCAGGACATTTATGCTCTGACCGGCGCTACTATCTCCTCAAAAGCGGTGAGTAATGGTGTGAAAAACATTGTGAAAAAATTTGCCTACCGTGTAACTATTTTAGATAACGTTCTGCAGGAACAGCAGCTTGCTGTCTCTTTTTAGCAACCGGGAGAGGAACAGAAATGGCAAATGATAAATCAGGCATGCAGCTGGTTGTCAACGGGATTCTGAGTGAAAACCCGATTTTCAGATTGGCACTCTCCATGTGTCCGGCAGTGGGAATCTCAACAACTGTTATGAATGGTCTTATGCTGGGGATCGCCGTACTCTTTGTCCAGGTCTTTTCCAGTGTAACCATTTCAATCTTTAAGAATGTGATCCATCCCAGGATCCGCATTCCGACCTATACGCTGACGATTGCAACATGGGTAACCGTAATAGACCTGGTACTGGCAGCACTTCTGCCGGATGCGTATGCTAAGATGGGGATTTTCGTTAAACTTATCGTTGCCTTTGCCATCATAACCATGCGCCTTGAAATGTTTGCCTGTAAAGAGAGTGTGAAGGACTCCTTCTGGGACGGGCTGGGGATGGGGCTTGGCTTTATGGTGGGTATGGTGGTTATCGGTTTTGTCAGGGAACTTCTCGGCTCAGGTGCCATTCTCGGCTATGATGTTCTCGGCTTTAAACCATTGCTTTTCTTTATCCTTCCCAGTGCAGGATTTTTTGTGGTCGGTTTGATGATGGCCTTTTTTAACTGGATTGAACTGTATTATAAAAGATCAAAAGGGTGATACGACATAAGTACGTTTATATGAAAGTCATGTCGCTCCCAGGGCAAGGAGGGATTCGGAGGAGTGTTGACATAACAGGTAAGGGAGCACGCGAGACTCCGATCCACAGCCTGCGAGGACGTTTGGCAACACTCCTCCGAATCCCGGTTATATTACTTTCATGCTTCGTTGTGTAATTCATTTTATGGGTGTTAAATTATCCAAGGTTTAAATGATGACTCTTGACAAAATCCACTTCACGTTGATTGCGGCTCTGTTATTCTGTCTGGTTCCGGTTT
>Ga0209633_10006019_pt1 | contig 10473 bp, 8 predicted proteins | sample Cruoilmetagenom1_FD_187290 | JGI IMG/M metagenome (GOLD analysis project Ga0209633, IMG submission 187290) | Oil polluted marine microbial communities from Coal Oil Point, Santa Barbara, California, USA - Sample 1 (SPAdes) (version 2) | ecosystem: Environmental > Aquatic > Marine > Oil seeps ... | reverse complement strand
GGCAGGGCGACACGTAGCGGAGGTGGATTGCCGGGTTCTTGGTGGTGAGATCATAGAAGAGGAATACACCAAACCTGTTAAAGGAATGCCTGTAACTTTCCATGTAGTCAAGGTCCCTATGCAGGACTCAACAGGGATAAATATAGGCCTATGCGGTATTGCCCGTGATATCACCAAACGTAAGCTGGCAGAAAAAAATTTGAATATTGCAAAAGAGGAGGCTGAATCTGCCAACCGGGTCAAGAGTGAATTTCTTGCCAATATGAGCCATGAAATACGTACTCCAATGAACGCCATTCTTGGTTTTTCAGATATTCTTTCAGATGGGGAAGAAGACCCGGAAAAGAAGGAGATGCTGGATATAATAAAAACAGCCGGCAGAAGTCTTCTTGCTCTTATAAACGATATTCTTGACTTTTCCAGAATAGAAGCCGGAAAGATTGAGATCGAAAAGATAAATTTCAGTCTTGCCGCTCTAATCAATCATATGGAACATATGTTTGACGCTAAAGCTAATGAAAAGAAGCTTTCTTTCAGGATTATTGTGGATAAATCAGTCTCCGGTATTGTTGTCGGGGATGAACACAGGATAAGTCAGATTCTCCTCAATCTGTTGGGAAACGCCTTCAAGTTTACCGAAAAGGGGAGTATTACTCTTACCTGCGGGTATAATGATCAAAGGGCTGTTATTTCTATAAGTGATTCAGGAATAGGTATAACAGAAAAAAAACTGGAAACTGTTTTTTCTGCTTTTTCACAGGCCGATTCTTCAACTGTCAGGCAGTATGGCGGAACAGGTCTGGGCCTTACAATTTCCAGACAACTTGCTGAATTAATGGGCGGAAGCCTTACAGCGGACAGCAGTCCGGGGGAAGGTTCTGTTTTTACCCTGGAGCTTCCGCTTTCTGAATTTATAGAAGATTTTGTTGAACTGGAAGAATTACCTCCTGAGGTCAAAGAATTGACAGGTGAAGCGGCTGAAAAATCCAGGTCCGGAGTAGAAACTTCTTACAGAATACTTCTTGCAGAGGACAATAAGATAAACCGGATTCTGGTAAAGGAAATACTTAAAACTATGGATCTTGAGTGTGATATCGCAGAAGATGGAAAAGTTGCCCTCGATAAACTTGCCTTAAACCATTACGATCTGCTTCTGCTGGATATACAGATGCCGGTAATGGATGGCCTTGAGACTATTAAACATATCCGGAGTGATGAAAAACTTAAGAATTTGTATGTAATTGCTCTTACCGCCAATGCCATGGCAGGAGATGCGGAAAAATATGTTCAGGTCGGCTGCAATGACTACATTTCCAAGCCTATAGATAGGGAGCTGTTCATAGAGAAGATAAATATAGCTTCCACGAGTCTCTGATTTACATTTACCCGGTCATCTTCAACAATTACAAGATTATAAGTCATAAAAAATTATTCCTTAAAGTTGAACCCTAAAGTTGCATCCGCCATAAGTCAAATTGGAGAAAGCATATAATCTGTAATTAATAAGGCTCCTGTCAAATAAAAGCCTTCAATATTAAAAATTAAAAAACATTAATAAAACCTTCTTGAATGGAAGTCCAAACAGATTTATAATGGTAAAATGAAAAAATTAGTAATACTATTAATAATTCTGTTTACAATCTCTTCTGCAGCTATAGCAGTCTTCTCTTTTTATGATCATCTTTATTTTGGAGCACTTTGTTTTGTTATTGCTCTTGGTTTTCTTGCATTTATTATCCGCAATATAAATTTTTCAGTCAGACATGTAAAAGAAGAGCAAAGCATCAAGATTGAAAATGATAAAAGAAAAATTACCAATCTTACAGTAAAACTTAATGGAAGCATCTTAAAGAACGAACAACTTGAGACGGAAGTAAAGGAATATAAGAGTTCTGTTTTTGATCTGCTTTCTCTGATTATTGAATTCGACAGTGTTATTCCCATAGCAGAAAAACTGTCAGATATTGTTATTAAAAAAAGTGGAGAATCTATTCAGCAGGCCACAGAAAAGATTTTTGCTATTACAGATGAAAGCGCCAGGGTTGGCACAGATATTCAGGATCTTTTAGCCGGTATGAGTACCGGTGATAACAGTCTTGAAAATGATGTAAAAAAACTGGTTAGTGAAGTAGATGGATTTAGAACGACTGTTAACAATGTCCGGGAATTAAAAAATAGCTACACAAATGATATGGAGGGTCTTAAAAAAACCGTATTTGATGTAAAAAACCTTTCCGGAAGTATTGCAGATATTGCTGATCAGACAAATATTCTGTCAATTAACGCCTCTATTGAAGCTGCCCGTGCGGGGAAGGCAGGAGTTGGTTTTGCAGTTATAGCCGGTGAGACCCAGAAACTTGCTAAGGTGATTAAGGAAATTACAGCTAAGATTATTACGATGATAGATGGTATTGCAAGTATAACAGATTCCTCATTTAAGCGACAATCCGGGACACTGGCAAATACAATCGAACATTTACAGTTAGCTCAGACAAGTTTTTATGATATGACTGTCAATCTTTCTCCTCAGATAAAGAATATTGAAATGTCTATCAGAAAATCCAAAGAACTATCAGAGACAATAACCGGTGAACTGAATGAAATTACGGTATCTTTCCAGCATCAGGATGCTACGAGACAAATTATTGAGCATATAGTCTCTATATTAAAGGAAGTTGGAAAGGATATAAGTATTACAGACAGAAAACTGGATCCTGATGAATTACCGGATAAAAAGCTAATTGAGCAGAATCAAATAAAAATGGCTCAGACTTTTTTTACAGTCAGAGAAGAATGGCTGGCTATGGGTCTTGAACTGAATGAGGGTGATAGTAAAGAAGATTTAATAGGGGATATTACTCTTTTTTAGGAAAAATATAGTTCCACTATTTTAAACTGAAGTTATAAAACATTTAAATACAAAACATTAAGCGATCTTAATGCTGTTATTGGTTAATTTGTCTTCTGTATTATCAAAGTTACCAGTTCTTTATACTCTTCCTTCATAACAGGAAAAAGAAGTTCTGCACTACTGCTGTCCCCCTCTTTCCCTGTTATTTCCAATAATCTGGCTGTATTTGCTAATTTTTCGGCACTGATATTTCCAGCTGCCCCCTTTAATGTATGAGCCTCCCTTTTTATATTTTCAAGATTTTTTTCTTCGATCGCAGTATTAAGATTATTTATATGTTTAGGCATTGTTTCTATAAACATTTGAAGAATTTCAATTAAAAGTTCATTGTCATTAGCTAACCTTCGGTTAAGAGATTCAAAATTTATCACTTTATCCATTTGATGCTCCTTTTAACAGATAGTATAATGATATTGGTAGAAATAAAAAGAGGCTTTTGCGATGTGTCTTATTTTTAGGTATTGAAGGTTATTTTGCGCCAGTGTATTAGCCCTATATTAGATAAGAAGTATTTTTTAAGAAGAAAATGTGATAAGCGCAAAAAACTTAAAAAGACTTAAAAAGACCTTCCCTGTAAAGTAGATTGTCCGGTTTTTTTCATATTTTTATCTCCAGTAGTTTAGGGATTTGGAATCCAGCTCCCAACTCATCGGCCAGAGCGTCCAATGGTGATCTTCCACCCAGGATCTTTCTCGGATAGTTATTCATCCAATCCTGTATTTCTCTAATGGTACTCTTTTTTTCTTTTCCAATATCACTGCCTTTTGGAATAAACCTTCTGATAATCCCATTATGATTCTCATTTGTTCCACGTTCATATGAGCTGTAGGGATGTGCAAAGAATAATTGTGTTCTTGGCATATTATTCAAAATTGATCTTTCAAGACCTTCAGCATTTGAAAATTCAACACCATTGTCCGGAGTAATTGAAATAAACAATTCTCTAAAGCGTAAAGCCCCCATTTGGCGTTCTATTTTATCAATTTCTTTCTTTACAGATGCAGCGGTTCTATCTGGCATTTTTCTTGTTATTTCTGTTCTTGTCCTTCTCTCTGTGAGTGTCAGCAAGCATGACGGTGAACAATCTTTCCCACTGTAAACAGTATCCATCTCCCAGTGTCCTGCGACAGCTCTATTATTGGCCTCCTTAGGTCGTTTATCTATGCTCCTGGATGCATTCATAGCATTAGAATGCCTCTTAGGCTTCCCTTTTGGTTTGAAACGCTTTCCTTTATACAGCAAATCCTTCACTGTTACGTCTGTTATATCCCCAGCTGCTATGTAGTTATACAGCGTTTTCTCACAAATTCTTGTGTCACTTGGCCAATTAGTTCTCTCAAAATGCTGTAACACTGCATATGGACTGTATTTGTCTTCCTTTATGAGCTTTGAGATTTTCCCTACAAGATTCCAGTCCTTCCCAAGCTTAATTTCCGGTCCTTTCGCACTGTTTTTCGAATCAGCATCATTCTGTGCATACTCCGCATTGTAGACTATGATTTTGAGAAGTTCGCTGGTTGTATGTTCTACCAATCCTCTCTTAATTTCCCTGCGAATAGTCCTTTCACTTTTACTCAGTAAAGTCCCAAGTAGTGTCGGACTTGTATTTTTCTTATAACGATTTGTTCCGTTATAATGATATTGCAACAATAATCGTTCCTCCCAAGTAAAATGTGTATGTTTACACCCCGTTTTTATGATAAGCTTTGAACGTCCCATGGAGCTACCTCTGTCAGTTTTTATTGGTAAACTAACTATATCAGAGGTCCGTGGGACTTCCATTATCTTTCCGTTTTTAGGCGGACATTTTATTATACTGTGCGGGAAAGACTTAAAAAGACTTGAATTAAATTGAATTATAACAGATAATTTATAACAGTAGTATAATTTGACTATGGAGAATTTCAATGGCTAAAAAAGTGATGTGTGTTGATGATAGTAATACTATAAGGATGCTTGTAGAAAAAACTCTTGTTCCAGCCGGATTTGAAGTCCTGGAAGCAGAGAATGGGCAGGATGCTCTGGATAAACTTAGTTCTGATATAGATATTTTCCTTGTGGATGTCAATATGCCTGTTATGGACGGGTTTGAGTTTGTAGAGAACTTAAAACAGAAGCCTGAATATAAAGCTAAACCGGTAATTTTTCTAACTACAGAAAGTTCTACAGAAAAAAAAGAAAAAGGGAAAGCCCTTGGTATTAATGGCTGGATAGTCAAGCCCTTTGAACCTGCATCTTTTCTTAAAGTCATCAATATGCTTGTCGATTAGTTCATGAACGGCCATGTTCCTGTCATTCTCATTGTTGATGATGTAAAGACAAATTTACTTATTTTAAGAGCCATACTTCAAAAAGAGGGTTTTCATGTTCTGGAGGCAATGAATGGTGCTTCTGCAAGGGAAATAGCCGGTAAACAATATCCGGATCTGATATTACTCGATATCATGATGCCGGGAGAAGATGGTTTTGAAACATGCTCAAAGCTAAAGGCTGATCCTTCAACAGCCGGTATTCCTGTTCTTTTTATATCCGTCTTAAGCGATGTTGATAAGAAAGTAGAAGGGTTCAAGGCAGGGGCTGTGGACTATATAACCAAGCCCTTCGAAAACGCAGAGGTTCTTGCCAGAACAAAACTCCATCTTAGGTTAAGCAATGCCAGGAAAATACTTATAGAAGATCAACGTAACAGATTAAAACAGCTGACAAAGGCCCAGCAGGAAATTCTTGTAAAGCCGGAAGATCATCCGGAGGCCCGATTTGCTGTTAAATATCTGCCTGTACTGGAAGCCGGAGGTGATTTTTACGATGTAATCCCCTTTAGTGAAGATATTTTTGGATATTTTTGCGCTGATGTCAGCGGCCACGATCTGGGTTCCTCCCTTGCAACATCTGCATTTAAAGCGCTTATTCATCAGAATGCGGGGCTGTTGTATTCCCCTGAAGAGACTCTTCAGATTGTTAACAGTGTATTGGGAACAGTTCTTGGTGAAGGGATTTATCTTACTGCTGTTTATGTCCTGTTAAACAGGCGAAAGAAAGTTATAAAGATTGTCAGTGCCGGCCATCCTCCGCTTGTCTATTTTCCAGTAGATGAAAAACCCTTTCCTGTAGAAACAACGGGAGATGTTATTGGTATGTTTGATAATATTGTTCTTGAAGTAAAAGAGTTAAGGGTAAAGAAGGGAGACAGATTTTTTCTGTACACTGACGGTATTATTGAGGAAGATGGAAGTGGAAAGATTACGAGAGCTGCAGGACTGCAGGGACTGTTAACCCGGATTGAAAAAACAAGAGAAATCTCTCTTCCTAATTCTATCGAAAATATAATGTCAGGGCTTTTCCCATCCGGGAAAACAGCAGATGATGACATACTGCTAATGGGAGTAGAGGTTTGATGTCAGAACGAACCATTAAGTTGAATATTAAAGCTACGCTGCAGGATGTCGATAGTTTCTGTAAAAAAGCGGAAAAGCTTTTAAGGGAAAATAATCTTGACGACTATGTTTTTTCTATTCAAATGCTTCTTAGAGAGGCTTTAACAAACGCAGTGGTTCATGGATGCAGAATGGATCCTGATCTTGAAATAAAAAGTTGCTTTAAAATACTTGAAGATTGTATTACAATAGTTGTTGAGGATCCTGGAGACGGGTTTGACTGGAAGGTTCGAAAGGAAAGAGAATATACTCTTTCCTCAGATTCGGGACGGGGACTTCTGATTTTAGATAAGTATGCAAGTGAATATGAATATAATGAAACTGGAAATATAGTTAGAATTAAAAAGGAAATTGTTTAGAAGGAGTATGATCATGAGTACAAACAGTATAGAGAAAAATGGGGATAAGGCGGTATTAACACTTAAACAGGACCTTGTCGCATCGACTGTAAATGATCTGCGAACTATTATACAGAAAGCAATTAAGGAAGGAATTAAGAATATATCTATAAATATGGCCGGAATATCTGTTGTCGATTCCATGGGTATAGGTCTTCTAATTTCAATCCAGAACTCATTATCCAAAGTGGATGGAGCATTGGAAATACTAAATATTTCGACGGATATAATGGATCTTTTTCTTAGCATGAGGCTGGATCAGCATTTTTCAATAAAGGGAGTATGAAATGTCAGCAATTGATATGAATGATGAAACCCTGTTAACCTATCTTGAAGAGGCCCGGGAACATCTTGCAGATATAGAAACCAACCTTCTCAATATTGAAGAAGCCGGTGCAAATATCGATGAAAAGTTGGTAAACACTGTTTTTCGCGCTGCTCACTCCATAAAGGGCGGCGCCGGTTTTTTTAATCTGGTAAAAATACGTGATCTTGGACATAAAATTGAAAATGTTCTTGATATGGTTCGCAGCCGTGAAATGGTTCCTACACCGGAGATTATAAATATACTTCTTCTTTCTTTTGATAAATTACGTGAGATGGTACTTAGCCCTGTTGATAGTAATGAGGCTGATATAGATGAATTTGTTGATGCTCTTGTTAATCTTACATCCGAAACTCTGCCTGAGGAAAAGAAGGAAACTGTCAGAACTATGATAGACATTAATCTATCTGACGGACGTACCATCATGCAGATGACAGAGTTTGATTATAATCAGACAGTTTCTCACAATAATTATATATACCTTGTTGAGTTCGATCTTATGCACGATCTCCAGAGCAGGGGTATTGCTCCGCTGGATTTTTACAACTCACTTGTCGGAGTTGGAACCATTGAAAATTCTGTTACTGATTTTGAAGCAGTTGGTACCCTGGATGATCGAATAATAAATCGAATTCCGGTCTATATTCTTTTTTCGACCATTCTCAAACCCGAAAAGGTTGTTACTCTTTTTGATGTGGAGGATTCTAGAATTACGGTTATTTATTCACCTGAAAACACTGCAGATCCGGTGCCTACACCTCCGCAAATTCCTGCTGAGCCTAATCTGCCCGAAAGTCCTATAGTGGAGCCCGTTTTTACACCGTTATCTGATACCATACAGGAATCGGTACCTGTTTCTGTACCTGTTAAACCTGCTGTTCAGGAACCTTCTACTGTGCCTGCACAGGTAGTGAAACCTAAACCTGTTGTTAAAGAAGCTGCTAAGGTAAGTACAGACAGTGGAAAATCTGCTGCTGCCCATGCTCCGGAAGCTTCCAGTACTCTTAGGGTAAAAGTTAACCTTTTGGAACAGCTAATGACTTTGGCCGGAGAACTGGTTTTGGGTAGAAATGAGCTTGAAGAGTCTATTAGCCAGAACGACATGAAGGCAATAACATCCGGGGGGCAGCGTATAAGCCAGGTTACATCAGAACTTCAGGAAGCAATTATGCTTACCCGTATGCAGGATATCGGATCGATTTTAAATAAGTTTCCACGGGTTGTAAGGGATATGTCCCGGGAGCTTAACAAACAGATAAATTTAAAGATAGTTGGTAAGGAAGTAGAGCTTGACAAAACCCTTCTTGAAGGACTGAACGATCCTTTAACTCATATGATCCGGAATTCCGTTGACCATGGGATTGAATTGCCTGAAGAGAGGAGCAGAGCAGGTAAAAATGGTGTAGGTGAGATCACTTTAAGAGCGTATCACGAAGCAGGGCAGGTAATTATCGAGATTGCAGATGATGGTAAGGGGATTGACGGGGACAAAATTGCCGTAAAAGCAGTAGCCAATGGCCAAATATCCCAGGGTGAAGTTGATGCTATGTCTCCAAAAGCAAAAACAGAATTGATTCTTTTGCCGGGATTGTCTACTGCGGACAAGGTTACTGATGTTTCAGGCCGGGGTGTAGGGATGGATGTTGTAAAAAGCAACCTCGATAAACTCGGCGGAACAATGGATATTGAGTCGATTAAGGGAAAAGGATCTGTTTTCCGGATAAAGCTTCCATTGACCCTTGCAATTATACCTTCTCTTCTGGTTTCGGTAAATAAAGAGAGTTTTGCCGTTCCCCAGCTTAACGTGGAAGAGCTTATCAGAATACAGCCTAAGGATGTAAAAGAGAGTATTGAAAGACTGGGAACAACGGAAGTATTGAACCTTAGAGGTAAGTTGATTCCCCTTGTATTTCTCGCGGATGTTCTTGGTATAAAATCTTCCTACACAGACCCCGAAACAGGGGAAGAAAAGATAAACCGGCGTAAACAGGCTATAGACCGCCGTGCGGATAATGATGAAGAGGCTGAAACAATCTATGATGAAGTCCGTACGGGGAAGGACCGCCGCTACCATGCAGGAAGTGTTTTAAATATTGTTATAGTGGCCTCGGGAAATATCTCCTATGGAATTCTTGTGGATACCCTGCACGAAAGCATGGAGATTGTTGTTAAACCCCTGGGGAGACACCTAAAGAGCTGTCATGAATATGCAGGCGCAACTATTATGGGTGATGGAAGTGTGGCGCTTATCCTTGATATTGCCGGAATGGCTGCCATGCTTAAGATGTCTGCAGTGACCAGTACTATACAGGCACAGGAATCGGAACAGACAGAGGAGAGCAAATCCGGGGAAGAGAAACATTCATACCTTCTTTTTAGAAATTCACCGGAAGAATACTGTGCCATGCCTCTGGAACTGGTTGGCCGGGTAGAGCATATTGAGACTACCCAAATTGAGGTTGTCGGTGGAAAACGGATAATGCAGTACATGGGTAAGGGCCTGCCTCTTGTTCGCCTGGAAGATGCGGCGGAATGCGGGGCTCTTCCTGATGATAATCTTGCGGTTATTGTTTTTAGCGGTTTTGGAAGGGAAATAGGACTCCTTGCAATGCAGCCTGTCGATTTTATAGAGGAGGAGATGCTTGTAGATCATACATCTCTAAGGCAGCAGGGGATAATGGGTTCTGTAATTATTAACGACAGAACAACAATGATTCTGGATGTACATGAAATTGTCGAAGCTCTCTATCCTGACTGGGTTAGAGATAAGCCCATTACTTCCAATAAATCCAGAATGGAGGATGGTGGACAGCCCCTTGTTCTGGTAGCGGAAGATTCAACCTTTTTTCGAAAACAGGTAGTCAAGTATATTGAAGAAGCAGGTTTTCAGGTAATTGCCGGAGAGGACGGAGAAGCTGCCTGGAAACTTCTGGTGGAAAGCCAGAAAAGGGTAGATCTGCTCGTAACGGATATCGAAATGCCTAACCTGGATGGTTATGGGTTAGTAACCCGGGTCCGTGCAGACAGTAAATATGCAAACCTGCCTGTAATTGCCGTTACATCCCTGGCCGGGGATGAGAATATGGAAAAGGGTAAAGTCGTTGGAATAAATGATTACCAGGTAAAACTGGATAAAGAAGCTCTTCTTAAGAGCTTAGCAAAATATGTTTAGAGTAGAGGTTAAGGAGTAGTTTATGGGAAATGTCAGAAAAAATTCTTTTATTAACAGTCTTGGAGGGAAAATAGTTATTTTGTTTATGCTGGTTGGTGGTGCTGCCGCGGGTGGATTATCAATTATTTCAATATATGAATCATCAAAATCGTTAGAAAAAGCAGCTTCCGTGCATTTGGATGCAATGGGAGAGATTAAAGAGGAACAAATCCAATCTTTTCTGGAAAGAATGA
>Ga0209633_10006018_pt1 | contig 10473 bp, 10 predicted proteins | sample Cruoilmetagenom1_FD_187290 | JGI IMG/M metagenome (GOLD analysis project Ga0209633, IMG submission 187290) | Oil polluted marine microbial communities from Coal Oil Point, Santa Barbara, California, USA - Sample 1 (SPAdes) (version 2) | ecosystem: Environmental > Aquatic > Marine > Oil seeps ... | reverse complement strand
GGTACTGCTACTAGCCATGGATATATCTGCTATGAACGTGGCGCTTTCAGGGATTGAGAGACAATTTCACTCTGACCTTAGTACTATTAAGTGGGTAATTAACGGTTACTTGCTCACGTTCTTGATGTTCATAGTAACTGGCGGCAGGCTTGCCGATATGTTTGGTAGGAGAAGATTATTTTTTATTCGCAACCGAACTGTAAAAAATTAATCTGAAAATAGTTGCCGTGTGTTAGAATGAAAACACTTATTTACATCAAACTCTATTTGTACTAGTCTGGTTATTATAAGATAATATTAAGGAGGCGATAAATATGGCCAGTCTAACAAAAGTAGAGGGTATAGGAAAGAAGTATCAGAAGCAGCTAAAAAAAGCTGGAATCTCTTCATCTGAAGCCTTACTTAAAAACGGTGCTACTAGAAAAGGCCGGAACCAAATTGCAAAGGAGTCCGGAATTTTTGCGAAGCTCGTATTAGAGTGGGTAAACCGTGCAGATCTCTTTAGGATTAAAGGAGTAGGAACACAGTATGCAGATTTATTAGAACAAAGCGGTGTGGACACCGTAGTTGAACTTGGAAAACGGGTTCCTGAAAACCTTCATGCCAAGATGACAGAAGTAAACTCAAGGCGTAAGAAAAAGCTGGTCAGGCAACTACCCAGTATTAATCTGGTTAAAAAGTGGGTAAGACAGGCGAAGAGATTAAAGAGGGTTGTTACTCACTAAAGAAAATTATTTAACTTAACCCCCATATTCAACTTAACTCTCATATATTAAGTACATCCTCTCATTAATTTTCTACCTAACACTGCTCACACGAATCTACTTGTCGGGATTTAGATACTTTCTTGCGTGAATGTACCACCCAGAATGCTACGATGGTCAGAAATCCTACTGATCCAATCTCAAATTCAATAGGTGTTTCTATGATCCAACTTGAAAGTACTAGGACTGTACCAGTAATGAGCCCTAAACCTGACAGATAATTTCGTTTTCGAAATGCTCCTAGTGTGAGCCAAGTAACAGAGATCAAAAGTAGAGCACTCAGGCCAATACGGATTCCTAAAAGCACAGAAGCATTCACACCGATAGCAGTGAAGAAGGTAGAATAGGCAGCAAGGCAAACCGGACACTTAGGAATTATCACAAAGAGAAGTGAGGATATGGCAGAGCTGCCGAGCCCTGCCCTACTCTGAATTTTGCCGCTCAAATTCTGTCTTGTAATCTCCATTTCTTTTTTTTACCATCAGTCTTCATACTGATCATGTCTGCGTACCCAAGCCATGGTGAAAGGCAGTTCATCTTCATTACGTCCTATCGGGGTAAGATCAATATAATTATAAGTATTAATTAAGATGTCTAAGCCGCGGGCATAACTTGAGTAAGTGTGAAATATCTCACACTGTTCATTTTTGATAAAAACGCTCACACCGGGTCCTTCATCTGCAGGAAAGCCGTTGGTTACGTAGTTATAATGTCTGGAATCTGTTGGAACATCAGAATTAAACGAAACATTATAATCGAAATTAAAATCGCTCCCGAATGACGACGCCCATTTAAAACCCCATCCCATTCTTTTCTTATATGCCTTTAACTTATCCAACTTTGCTCTTGAGACTACAACAAGATTGATATCCCTATGGTTAAGATGGACCCTAGTTCCATCTATACTGTCAGATAAAAATGAGCAGCTTGGACAACCTTCTTCCCAATCCGGGCCAAACATAAAGTGGTATATAATCAGCTGGCTCTTTCCTTCAAACAAATCTGAGAGTGACTCTTTGCCGTTTTCACTTTCAAATTCATAATTTTTTTCTACTTTAACCCAGGGAAGCTGACGGCGCTCTTCTGAGAGTTTATCTCTTAGTCTGGTGAATTCTTTTTCTTTTACTAATAATTCTTTCCTAGCATTGAGCCATTCTTTCTGTGAAACAATATTTTGGTTATTCATATTATTATCTCCTTATATAGTTTTCATACATCACAATTCTCACCAGGTCTGAAACAACGCTCCTCTGTTGTACCGCCTTCCGCAACTAGCTTAAGCAGAGGGAAAGCATGATTAGGCCAGCCCTCAGCAAATCCATCGGCTGCTCTCTGAGTAGGTATATTGTAATGTCTGAGCTTTAGTTGTGTGCCGTCATTCTCTTCAAAAAGCATAATTTCTACTGTCGTCTCCCCTGGTTGCAGACCATCGATACCACCCCAGGTGAAAACTACTTTTTCAAAAGGCACAGTCTCCACAAATTCACCTACGACCACAAATTCATCACTTGCTCCTACCTTAAAAATACCGCCAGGTCGCCCGTCAATCTCATTGATAACCCCAAACCACTGAGCAACTTTATCTTGCTCAGTCAGATAAGAATAAACTGTCTTCGGGCTGGCTTTTATAAAAACCTCACGTGTGATTTCAATTTTCATCATCTACTCCTTTGTTCTCGGCCAAAGTTTTAAGTTTTTCCAAACGTAAATCCCAGAATCCTGATAAATAATTATAGATATCCTCAAATCCATCATTACGGATACTATAAAGGCGTTTTGTCCCTTCCCGCCTTTCGGAAAGAAGACCTTTATCTTTTAGAACCCGAAGATGTTGAGATACAGCCGGACGTGTTATAGATTTGAAGTGTCCGGCAATCTCTCCTGCCGGTAATTCCCGGTTTTTCACCAGATTTAAAATCGCATAACGCGTTGGATCGCTTATAGCCTGAATTTTCTCTAACATGAAATATAGGTTAGCACGTACTTACGTAAGTGTCAACTTACAGATACAAATAATACATGAAACCTGAAATGGGCTCTTGTATATTGAAAAGAAAAAGTAAAAAGAAACTGTAAAAAATAGGGTTTGTTAAATATACTATTGCAGGTTCATAATTTTTAGATAACAGGAGGTTTCATTATGGCTCTTATAAAATGTCCGGATTGCAGAAAGGAAGCGAGCACTGAGGAAAAGGGTTGTGCGAGCTGTGATAATCCTTTTGCGTCCAAATCAAGCGGTGCTAGTAACACCATAATTATAATCGTTATCGCAATCGTTGTGATAATTGGCTTTATAGCCCTTACGTGTGCCGGATTATAATCCAGAGATTATATATAGAAATACCAGTAATTGACACGAGAGACGAAATGGTGCCGAAGGCGGGAGTCGAACCCGCACGCCCGAAGGCACAGCCCCCTCAAGACTAAAACTGCGGTCTCCGCAACTACCTAAGATTACTGTATTTATCTCAAATCATTGGAGAATTTACAGAATTTAACATTTGAATACCTCGAGTATTTAGACTATTTCTGGCTAGTATGGACACCTATTTGGACACCTCATTATAAACACAAAAAAGGGAGCCGAAGCTCCCCTTTGTTATATTTAAATTTTAGTGTTGTTAGACCTTAAGCACTCTCTTTCCTTCTTCTTATAACCATAAATCCTACTATCCCTAATGCTCCCGCCATTGTGTAGTGCTCCCCTTTTATCTACATATATTTAGAATGACTAAAAGTAGTGACTGATTATTTTGTGTCACAGTGTCACAGTTTCCTCTATAGATTCCTCAAACTTTATCAAAAGAACAAATTATCAATTTGTACTGGAATTGAAATAGGGTGCTAACACTTCTGCGAACTCTTTTTTTTATTTCTCACTCATCCAGTTTAGAGACTGCCTTTTTAAGAGCCTCCGGAGTTGGATGAGCATATATCGCATAGTCATCTTTATAGAACTGTGTCCTAAGAGCTTAGAAACAGTTGCTAAGTCTACTCCAGCAAGCACTAATTAGCTTGACATAAAATCAGACTCGTAGTAGCATGGCATAGACTGGTAGTAATTAGTATATTTCTCCCAAATAGCAATGAAATTGCATTTTTGCAAAGTAATTTATAGTTAGATTGCCTTTTCAGTTGCTGGTTCTGAAATAAACTAAACCAGTTCACTTCACTTAGTGAACTAATGGAGGGTATCATGAGAAATTCACTTAATTACTATAAATCCGATTCCCGAGCAATGTTACTTGCGCTTATAGTATTCTTGTTATTCATCACAACTAATCAAGTGCAGGCAGCTGAGATTGTTGTCAATTCGGCTGATGATGTACTTAATGGATCTTCGTCTCGTTGTATATTGCGTGACGCCATTGACGCGGCCAACACCGATCAACCTAGCGGTTCATGTCCAGCTGGAAGTGGTCTGGATACAATTCGGTTTGATCTCGGGCAATCCTCTCAACCCCGTACAATACAGCTTATAAGTCAGTTGCCCAAAATATATAGAGACTTAGTAATCAGGGGGCCTGGCGCATCTAATCTGATAATTGATGGCGGTGGGTTCAACAGAGTTTTTCATATAACTGCTGTGTCGGTTGTAATAAGCGGATTGTCATTGCAAAACGGTGGCGGTCATGGCGCTCAGACTGATACACACGGTGGTGCGATAGCAATATTTGGCGGAAATGTGGAGCTACACAAAATGTCGTTCGAGCGTAACGTTAGCTCATCTGGAGGCGGTGCAATCTATCTTCATTCCGGACTAGGTTTTACAGGAGTGCTCAGGATAGATAATTGCAATTTCGTGGACAATCAAGCACGCACCAATGGCTGGTTGAATAGCGGCGGGGGTGCTATAATGGCAATAGGTATCGATTTTTCCTTAATGGCAACTAACAGTTCTTTTGTAAATAATATTACAGTGGTTGATAACACCTTGCACATGAATGTATTAGCTCCTCTTGGTACACATGGCGGTGCTATTTTGGTGATACCAATGTCAGATGAATCGGAGTCAATAGTTGATATTTCTACCTGCACCTTTAGCGGAAATAAGGCTGATGGTAACGGGGGTGCAATTGCTTTTATGAGTCCACAAGGACAAAATAACCAGGTTAAAACTTTAATCACTAGTGTCACGGTAGTTAAAAACATTGCAGACAGTGATAACAATGCTCAAGGACGGGGAGGCGGGATCTTCGCACAAGCAGCAAAGACAGAAATTAAGAATTCAATTGTTGCCCGTAATCAGCAGTTAGGGACTATTGGGGGTCTTCATAATCCCGATGTCTTAGGCATCTACGGTTCGGCTGGCTATAACTTGATCGGTGATGCTGGCAATAGCGTCGGCTTTACCGGCACTGCTGACCAGGTAGGGACTTCAGCAAGCCCAATCGCTCCGGGACTTTTTGCTCTAACTGACAACGGAGGCTTTGGCATGACTCATCTACCTAGACTAAATAGCAATGCGCTGGATAAAGGAAAGTGTCCAACGTCCAGTTCTGATCAACGTGGCATACGTCGTCCCGTGGATCTGCCGGTAGCTAATGCCACAGGTGGAAATGGGTGTGACATTGGCGCAGTGGAAATGACAGAGGAAGAATTTAAAAAACTAAACTAATGAGTATTGCTAACAGTTTATAACTTATTTAACTTAGAAACGGCATTTTTGAGAGCCTCTGGAGTTGGATGTGCGTATCTCATAGTCATCTGGATAGATGAATGTCCCAAGAGCTTAGAAACGGTCGCTAAGTCTACTCCAGCAAGCACCAATCTAGTAGCAAAGGTATGTCTAAGGTCATGAAATCTAAGGTTTTTTATGCCAGTACGTTCACAAGCATTTTCAAATGCAGTACGTACACTTTTTAGAGGTTTACCTTTATAAGTAAATACATAATCAGTAGAATCAGTATGGTGCCGAAGGCGGGAGTCGAACCCGCACGCCCGAAGGCACAGCCCCCTCAAGACTAAATCTGGGGTTTCCGCAACTATCTGATATTACTATATTTATCTCAAATCATTGAATAATATTTATGATTTAGTATTTGAATATCTCGAGTATTTAGATTATTTCTGACTAGTATGGACAACTATATAGACACCTCTTAAATAACTTTAAGCACTAATAGTATCTCCATAAAATCCTATATAACATTTCGGTATTATTATTAATACTATACCACTCCTGCCACATATACAGACAACAACGTATTATTTACTGCTCCCAGCCACCAGTGGCTGTATCTAGGTCATTGACATATTCAAGTCCAACGGGCAATGCTAAGCTATCACTCGCAAACGCCAAGAATAGAGACCGTGAATCCCCTGATGGTTGGGTAGAGCTCGAGATAAAGATGACCGTGCTTGTCTGGCCGGCAGGAATGGGAATATTGTGCGAGACTAAATTGGTGGGATTGGTTGTACCACTCATATAAATTTCGATCCCGTTCACCGCAACGCTGGCAAGTTCACCCCAAACAGAGTATGCGGACATGTAGGCTTGCACGGTCCAGGTAATGGTAGACGGAGTGATATTCTTGATACGGAAAAGTACGCCCGCCTGCTTGCCATTGGTTGAGGAGACATAATTGTGCGTGTCTGATACCACCATGGCATTTTTCCCAGCATAACCCTTGCGGTTAAACAACGTGCGCAGCACTTCTTTGTTAGAACTAATTTGAGCAGCACGCCCGTTTCCATCTGTCCAAGTCTGGGGTGTTACCCCACCGAAAAGATTGGAGTTGTTATTTCCCATCCATCCACAGCATTGAGCGTAGGTGGACCATTCGTTCCAACGATAAATGGCCCCAACGTGTCCTTCTCCATCTTCTCCATCTGCTCCATCTGCTCCGTCTGCTCCTGGGAGTCCCTGACAATCAGCAGCATCACAAATGCCGTTACCGTCTACATCTTCTATTCCAAAGTCACATTCTGTATTTGCATCTAAGTCCCAACAGGCTAAACCTGGTGCTCCATCTTCCCCATCTGCTCCCGCTGGCCCCTGTGCTCCATCTGAACCATCTGCTCCTGCCGGTCCTTGTGCTCCATCAGCTCCATCTGCTCCCGCTGGTCCTTGTGCTCCATCTGCTCCGTCTGCTCCTGCTGGTCCTTGTGCTCCATCTGCTCCGTCTGCTCCGTCTGCTCCATCAGCTCCATCTGCTCCATCTGCTCCTGGGAGTCCCTGACAATCAGCAGCATCACAAATGCCGTTACCGTCTACATCTTCTATTCCAAAGTCACATTCTGTATTTGCATCTAAGTCCCAACAGGCTAAACCTGGCGCTCCATCTTCCCCATCTGCTCCCACTGGTCCTATCGGACCTTGGGGTCCAACTGCTCCGTCTGAACCGTCTGCTCCTGCTGGTCCCTGTGCTCCATCAGAACCATCTGCTCCATCAGCGCCGTCTGCTCCCGCTGGTCCTTGTGCTCCATCAGCTCCATCAGCTCCATCTGCTCCGTCTGAACCGTCTGCTCCTGCTGGTCCTTGAGGTCCAACCGCTCCATCTGCTCCATCAGAACCATCTGCTCCTGGGGGTCCTTGAGGTCCCTCGGGCCCTAAAGCACCAACTGTAAGGTCGTACTCATCATTTTTACCCTGACCATCTCCTCTGCTTACAGTTAAAAGGTAGTCTCCATCCGGCAAACCTCCCAATGGAAAGTCAGCTACAATCAGTGTTGGGGTTTCGGTAGTAACATTAAGACTACCAAACTCTCCTAGAGTTACATCAAGAGCTCCTCCGAAGTCTAAATCCTCCCCCATGATTGTTAAAGTTTGAGTATCAAAATCCACCAAAACTTCTGTGATATTTAAATGCCCCCCAGGTGGCATTGCTAATGTATTAAGGCTAAATGAGAGTGTGAAAATTCCTATTAGAATTGTTATGAAAGAAATAAACCTAGGGAAAATATTACTTCTACGGGTTGCTACAAATTGACAATTCTTCCTCATCCTACACCTCCTAAATTGTATGTAAATCTTACTAGTTATCAAGATGATAAAAAATCAAATTCGTTTCACATTAATGCACCAAATAACACTAAATTCTTGCATTCATGTGTTAAAATACACTATATCAGTTCTAATAGTCGTATGTCAACTATCATTAGTTTACTAAACGTTTGTTTGATTAATTAATCTGGTACTTAAGTCGAGATTCAAACAAGAATGCATCAAGAGTTATACTGGGATTATGATAAGTTGCTAGCAACACTATAACTATCCCAAATCATTGAATAATATTGAGATTGTAATTTTATTGCAAGTTGATTATATCCATTAATTATAGCTAACATGAACACCTATTTGGACGCTAAGGATAAAAAAGAAATGTAGCTACGATAGTAAAGATTTAGAAAAAGCTATGTATCCTAGTGGTATTATTGGGCAAATTAAAATGGTGCCGAAGGCGGGAGTCGAACCCGCACGCCCGAAGGCACAGCCCCCTCAAGACTGCGTGTCTGCCAATTCCACCACTTCGGCACGGATGCATACAACATCTTAAATACTGTGCGCTGAGGGTATATAAAAAATTAAGTCCTTAGTCTCAGAAGCTGATTAAGCAGCTGAGCTTGGCAATAAGGCCTGTATAAATTAGCATAAGAAATCTGAATATCAAGATTTAAGCGCCGTATTTCTGAAGTCTTCCCGAGTGAGCAAGAACAAGTGTCATAAGGTCAGCAGCTCTGAAAGTACCTAACTCACCTTTAAGGCAATCTGTCTCACCAAATCGCTCGGATCCACCCCTCACATCTTTAGCGTTAATCAGTATTGGTACCGGGTGCCAGCTGTGAGCTTTCATGCTAGCTGGAGTTGAATGATCGCCAGTGATAACTATAACATCGGGCTCTAATTCAAGAATATCGGGTACAAAACTGTCAAACTCTTCTATTACTCCAGCCTTGCCCTGAAAATTTCCGTCCTCTCCGTAACTATCCACTTTTTTAATGTGCATATAGAAAAAATCGTGTTTGTCAAAGTCGCGCTTTAAAGTATCAATCTCGCTTTTAATAGAATTCTCCTCAACCTCGAGAACCTCCATCCCAACCAGCTTTGAAACGCCCCTGTACATAGGATAAGTCGCTATACATGCGGCGTTTAGCCCGTAGGCTTCCGAATAAGTCGCTAGGTTCGGATGAGTCGCGATGCCTCTTAAAAGGAGATAATTTGCTCTTTCTTCGTCTTTAATTATTTCAGCCACCTGATCTACAAATTTTGCTATGACTTTGGCAACCTTGTCCGCTTGAGGATTATTTCCGGTAGCGATAATCGGGCTCTTGCCCTCAAGCTGGGGGTCAGTGTCGTGAATATCATCCCCCTCTTCACCTATAGGCTGAGGGAAAGAAAGCACAATTGCCGAGCGGTGCTCCATTCCCGAGACCATATTTACTTTCACACCATCCACTTCTTTAATCTTCTCTGTTATTTTTGAGACTATTCTTCTGTTCTCTTCCGTGGGAATTCGCCCTGCCCTTCTGTCCACAACTACAGGGGTGCCGCCTTCATATTTAACCGTCGCGAAGTTACCTCTGATAGCTATGTCATTAGGGGTAAGGTGCAGACCTAGTCCTAACGCCTCAAGCACACCGCGACCTATCTCATATTTAAGCGGGTCGTATCCGAATAAGCCCAGATGGGCAGCGCCGCTGCCGGGTGTAATACCAAATGCGACGGGCAAGTGCTGACCACAGGCGCTATTTTGGGCAAGCGCGTCAAGATTTGGCGTTTTAGCCGCCTCAAGCTCAGTCTTTCCGTTCTGTGGCAGTCCACCCAGTCCATCCAACACACAGAACACTATTTTTGTATCGTTTTTTTGAAGTAATTTTTTTATAACTCCCTGCATCGTTACACCTCTTGGATTTATGAAGAACTTAAATTGTCCCTGTAGTTTTAGCCCGAATCAAGTTAAGGCTCATCAAGCTCTACTTCCATTCCATCATACGCTGGGACTATATTGTCTGGAAGCTCACTCAATAGAGTATCATATTCAACCTCATGTCCCATATGCGTGAATACAGCAAGTTTTGGGTTTAGTTTCTGAGCCATTTCAACAGCCTGCTCTATATTGAAATGAGCCGGATGTTCTCTATATCTAAGAGCGCTTAAGATTAAGAGGTCGAGACCTTTTAACTTTTCGATGGATTCATCGGGTATGCCGCTGCAATCTGTTAGATAAGCAAAATTCCCGATTCTATAACCCAAAATCATCCACTTGGCATGATTTATCTCAACAGGGGTTATATTCATCCCATCAAAATCGAAATCATTTTCTACCACGTTTAATTCTAATTTGGGCTTGCCGCCTGCAGAATAAACTCCATCAAATATGTATCCAAAGTTATTTTTTAGATTGTTAATAGTCAATGAGTTGCCGTAACACGGAATTACCATATCATTAACAAAATTAAATGTCCTAAGCTCATCTATACCGTGTGTATGATCCGCATGGGAATGCGTATATAAAACTGCATCAAGTCTAGTAATTTGGTGTTTTAGAGCCTGAAACCTGAGATCAGTAGCACTGTCTATTAATATATTCTTACCTTTTGTCTCTATAAATACGGAACACCGGGTCCTTTTATTCTTTGGATTATCCGAAGTACATACAGGGCAAGGGCATCCGATTATCGGAACACCCGTGGATGTAGCGCAACCAAGTATAACAACCTTCATTTAAACAAATTTAGCATTAAGTTATAATCATTTCAAAAAATA
>Ga0209633_10006017_pt1 | contig 10473 bp, 9 predicted proteins | sample Cruoilmetagenom1_FD_187290 | JGI IMG/M metagenome (GOLD analysis project Ga0209633, IMG submission 187290) | Oil polluted marine microbial communities from Coal Oil Point, Santa Barbara, California, USA - Sample 1 (SPAdes) (version 2) | ecosystem: Environmental > Aquatic > Marine > Oil seeps ... | reverse complement strand
AGCCTGTCTGTATTCACGGCGATAAGGAGCGCGGTTATCAGCTGGGATAAAAATCCAGCAGATAAAATAAATGAACAAAGGAACACCCGCGAAAACCATGCTGGCAATGTAGGCAATCCTGACCATAACGGGATCAATACCTATATAGTCACCGATACCCGCGCAGACACCGCCAACAACGCCGTCTATCTTGTTGCGGCGTAGACGTTTGCCAGGCTGGGAGTATTCATACCCATCGTCATCACCTTCCCAGTCCACATCGTGAACAGCGCGGTCAAATTTATTTTTATATGGTTTTGTCATTTTTCTCTCTCCAATTTGGGACTTCGTCATCAAGGATGTTCTCAAGAACATTGACGCGGCGGTCTAATATGTCGGCAATTTTGGACATTTGTTCCAATTCTGCCATTTGATCGTGGCTCATATGCCCCATCATGCGTTCTTTATGCTTGTAATAAGACTTCAACATTCCTGATGATATTCCAAACACGATCGCAACGATGGGGATCATGAAAACCATTATTTCGGGTTCAAACATTTTTTTCTCTCTCTATTTAATCAGACTTTATGCCCGCTCTATTTAGATGCAACTTTTTTTGCGGTCTTGGTGATGCTCTTCTTAAGGGCATCAAGTTCAGCTTCGACGGCTTCGCCCGCTTCAAGGTCAGCAAACTGGCTTTCAAGACTTTGCCCGCCGCCCAGATCGAAGGCTTCAACATGCGCTTCAAGCTCGTCAACCTTACGCTCCATGCGCTCGTAACGTGCTAATGCGTCGTCGACCCGGTTATCGGTCATCACCTTACGCATCTTAATCTGGTTTGTCGCCGTTTTTCCTCGCATCATCAAGGCACGGTGTTTAGCGCGCGCTTCATCGAGTTTGGCTTGTAACTTGGTGAGGTCCGAGTCCGCTTTAGCAACGGCGTCATCAAGAATGCCGATCTCTTTGCGAACAACTTCGGCCATTTGCTCGGCTTGCTGCTTTGCCTGCACGGCGCCGCGTGCCAAATCTTCACGGTCTTTGGTAAGTGCAAGCGCGGCTTTGTTAGCCCACTCTGCGGCGCGCACATCATATGCGTCTGCCTTGCGGCTCAATTCTTTTTTCTCGGCAATATTGCTGGCGGCGGATGTACGCACTTCAACAAGTGTGTCTTCCATTTCCTGAATGATTAGGCGCGCGATTTTCTCGGGGTTCTCAGCCTTATCGATCATTGAGTTAAGGTTCGAATTGATAATGTCGCCCATTCTTGAAAAAATTCCCATTTTAGTCTCCTAGTGTTGTTGCAGTTTAGTTGTGGTTGGGGTTAAGGGTTGTGAGGCTAGCCTCTAGAAAATTGCCGAGATAATATAACCGGCGGCGAAGAAGCCCCAGCACTCGAGCTTGCGGGTGCTAAGATATTTCACGAACCGCCAAAACTTAGCTTTATAGTCTTGGCGGCTTTGGATGCGGCTTTCGAAATCATAATCTTGTTCGCTCATATTGGCCTCTAAATTCCAAGGCCGCGAATACGTGATCCGCCGATATTGCTGGTGCGCGCTGAATTATAGCGGCGGCGGCGAAGGTTACGAACCGGAGCGCTAACGCTGCTCGGGCTGGTTAAGGTATTGTCTGTGTCATTCGTACGGTAAGTCATTTTGTTTCTCTCTTTTCGTTTGGCTCTGTAATTAACCCGGGGGAGGGAAGTTCTGAGCCGGTGAACTGTTTGCCGACCATTATGGCCGGTATGCCAATAGTATTGCAACAGCCGTGCCAGTTTGGCGTTAATCTTATAAGCTATTGTTTTATTGATATTTATTTTTAATTTTTAATATTTTGGCGAAAATGTAATAGCCATTTTTACTATAATTTAGTTTACATGACCTCATATATTTAGTATATTTGACCAATATGGCAGCAATACCACCACAATTGATAGGCGGATCACCAGCTTGGCTGGCGACTTTGGACCAAATAACCGGCTCTGCGGCGCTGGATAAGTCCATGTTGGTGGTAGGAGAGCGCGGCACGGGTAAAGAGCTTGTGGCCGCGCGGCTGCATTTTCTCTCCCCGCGCTGGGAGCAAGCCTATATCGCCGTTAATTGCGCAGCGCTGTCTGATGAACTACTAGACTCAGAACTGTTTGGCCATGAAGCGGGCGCGTTTACGGGGGCGTCCAAGCGCAGGCTAGGGAGGTTTGAGCGGGCTGATAAAGGCACATTATTTCTCGACGAAATAGCTACCGCCAGCGCGCGGGTACAAGAAAAGCTACTCCGCGTGGTCGAATATGGCCAGTTTGAGCGGCTAGGCGGCGACCAGACCATTACCGTAGATGTACGGGTCATCGGCGCGACCAATACGGATTTGCCCGCTGCCGCAAAGGCTGGCGAGTTTCGCGCCGATCTTCTTGACCGCCTTGCCTTTGATGTCATAACGCTGCCGCCACTGCGGGTGCGCAAGGCCGACGTGTTTTCGCTGGCGGAGCATTTTGGAAAACGTATGGCCGTGGGGCTGGGCGCAGAAATCTTTCCAGGGTTTACCCCCGAGGTTATGGAGTTTTTGAGCGATTATGAATGGCCCGGCAATGTGCGCGAGCTAAAAAACGTCACCGAGCGTGCTGTGGGCCGTGCCTTCAATGAAGACGCGAGCCTGAGCAGCCCTGTCGGCCAGATCAACCTAGACCCGTTCGAGGCCCCGTGGCGGCTGGGGAAGGACATAGATAATACCGCCCAACCCAAAACCTCAGATACGCCCATAACGCCCCAACCAGCAGGCACAGATTTCACAGACCGCACCAATGCGTTTGAGCTGTCTCTTGTCAATGAAGCGCTCGCCCAAGCCAAAAACCACCAAGGCAAAGCTGCCGATTACCTAGGCCTCACCTATCACCAGTTCCGAGGATTATTAAGAAAACATGGGCTACGAAAATAAGCAGCCCGTATAAACCCTATCTTTAACCTCTTATGTTATTGGCACCCTTTAATCAGTGGAAAATGCCATGAGCGCGCAGAAAAACACCAAAATACAAGACGATTTGATACCGCCCGTGCCGCGCGGCGGCGAACGGCGCACCAGTGCGCGCGACAAGAAAGATTGGCGCGAAGGCCAGCGCACTTATGAGTTTTGCGGCGCGGTGTTTGAACCACTCAGCCCTGTACAAACTTTGGCGCGCTGTAAGTGGGTCACCAAAGAGCACGGCTTTCGCTATATCGTGACGCCTAATGTTGACCACCTTGTGCGCCTACATAAAGAACCAGAGCTTTACAGGCCATTATATGCGGCCTCGTGGCTGTCCGTTTGCGACAGCCGGATTTTAGAATTGCTTGCCAAAGTTTCAGGCGTGCCGCTCAAGGCCGTGCCGGGGTCCGACCTAACCGCGCAATTATTTGATAATGTCATCGGCAAAGACGAAGCCGTCAATGTCATAGGCGGCGATGATGATGTCATAGAAAAAGTTAAAGCGCGTTACGGGCTGACAAATCTAAACCATCACCAGCCGCCTATGGGCCTGCGTAATAAACCACACGAAGTAAGAGCTTGCGCTAAATTTATCGCGGAGCACCCTGCCCGCTATACATTCATATGTGTCGGATCGCCCCAGCAAGAAATGATCGCCAAAGAAGCGCTAGAGCGCGGCGATTGCGCGGGGCTTGGTCTGTGCGTTGGCGCGTCGCTGGATTTCTTGGCGGGCAAACAAAAGCGCGCGCCAAAATGGATGCAAAGCGCCAAGCTAGAATGGCTCTATCGCCTCGCCTCATCTCCGCGCCGTATGTGGAGGCGTTACCTGGTCGAAGGACCAAAGATATTTTATATTTGGACGCGATGGCTCCTGCGCAAGAAAAAACCTTCCTAGCGCGCTTCATTTCAACTTCATTCTAACCCTGCGACAATTTCGGCATTGCTTATCCTCCTTGGCTAGTTTATCATTTATCGATAAATGATAAACCCCTGCCCCAATAAGAGGATCCCCCATGAAGAAATTATTACTCGCCTCCGCCGCGCTGATTTTAGTCGCCGCGCCGACATCTGCCAAAGAAGGCATGTTCACCCCTGACCAGCTCCCTGAAATTTCCAAAGACCTTAAAAAAACGGGGCTAAGACTAAACCCGAAAAACTTGACCGATTTAACGGCCTTCCCCATGGGCGCTGTTGTATCGCTGGGCGGCTGTTCCGCGTCTTTCGTCTCGCCCCAAGGCCTTGCCGTGACCAATCATCATTGCGCGCGCGGCTCTGTGCAGTTTAACTCCACGGAAGAAAACAATTATCTTGAAAATGGCTTTCTCGCCAAAACTATGATGGACGAGCTGCCTGCCGCGCCTGGGTCGCGTATTTATGTGACGGTCAAAGTTGATGACGTAACAGATGTCGTGACCGCAGATTTAGACGAAGGCCTTTCTGGCCGCGCCCGCTATGACAAAATCGAGGATCAGAAAAAAGCGCTGATTAAATCTTGTGAAGCCGTTGAAGGCCACCGCTGCCAAGTGCCGTCTTTCCATGGCGGCTTGCAATACAAGCTCATTGACCGCCTTGAAATCCGTGATGTGCGGCTGGTTTATGCGCCTGCTGACGCGATTGGTAAATATGGCGGCGATATTGATAACTGGATGTGGCCACGCCATACGGGCGACTTTTCGTTCTACCGCGCCTATGTGGCCCCCGATGGCTCCAGCGCCGATTATGCCAAAGAAAACGTGCCCTTCGTCCCTGCGCACACATTGAAAGTATCCGCCGCTGGCTTGAAAGACGGCGACTTTGTTATGGCGGCTGGGTATCCTGGCTCGACCTCGCGGTATGCCCGTCTTGGCGAAGTGGAAAACACGTTTGAGTGGCTCTACCCAAGTTATGTGACTTTGCTCGAAGACTGGGTCGGCACTATCGAAGCCACAGCGCCAGAAGGTAGTGACGCCCGTATTAAATATGAGAGCCGCCTTGCGGGCCTTAATAACTTTATGAAAAATCTCTATGGCCAAATCGATGGCGCGCGCCGTGTTGACCTTGTTGGTCGCCGCAAAGCTCGCGAGATGGAGCTTAATGCATGGATCGCAGCTGATCCGTCCCGCGCTCATTATGCGGACGCGATTACCAATCTTGACGCGCTCTCTGCCGAAAGCGCCCTTAAACGCCGTCAAAGTTTTTACTATGACAATGCCACTCGCCCGCAACTGCTCGGCGCAGCGCAGCGGCTTTATAAACTGGCGCAGCAAAAAACTATGCCCGACGCGAAACGTGATAGCGGCTATCAAGAACGCGACATGAATTTCTTCAAGCAAGGTATGCAGCGCATTGATCGCCGTTATGACGCGGCAGTGGACAAAGCCGAATGGATGATGTTCATCAAATCTTATATGGCCCGCCCCGCCGCAGAGCGCGTCCCCGCGTTCGACGAGGCCCTTGGTCTTGGCGCGACATATAATGAATCCGTGATTAGCGCCAAGCTTGACCGCTATTACGGACAAAGCAAAATGAACGACAAGGAGACACGTTTGTCTTTGATGGACGCAGATGTGGCGGCGCTGCAAGCCAGCTCTGACCCGTTCATGAAACTGGCCGTAGCGCTTTACGAAACCGAACTTGCGGCTGAAGAAGACGCCAAAGACCGTTCGGGTCGTAGCGCCATGCTGCGCCCGCTTTATATGCAAGCGATTATCGACTGGCAAAAGTCCAAAGGCTATACGGCTTACCCTGACGCCAATTCTACGCTGCGTATTACATACGGTAATGTCATGGGCGGCTCGCCAAAAGACGGGCTTATCTATAAACCGTTCACGCGCCTTGAAGGCATTGCGGAAAAAGATACTGGGCTTGACCCATTTAACTCGCCGCAAAAGCAATTGGATATAATAGCGGCCAAAGACTATGGCCGTTATAAATTGCGCTCTATCGGCTCGGTGCCTGTCAACTTTCTTACTGATCTCGACTCTACGGGCGGGAATTCTGGCTCTGCCACCATGAACGCCAAGGGCGAGCTTGTGGGGCTTTTGTTTGATGGTACGTTTGAAAGCGTCAATTCAGATTGGGATTTCGATGCGCGCACCACACGGACCATTCACCTTGATACCCGCTATATGCTGTGGGTGATGGAGAAGGTCGACGGCGCTCAGAACCTAATCGAAGAAATGGATATTGTGCGGTAATCTGTATTTTATATTTTAAATCAAACGCGCTTTTAGCATTGCCTAAAAGCGCGTTTTTTTATATGAAAAATCTGTTGGTGCCTGCTTTCTAGTTCAGGAAGGGCCTAACAGGGAATGAGGCGCAAATCCTCAACTGCACCCGCAGCTGTAAGCGGCGAGAAAATTACATAAGTCACTGCGAAAGCGGGAAGACGTAAATTTCATCCGAGCCGTAAGTCAGAAGACCTGCCAACAAAGTCGCCAGCGCGCGCGGGCGGGATGTACCGATGCGCATGGAGTTCCCCTTGATTGGGGCCACATGACGACACCTGTAAAAACTTGCGTGAATACCACGCACATATTGGAGTCGTTATGAAACGTTTATTATTATCCGCTACTATTGCAGCGTTGTTTGCAAACCCCGCTCATGGGCAAACCCTAGAGGGAGCTTATGAGCGCTTGGTTGATGAAGCTAGAGCTGAAGCCATGAGCATTATGAATAACAGCGACGAGGTGGTAACATGGACTGTTCCTGATGTGACGATATCCCCAGACATAATCGTGACAGCATCACGTTTAAACTATGTAGACACCAAAGTGTTCACCGCGCCCGCCTCAATTATTGGCGCCACTGAAATTCAGGCGCGCGGCGATGCTTATATTTCCGATATTTTGCGCACGGTGCCAGGCGTGTCCGTTAACCGCTCTGGCCCTGCGGGGAGCCTTACACAATTGCGCCTGCGCGGGGCAGAGGGCAATCATGTACTGGTGCTTGTGGACGGCATAGAAGTTTCAAACCCTAATACGGGCGAATTTGACTTTGGCTCTTTGCGCGGCGCAGACATTGTGCGCGTCGAAGTTTTGCGCGGTGAGCAATCGGCGCTGTGGGGCAGCGACGCTATTGGCGGCGTGGTCAATATTATCACGCGCGCGGGCGCACTAAATAGCAATGATGAAGGCTATAAAGCCTCTGTTGAAGGTGGAAGCTTTGGCACACTTGAAGGACAAGTCTCTGCTGTCATTCCCATTGGATTTGCGGCGCTCTCCATCAATGGCAATGCGTTCACGACAGATGGTTATGATGTATCCGGGCTTGGCGGCGAAAAAGACGGGGCGAAGAGCCGCAGCATAAATATCGGGCTTAACAATGTTGAACTAGGCGGCGTAACTTTCTTGGGAAAATATTCAGGCAGTCATGCGACTTCAGAGTTTGACTCTGATACTGATTTCAACGGACGGCTTGATAATACCAATGCAGAACTTGAAACTAACACCAAAACTGGCCGCGTCTCGGCGCGGTTTGACTTGGGCGGGTTTGAACATCTCATAAATCTAAACGTCACCGAAACCAAACAATTTACCACGGGCACTAGCTTTCGCAATGACACGGCAGGACGGCGCACGCAGGCCAATTGGGCGGTTGAAAAAACATGGAACGACCATAGCCTTATTGCCCTAGGCGAGACCGAGAAAGAAAGCTTTTCAAATTTTGGCGGCGCGGGCGGTTTTCAAAACCAACAGGAAAGTATTCAAAACCACGCCCTCGCGGCGGACTATCGTTATCATAAAAACACCATCACTTTTACCGCGTCTGCGCGGCAAGACTTTAATGACCGCTTTGATGATAGTCTGACATGGCGGGTCGGCGCGGGCTATGCGTTTGAAAATGTTGACGGGCGTATTCGCGGCTCTGTTGGCACGGGCGTCAAGAACCCGTCCATGACCGAACTGTTTGGTTTTTTCCCCGGCTCCTTTGTGCCTAACCCGAACCTGACGCCCGAAAAATCTTTGGGTTATAGCATTGGCTATGACCAAGACATCGGCAGTTGGAAAATGAGCGCTGACTATTTCCACTCGAATTTGGAAGATGAAATTCTGACCGTGTTCAATCCCAATTTCACATCGACAGTCGTTAACAGCGCTGCCAAAAGTAAACGCGAAGGCATTGAACTAGAAGCACGCGGTACTGTTATCTATGATAAACTTAGTGTGCGCGCTTCGGCAACTTTTTTAGGCGCCAAGGAAAACGGCGTGCGCGAAGTGCGCCGCCCGGAATTTTTCGCCAGCGCCACGGCGACATGGACGCCTGTGCATGAACTTAGCTTTACACTCTCCGCCGACCATACGGGCAGCCAAATCGATACTGACTTTGCGACGTTCACTCGTGTGGAACTCCCCGCTTTCACATTGGTGGGCCTTAACGCACAATGGAACATAAACGACAGAGTGACCTTATCCATTCGCGGCGACAATTTACTGAATGAAGGTTATCAAGAAATCGTGGGTTACAAATCACAAGGACGAGGCATTTATGCGGGCTTTTCTGCTAATTTTTAGTGCCGTGGTTTTAGCTGGTTGCGGGGCGGCGGAGCCAGCAAGCACGGCGCAAACGCGTATCGTGTCTACTTCTCTATGCGGGGATAGCTATTTACTATCCCTGGCCCCGCACGGCGACATAGCCGCCCTGTCTTGGCAGTCGGCTGACGCCTTATCTGGCGCGCCAACCTCAATGCGCTCACGCCCCAAAGCGTGGGATGACCCAGAGCGGCTACTGGCGCTGCGCCCTACCCTCGTCATATTTGGCCCCGGCGAAGGAACGCGCGCAGGGCCGCTGCTTGATAAAGCGGGCATCAAACATGTATCATTGGTCTGGGGTGAGGACTTCAAAGCTGTGTTTACTAATCGGGATATTATCGGAAAAGCCGCCAATATCAAAACCCCGCAAATTGGTGTTAGCGCAAGGCTCGCCCGCACGCGCGCGCCGCGCGTTTTATACCTCTCTAGTTCCGGCGGCACAGCGGGGACTGGCACATTTGTTGACGCCGCCATTACAAGGGCGGGCGGCACAAATATTATCACTAAATCAGGTTGGCATACGCCAAGCCTAGAAATGCTTTCACAGCTTAACCCAGACCTCATCGTCACCTCCTTTTTCAACGACGGATATGCCAGTGTCAATGAAGCGGGGCTGCGGAGCAAAGCTCTGCAAAACATGCTCAATACAACGCCGCATGTGAACGTGCCTGGTAAATTATGGCCGTGCGCAGGGCCGGGGCTTTATGAAGCTACAGACATTATTTACGAAGCGCTTAGAGAGGTGCCAGATGAGTAACGGTATTAAACTTGGCGCGCTCATTCTCCTTTGTATTTGCGCGGCGCTTGCGTCCCTAAGCATTGGGGCGCTCTCGATTCCTTTCGCCGATATAGTGCCAGCGCTCTTTGGCATTGGAGAGGCAAACCATATCACGATCGTGCAAGACCTACGCGCGCCGCGCACCGCGTTGGCGCTAATTATCGGCGCGGGGCTTGGGGCGAGCGGAGCGGCTTTGCAGGGCTATACGCGAAACGCACTCGCTGACCCCGGCATATTGGGGTTCTCGGCAACGGCGGCATTTGGCGCTGTGCTGGCGCTTTATTTCGGGGTACGCACATGGCGGGTTTTTGGGTTTAATATTGATATGGTAACTGCGGCAGCATTGATGGGCGCAGGGCTGGGCGCGCTGCTCATCCTAGCGGTAGCGGGACGCAGGCAAGGCGCGACGACATTGATATTAGCAGGCGTTGGTGTAGGGGCGCTGGCGACGGCGCTAACGGGGCTTTTAATGAATTTCGCGCCTAACCCGTGGGCGTTATCAGAGATCGTATACTGGCTCATGGGCAGCCTAAGAAATGCTAGCTATGACGGGGCGATATTGTGCGGGGCGTTGACTATCATCGGGCTTGGGCTATTATTTTTAGCGGGGCCAAATTTGCGCACACTCAGCCTTGGCGAAGATACGGCGCGCAGCCTTGGTGTTTCTCTTGTTCGTGTCAGGCTGCTCCTCGTGACGGGCACCGCATTATGCGTGGGCAGCGGCGTTGCGGCCGCTGGCGCTATTGGGTTTATAGGGCTATTTATCCCGCACATTATACGCGCTCTATTTGGCTCTGACCCAGCGCGGCTTATCCCGCTCTCGGCGCTTGGCGGGGCTGGGTTTTTAGTGCTGGCAGATACATGTGCGCGCATGCTGTCTGGTCAGGGTACGCAAATTTATCTTGGTATCTTAACTGCGCTCATCGGCGCGCCGTTCTTTATTTGGCTCGCCCTGCGGGAGAGCCGCTCATGACATTGACCATAACAAATTTAAGCGCTGCCTATGGCAAGCAAGACGTGGTGCAAAGGGTAAGCGCCGCCGCCAATACGGGGGAATTTATCGGACTTGTTGGCCCCAATGGCGCTGGTAAATCATGCCTGCTCAAAACGGTAGCTGGCCTCATAAAACCGTCTAACGGCACCGTTGACATCGGCGGCAACAATATTGTTGCTCTTTCCCCAAAAGCCCGTGCCAAACAAATATCCTATCTCGCGCAAGAGCGCAGCGCGGCTTGGCCCCTGCCCGTACGCAG
>Ga0209633_10006016_pt1 | contig 10476 bp, 5 predicted proteins | sample Cruoilmetagenom1_FD_187290 | JGI IMG/M metagenome (GOLD analysis project Ga0209633, IMG submission 187290) | Oil polluted marine microbial communities from Coal Oil Point, Santa Barbara, California, USA - Sample 1 (SPAdes) (version 2) | ecosystem: Environmental > Aquatic > Marine > Oil seeps ... | reverse complement strand
GACTGACATACCGCTGTTCCGCCAGGTCTTGATAGCCATCTGCCAGAACTGCCGCTTCTCGTTATTTGATTTTGTCTGTTCTCTGCTCATGATTAACCTCCAATTGAATCATAAGCAAATTATCAATTTTTCAGAGAACTACACAAGATGCACTTGGCCGGAACCTTACAAATAAACCCCATTTTTTATCTGCGTGAATTCTGTGAAATCTGCGGATAAAAATCTGTGATGGTCCGTCATATCCGTTTTATCCGTGTGCTATTAATTTTCAATTTCCTCCATTATCCTAACATTTTTCAGCGATTTTGGCTTTGCTCAAAAACCGGTTTACTTTCGTTAACTTTTGCCGAAAACCCGCGAAAACCGTTCATTTCGCGAAAAATATTTTTCGCCGTTTCCGGAAAATCACAAAAAATGAACGGTTTCCGGGCATTTTCGGCTATTTTCGAATAAAATCGAATAGAAGTGAAAAACCCGTCTTTAACGTGGAATAAAGACTTACAGCAATTTTCTGATATGAAAAATAACGACTTACATCAATTATTTACATTTCGGCCGGCTCGCCCCGTTTTCCTGTTTTTGGAACATCGCCAAAACCTTTTTCAGTTTTTCCATAGGCAGTCCGACGACATTGGATTCGCTGCCGCTAATGGATTGGAGAAATTTATCATGGCCTTCCTGAATCGCATAGGCGCCGGCCTTATCGCGCCAGGTGCTGGCGGCGATATAGTCTTCCAGTTCCTGTTCGGTCATCGGTCGCATTATTATTGTGGTTTTTTCGTGTGTAATAACACGCTTTTCCTGCCGTGGGCACAGCACAGTCAGGCCGGTAATGACTTCGCTTGTACCGGCGAAAACAGTGGTCAGGATTCGTCGGGCATCGGTTTCATCTTTGGCCTTACCGATAATAGTTCCATTGTGGTTGACGATGGTATCGGCTCCGATGATAATTGCTTCCGGATTATTCAGCGCGACGGAGCGCGCCTTGAAATACGCCATTGCCTCCGCCCAGGCCGCTGCGGCCACTACAGGCATAGAAGGGGTCGCAGGCTCATCGAGCATCGGCGGTAAAACTGTGAACTCATAGTCAGCCGTCCGCAGCAATTGACACCGACGCGGAGAAGCGGAAGCAAGGATTAATGGGTAAGGAAGATCAGTCATATATGTTTATAATCAACCGGCCAACATTGTTCTGTTGGGAGTGAATGGTACCTGATAGATGACTCGGCTATTGATGCTCCGCGCAAGCTCTATGGTTTTGGCTATGTCTTCCGGCTGGGCGGCGTTGATGCAGGGGTAACCGCCGGCGCAGCTTTCATCTTTATTGCAGGGACAGCAGTCCATCTTCGCTGTAATGGCCACTACATGCTGATCCTGACGAACCCGGAACCCCGGATTGACGCCACCGAAAATAGCAACCGTCGGCACATCGAGTGCCGCGGCGATGTGAAGGACAGCGGAGTCCATAGTTACCACCACCCCAGCCACCGCCAACAAACCGAATAGTTCGTGCAATTCCAGTCGGCCCCGCAGGTCAAAATGACATGGAATCTCCGGCTCAGTATGAGTGCCGACCAAAATGAGTTTGTCGCCGTTTATGTAATTGAACAGCCGAGCCGCTTGTTCGGTAGGCCAACAACGTGAAGGATGGCCGCCTTCCGGGGCAAAAACAATGCCACCCCTGAAACGTTCAAACGGTTTGGTCCAGACCTCCGGAATATGCAGCCGAGCCGACGAAAAAGGACAGCCTACCCCAAGCAAATGAGCGAACTCATCTGTCCGATGCTCGGTCGGCGTCAGGCCGCATGTCAACTCGTCCAGGTCGATAGCATCGTCCGGGCAATCAGCCGCCGACCAATAGAAAGCACTATGCAGTACGGAAAAAGCGTGAATCCATTCCGGCCGCGTAAAAACATTGATCCGGTAACCCTCCTCGTGCAGCCGATCCAGGACCGGCAAAAGACATATCACATTCCCCAGTCCGTGACTACGCTTGATCGAAAGACAGGGAGTAATGTCCACAGAGGGTATGTTTTTATTGTGTTGCATAGTTTGTATCTTCTTGTTATTTAAGGAGTTATGGGTTCGCCAATGCTGTTTTTTCATTCGGAACGAGCTTAAAACAGGCCGTTTTTTTTCGCGGTTTTCATACTGTTATTATGGTCGGCAATTTTCGGCTGACAAATGTATATAATCGGGAAATTTATTTTTTTATTGTAACAAATTCCGGTTATGTGAATCTAATGTATAGGAAAAGGAAATGAAGAAGAATAGAACACGGATAGTACGGATACAACAGATAAGCACGGATTATGAATCAGTTGTGAGTTGTGGGTGGTGAGTTGTGAGAAAGAGGGAAGAGTGAACCACGAAATACACGAACGACACGGCGCGGCCTTCGGCCGCAACCAAAATAATTATTATTGCGCCAAAGGTTGTGGGAAAAGTATATTTGGTATACTGTCAGTGTTTGCCGAAAAAATCTTCCTTTTTCGGTGCTCCGAATTTGACTTTTTTTGATTTTTACAAGAGATGCTGTTCAGCAGGTGAAAGCAACAAACTGAAAAGCAGGATATTTCGTATTATCAGGTGTTGTATATAATCTTTTGGCCACACTTAATTTGCTTTCATCTGAAAGTCAATTGTGGAGTAAAAATAAAAAAAAGTAAAATTCTCCACCCCGAAAAAGAGTATTTTTCCTAGCCTTTCCCGACATAATGATTGCCAACGAATGAATGATAGAATACGAAGATGACATAAAGTCGGGGGCTAATAAACGCGTGGGCCACAGGCCCACCCTACAGGGATAATGATGAATTACGAAACCAGAATGAGGAATCAAATGAATAAGTTGTGGGTTGTGAGTTGTGGGTGGTGAGAAAAAAGGGAAAGAAAAGAAATGAGGAAGTCACAATGACGAATAATAGAAAATCAATTAAAGCACCTCTCTGCTGCGCAGAAAGGTGCCACCCAAAATATTTCTACTCCAGAGAGAGGGCACCCGGCGTCGAAAATCGACGAAAAAGGTTCCTGACCCCTTTAATTCTCAAGCATTTTTCTATCATAATTCTTCTATCAACTATGGTTGTGGTTGGGACACCTCCTGTATTTCATGATGCAGAACAATTGCTTCGAAAATTTTCAGAGTTACGAAATAAAACGAATTCCTTTATTATCGAGGGACAAGTAGATACGAAATTTAACTATCCCGATCTTAACTGGAGCGGTGAAAACCATGTGAAATTCGAGGACAAGTATGACGGAAATCGATGCAAAACACAAGTTTCTAAATGGGGCAATATAAATTTGACAGCTCCAGACGTAAAAAGAAACAATGCCAATTATTACAGTAAATTATGGGATGGGGATAGTGTATATACCTATTCGCGAGGCAATCCATCCAATACTGGAATGGTTATAATCAGCCGAAAGAATGATCCTAAGGGCTTTAAAAAAAAGGATACTAATGCAGTGAGACACAGTTATTCGGGGCAGGCCATGGGGTACCACAGGTATGATGGTGAAAGAATCGATGATCTCATAAAAAACCATTCTGAACATCTTCGATTAAGAGAAAAACATGAAAATGTAGGAGGAGTGGATTGTTACATCATAGATGCTGTGGTGGAAGGGAAAGGAAAATATACTCTCTGGATTGATCCCGTTCATGCTTTTCATATTGCTAAAATCAAGGTCCAGCGAAGTGAAAATGATCATGTTTTTGCAAATCGATTGAAGAAAGGCGATTACTCCAACGAGTCATTTGAAGTACTGCGATTCAAACGAGTTGGGAGCAACTGGTTTCCAAAAGAATGCAAATGGAAAAGTAAAAAATTTACACACAAGAAACTCGCAATAGAAGAAAAGAATATTAAATTTACCAATGTCGCCTTCAATCCGGACCATAAAGCCCTGAAATCCTTTCTTCCAACAGACATTCCCGACGGGACGGAGGTAAAACTTCGTGCTCTTCCGCCAAGTATAAAGTTTATTTGGCAGGACGGTGAACCGGTAGCGGTTACCTCGCTGGCTAAAACCCTGAATATATCCTTTGCCGGGCTGGAACAGAGCAAGGATATATTGGCCGGTAAGGATCAGTTCATTAACTCGATGAGCCCATTCGACCGATCAGTCAGAATGAGAACCCGCCGGGATGTATCAGAAAAGGAATTTTTACGGTTTGTCTCCCAAAACGTACTTGTCTGGAAAACCGAAGAAAAAGCGAAAATCGAAAAGAGCTTCACTTCGATAAAAAATAAAATATCTCCCTATAACCTCACTTTTGCCACAACTGTCCCTCTGGTTAAAACCACAGGCAAAGAAGAGATGGGTGGTGCTTATACCCGTACCAATGCCATTATTATTCCTGAAAGGATTATCAATCTTCCCCCGGGAGAATTGGAAAATCATATATTGGATGAAGTATTTCACATCTTCCTACGGTACAATCCCAAAGCCAGAGATGCTCTTTGTGGAATTATAGGATTTACCCGCTGCAATGAAATTGAAATTCCCTCACAATTGCTCGCCCAAAAAATTACCGATCCGGATGCCACTCAAAACAATCATTACATTACCGTTTCCCGTCGGAAATCCGCTGTCAATACCGGTTATTTGCCATTTAATATCTCTTATTCTCCACTTGATGTCATCCCCCTCATCCTCGCCACCCCAGGTAACTGTTCCAGTGGAAAGTGCGGTCCGGCTTTTGCCTATAAACTTTTGGTCATTGAAAAAGACAAAGAAATATGGAAGCCCAAATTGAAAGACTCTCAGCCTGTACTTCTCGATATTTCACAAGTAACAGGATTTTACGAAAAGGTCGGCAGAAACTCGAAGTGTATCTTTCACCCCGAAGAGGTCCTTGTTGATAATTTAAAACTGCTTATACATGATAAGAAAGATGTTATAAGACCCGGAATAATTCAGAAAATAAAGGAATTGCTGATGAAAGACTTTGGTAAAACAACAGCTAACATCGAATAAAGAAAAACGCGTGGCGGGCATGGCCCGCCCTACAGAAGAACCCCCGCTTGACAGCAGGGGCTGATAAGAATCCCCCGATTTTACATCGGGGGCTGATAAGAACCCCCCGACATAAAGTCGGGGGCTAATAAATGCGTGGGCCATAGGCCCGCCCTACAAGATTATTTTCAGTCGCCCCTGCGGGACTAAAATAATATAAGAACAGGTTTCCCAGCGATAGATCGCTGGGCTATTATCAATTGTCCCTACGGGACTAATACCATCGCCTGATGAGTACATCAGACGCTGCCACCGGGCCGAAAAACACAGTTAAAAAACATTTATAACTAATTGTCATCAGAAATGTTATAAAACAAACAGTTTAGCAAAAGTTCACGGCGTTGGGTGGCACCAGGCGAAGAGCCAAAAATCAAAAAGGAGCATGTTGCCGATATGAGAATCGCTCTGTTTATAATTTTATATTCGGCGTTGAGTACGATTTCTGTGTTCGGCCAGGCTGTGCGTGTTTATACCAGCGGTGCTCACTTTGACGAAGGCGAGCTCCTTGATGTGAACCACAGTTATGTACACGATCAGCTTCAACTGTCTAAACATGGAACCACTATCTTTCCCATAATCTGGATTGCCAACGCAGATGAAGGTACCGTTTCCAAACTGGATACCCAAACCGGCAGGGAACTGGGGCGATATTATACCGGCCCACCCGACTATAATGTAGCGCGTTATACCACCCATCGTTACGTTAATTATGAGACCAAATGGTACTGCGGATCGAGAATGGGTCCTGTCGTTCCTAAATACCGCGACAAGATAGGATACAAAGACAGACAGGTAATTCATACCACAAAGACCGGTAAGGAAGCGTGGAGAGTATTGCGTTCGAAAAGAGATATAGCATACAAACATGCTGATCTTTACGTTACGAAGCCTGTAATAAGAGAAGTAACAGAAAAATATTATGAAACAATCCGACCATATCCAACCGCAACAGCAATGGATTTCGAGGGTAATGTCTGGGTTGCAAACCGGGGGTATGCTACCGTTATCAAGATTCTTAATGAAGGGGGTTTCGACAGCAACGAAAACGAAAGAATCGATACTTCAAAAAATATTTCTAAAAATAAAAAATCCGATGAGAGTAAAGGTTCCGAAAAAAATGATAGTGTCAGTCATGCCAATATCCTTCCCTGGTGGCAGGATGAACGGGTAGTGTTTAACATCGAGGTAGGGGAAGAAAACAGTGAACCGACAACAATAGCTGTGGATGCGGATAATAATGTCTGGGTGGGACTTTATAATGAAAATCGGTATGTTAAGATCAATGGTGAAACGGGCGAAAAACTGGGGTATGTGGATGTACCAGGTTCTCCTGTTTGTACGGTTATTGACGGTAACGGATTTCTCTGGTCGGCAGATGGCGGGATAACCAAAATTTTTACCCGCACCGGTATGGTAATCGGTCATCTGGATATCGAAGCTTACAGTATTACTGTGGATAACGCCGATCGACTGTGGGTAGCCGATACAAAAGGTGAGCTTGTACTCCAGGTCGATACGAACAGAGGCCACGTAGTCAGCGAGTATTATAATCAGGAGATTCAGGCAAATCGGAATGAAACATTCAAACCATACGACGCCGTTGCCGGTGAAGAAAACATATTGGAAGACAACACAAATCGAGGCATAACCCCGGACACAGAAGGAAACATCTGGGTAACCAATTTGAACAGTAACAGCGTTACCAGGCTCAATCGCGAGAACGGCGAGGCTCTGTCTATGATACCCGTCGGCGATCATCCGGTTGGTATTGCCGTTGACTCCAAAAAGAATATGTGGGCTGTCAACAGGTATTCCGGCAGCGTAACTAAAATCGATGCGACAACCAAAGAAGTTGAAGGGACATACTCGGTTGGTGCAGGCCCATGCGGTGAGGGTGACATAACGGGCTTTAAGCTTCTCAGCATTACTACGCGGACAGGACTTTGGGCTTTGACACATGATAGCGGTGAGAGTGGTACTTCCTGGTATAATCTCTCCTGGAACAGTGACGAACCGGATGGCACCCAAATCTCCGTAAGGGTACGAAGCAGCGAACCTAATGATGTGTCAGATGATATTCCCTGGGTTAGTGCAGAGAATGGCGTTGAACTGAAAGGTATATCTGACGGTCAGTTGCTGCACATTGAAACGAAGTTTATAAGCGCGAAGCGAAATGTAACTCCAATATTATTCGACCTGACAGTAACTCCCAGAGTAGATTACTTGCGGAAAGAATGCCAGGATATGTATTTACTGCCGGCTGACAAGCAATCAAATAGTAAAGCAATATATTTAAAACGGTGGAATTTTCCGAAAAAGGCAGCCGTTAATCGGTATATTATGAGTAATGTACGTTGGGAAGCAGTTCGTGAAGACCCAAAAACTGAGATCAAAATCGAAATCTTTGGTAGTTGGCGACCTCAGGAGCCGATTTGTGTGCTTTATGAAGGTACGCTGTCCAAAGGGATCAAGCCGTTCGAAAAAGATTTCAGTCTTCGTGTTCCAAAGAGACCGGGCAACTATCGAATTCGATTGATAGCTTCCATTGGACCTGAGTTCTGTAATAATTTTTATGGCAGAGAAGAAAAAGAAAATGATGCACCACAGATTATTGGCTGGTCTGAAGTGAGATTAAGTGCTCGAAGCCATAACTGATGAATTTTATCGGGAAATTTATTTTTTTAATTGTAACAAATTCTGGTTATGTAAATCTAATGTATAGGAAAAGGAAATAAAGAAGAATAGAACACGGATAGTACGGATACAACGGATAGGCACGGATTATGAATCAGTTGTGAGTTGTGGGTGGTGAGTTGCGAGAAAGATAGAATACAGAAGAAGAAATAATCCGCAGAAAATGTTGCCACAAAGGCGCGAAGACGCAAAGAAGAAAAGAATATTTTAGCCACGAATGAACACGAATTGGCACGAATAAATTGAAGAAAAGGCAGCAAAAAAAGAGAAGAAAAATTTGCCACAGGCTTGTCCCTGCGGAGACGGGGAGAGCACCGAGGACACAGAGAAATTAAGATTTAATTGCCACGAAAAAGCTCAAAAAAAGTTGTGAGTGGTGAGTTGTGAGTGGTGGGTTGTGAGAAAGAGGGAAGACCCAAAAAAAGGTGTCTGACCCCTTTAATTTTAGGAGTTTGCTGAAATGAATAAAATATCGTTTTCTATATTATTAAAACTTGGTTTTTTTGTCGGGTTATATGGTGTTCCTATATCCGGACAAGTCGATACTCTGCCAGAAGTAAAAATAATTCTCGATCGCTACAGGAATTCCCTTTCAAAGCTTCAGACGATATCTATGAAAGTTAATTGCGAGTCCTGGAGGGAAGACGATTCCAATCCAAATAAAAAGGCGCACTATAGAAAGTATGATATCCTTCATCGCAGGGATCACAACAGAATCGAATTAATCGGACAAAGAGTAACATTCGATATTGAAGGTTCTTACGTTCCCGGGCGAAGCACTTTTATTAGAGAACTTGTAAATAACGAAAATCATGTCAAACTGTATTTTCATAATCCTGATCTTGGAACAAACCGTCCTCCCACGGCAAAAATGAATAGTAATTTAGAAGGAAAATTTCAAAAGCTGCTTGGGCACACACCATATGGCGGCCTTTTGGATGGTTATCTCTTCGGATCTGACCATAAAAGTGTGGCAGATCTATTGTCCAATGGTAATCTCCAATTGCATAATGACCGGGAAGATATAAACAATGTATCTTGTCGGGTGCTTGAGGCCGTAACAGAATATGGAAAAATAACAGCCTGGATCGCTCCAGATTATGGATATAATGCGCTAAAATGGACAATTCAAAAAACCGAACGCGATCTTTTTCGCGGCAAACCTCTTCTTGCCGAAGGCCTCAAAATGTGGGTGGCCACGTTTGAAGCAGATGAAAAACAAAAGATAAAAGATGTGTTTGTGATTACCGGTGGTCTTTTTACTCTAAGCATGACCGACCAATTCGGCAAAAAACCTATAAGATATCACAAATTTAAGCGAACAGAAGTCGATTTAAATCCTGACTTCGAAGCTCTGGGCGCATTTCAAATAAATTTACCGGAAGGAACTGTGGTTTCAAATGAAGATATTCCAGGCATTAAATTTATCTGGTCAAATGGGGAGCTGGTTCCATATATAAACAAACCTGTCATGAAACAAATCGATGAAGAAGCTGGGAAACTCCTGAAAGAAAAGATAAATCCAAAATACAAACCGTATGCTATAATGGAGGAATCAAATGGCGCAGGCTCGAAACGAGAATCTGAATCTTTAACTCCGCCGATGAGTATGACCGTTTCGGAATTATTAACAAAATATCAAGCGAGTCAGAATCGTCTGCGATCTTTTATCGCCGGGGGCGAAAGCACCTTTGAAATTGCCGGTAAATCAGGGGAAATATCCAGAGAGGAAAAGACGGCCTCGGAATTCCGGTATGACGGCAGTCGAGTTAATCATCGCGTTTGTTCACTGAACGATGAAATTCCGCCATGTAAAGCTTGTTACGAAAGTTTTCTTTGGGACGGTAAATCCTTTATCGAATACCAAGAAAACTCCGATTCGGACAAAAACAGGGCGTCTGTCAGCAGGTACGATTCCGATAAGAACAAAATGATCGCTAAAGAGTATAAGGGGGCCGCCCTTATGGGCATTTGTGGTGGTGATTATGAACGGATAGATTTAATTCTTGGTAAGGCCCGTTCCATATCATTGCGGGATAAAACAGATACAACAGGCGGCTTGGAATGTTATGTGATCGAAGCGAATACAAAACGTGGTAAATATAAAGTCTGGATAGACCCGGATCATGGATATAATATTGCAAGAATAGAGGTTCAAAGAAATAAGCGGAACCTGATCCACTATATGGAGTCGCTAAAAGCCAAGATGTCGTTTTCACTGAAAAACGTTCGTTTTGAAAAGATCGACGATGTCTGGGTTCCTATGGAAGCGGATATACAACAAACAGAAGATAATGGTAACAAAATTATTAGATGGCATCATAAACGAATTGAATTCGTACTGAATCCCGATCATAATACATTGAAATCTTTTGTTCCTGACGATATTCCGGATGGAACAAAGGTTGAACTTACAGGCGACTCAAAAAAATACGAATGGCGGAAAGGCAGACCGGTTGCGTCGGTTGAGCCACGTCGCTTAAGGCGTATTCTTCCAAGCCAAAAAGATGATACCTGTGTGTGGCGGGCACACGATTAAATAAAAGAGAAGAAGAAGTCAGAAGTCAGAAGTCAGAAGTCAGAAGTCAGAAGTCAGAAGTCAGAAGTCAGAAGTCAGAAGTCAGAAGTCAGAAGTCAGAAGTCAGAAATCAGAAGTCAGAAGTCAGAAGTCAGAAGTCAGAAGTCAGAAGTCAGAAGTCAGAAGTCAGAAGTCAGAAGTCAGAAGTCAGAAGTCAGAAGTCAGAAGTCAGAAGTCAG
>Ga0209633_10006015_pt1 | contig 10477 bp, 11 predicted proteins | sample Cruoilmetagenom1_FD_187290 | JGI IMG/M metagenome (GOLD analysis project Ga0209633, IMG submission 187290) | Oil polluted marine microbial communities from Coal Oil Point, Santa Barbara, California, USA - Sample 1 (SPAdes) (version 2) | ecosystem: Environmental > Aquatic > Marine > Oil seeps ... | reverse complement strand
AGGTTTTCCTGGGTGTTGAGTTTCAAGATGGAGTAGAAGTCAAACAGGAGGAGGTGCTTGCCGTTGCCTGACTTTTACACACCTTTTGACGAAACCTCGACATTCAGTGGTAAATTTGGGCTAAGGGTTTATCCAAGAAATGTAACCCCGAGCTTAAGGCAATAATCTGAATTCTACTCTGAATTCTACTCATGGCTTTGGGAGATCGGGTAAGGGCTGGACATTTACCCTTTGTCTGTCTTTACCCACAACTTTTCGCCATCAGTAGTGAAGGTGATCGTTCCCACCTCCGATGTGAGGAGTACATTTTGGGCTCCTGCTTTATTTTCCAGGCGGGTTATTACTGAAGGTGCAGGGTGAGCAAATACATTCTTACCCACTGAGACGACAGCGAAAGCAGGGTCACAAGCCTCCAGAAACTGAGGGAGGGTAGAATCTACTCCTCCGTGGTGAGCCACCTTGAGGACGGTGGCTTCAAGATTTACTCCTTGATGTAAAAGCACCTTTTCTACCTGAAAGCTTATATCGGCAGTGAGAAGAAATCCTATCTCTCCATAGTCTAGCCTTATAACTATTCCATTATCGTTTACGCTTTCCATTCCTTCTGGAGGAGGATGGAGAACTCGCAGCTCCACCCCATCTCCGAGGTCAATCTTTTGACCTCGCACTGCATAGGTAGGATTTATTCCTTTGGCCTTCATTTCCCATTTCCACTGTGCGTATACCGGAGAGTAATATACAACCTCAGGCTGGATGACTTCCCCTATCCTGTATCGATGGAGGACTTCCATAAGCCCGGTTAAGTGGTCCAGATGGGGATGAGTAAGTATTAGCAGGTCAATGTCCCGATCCCAAAAAGGAAGCTTCTCCCCCAGGGCCAGACATATCCTCTCTGGATCAGGCCCACCATCGATGAGTATTTGATGTCCCTCTGGCGTCTGGATGAAGATGGCATCTCCCTGGCCTACATCCAAAAAGCTCACCTCTAGAAGGTCATCCCGGCTTGCTTGAGCTAAGATCCAAAAAGGTAGGACCAAAGCAAAAAGAAATAGGCAAATCCCTTTTTGAATTGAATTCAGCCTTTATTCTCCAGCTCAGAGTCAAGGGTTCGCTGTAGCTCGTAGGCTAAGCTTTCCCCCGCTCCTTCTACTGCTTCTCGCACCATACACCAGAGTTCTCTTTTACGGAGCTCAAACTTTTCCTCGGAATAGAGATCCTCAGGGTGTACATAGATGGAATCCACATTTCTTATGGACATGGGAACCTTGAGCCCCACCGGGGAAACCACCCAATCCTCCAGCCCTTCCCGGATCAGAGAGTCCATAATGTTCATGGTATGCTCCAGCTTTATGTCCTGATAGCCTTCCCCCTCACCTACCCCTGCCGTATTTATCACATAGCAGTTTATGTGAGGTAGCCCCTTCAGTATCTCATAGAACCTCCGGGCATGATATTCCTTGCTCCCGGCCATAAATGGATCATAGAAGAAAACACTCTTTAACTTGCCCGCTTGAGTGGGGTCTCCGGCAGATGATTCCATGGATTGCCCCAGGATCATGAAGGCCACTGCCTGCTCTGGAGTAAGCTTGGCTATAGCGGGTATGATAGGCCCCCGGGCAATCATGATGAGGTTATCTACCCTCTCCACATCGATGTGACCTGAGGCATGCATCATATCTCGTCGGCAGACTACTGCCCTGCCATTAGAAGTCCGCTTGAGGTTCATGAAGTTGAAGTACCCGCTTTCATCCACATGTACATTCTCCACAAAAGTATGTGGCTTAAGAAGGCTGTAGTATATTTCAGTCTGGTCCCCGGGGTTTAGCCCTTCCGTCTTCACATATATCCCTCCACCCTCAAATCCATGAAATGATCCATCGGGCATGAGCGTACCTCCATCATCCTGCACCACCCAGGACTTCTCCCTTCCTTTTCGAGCCAGAATCCGGCAGGTTATAGAAGTTTTTCCTGAAGCAGAAAGAGCGATGACGAGGGAGGAAGTATTGCAGTAGTTTCCATGAGCTGCCTGAAGGTAATCTTCCCGGCAGCCAGCATGCAGGAATATCCCTCCCCTGGATTTAGCCCGCCAGTCCTCAGCAGCAAATACTCCTTTCTTATACTCTCCGATATAGGTGCTATTCCGCACTATCTTTATTACCCTGCTCTCATCCAGCATGGCCAGCCTTATGGTGATATCCTTCTGGGGAAGAGGCTTGGTCTTATTACTCTCAAAGGAAGAGTCACTGAACATCAGGATGTGGTGCGTCGGTTCCTCTATCGTCCCCCTGGAGGGCGATAGAAGCTTACCTCCACCATAGGCTACATGGGCAAGCTTTTGAGGCAGTATAAGCCTCACCGCGACATTATCTTCCTGCCCCACAACTCTATCCAGAAGGATAAGCCTCTCCCTGGACATTGCCTCCTCACATTGAGCAAGAAGCTGAAGCTCCTCCTCGTCAAAGGGATGATCAACACTATTCTGAGTGAAGGCGGCTGCCCGAGAGGTGGGTTCGCTATCTGCCACCAGACTATCGTATACCGTCCTTCTGACCCCTGGCTCTCCTTCAGCCATCGACCGGAGCTCCGCCTCAGAGGGGTTCTCTATCAGCCTTCCCTCAGCAGAAGCCCGGTTTAGAATCTGGGATACCAGAAGGGCAAACTTCTCTACCATCAAAAACCTTTCTGCTCCAGTATCTCGCTCACCTCAGACCACAACGATTTCCTGTGCCTGTCTTTTGCTGATGCACTAGAGATTATAAACCCGGTCAGGGATTCCCTGGCATCCTCTATTGCTCTGAGCCTTCGTACCTGCTTTAGCCTTATCCCCAGTCTTTTGGCCAGAGGTTCTAAAATCTTCACCGCCTCCCTTTTCTGAACCCATATCTCCTGGGGCAGGGTACGCACTTTTTCCGCCGAGCTTAAAAACCCTTGATACAATCTATCTGCTCCCTGTGAGGGGCTGGTGATATCAAAATCAAACACAAATCCTGACTGCTGATCAATCCACAGGAAAAGAAGGGGGAAGAAGGGTCTCCGGGATTTATCCTCCTGAATAGGGATAGGAATAAAGTGGGAAAAGTCTCCCTCCCATATCCCTTCCTTACGAGGCATTTGTTCTATCCCTCGCAGGCGTTCCTCCTCTATGGGAAGAGCTGTTACCCTCTTCCTCTTTTGAGGTGCAGGCTTCTTCCATTCATCCCTCCACTTCTCCTCCTTGAATACCCTCACCAGGTAATAACCATTTTGAGGTGGAACGAGAAGAAAGGAGTTTTGCTTACGGTTAAGGCAAACCACTGCTGCCTGCTTCAGGGCCAAGGTTAGAAAGTAGACCTCCTCCTTATTCAGATACCAGGGGTAGTAGCCTGGACGATAGCTTCGAAGCATAGGCCACAATCCTCTTTCCCTTCCTTGCTTCAACCCTATCCTCTGTATCAGTTTTAGATCTGATGTCGCAAGCTCTCTTTTGGGTTCAAAGGAGGCCACAAGGCATCTCTGTGTCAACAACAATTCATCACTTTCAGAGGAAGTCCTGCCCGACTCCATTCTGAGGTAGGTATCCAGTCCTTCTCTTCCCGGGTATACCACCAGGCCTCTGTACTCCTCTAATCTCCCCATCACGCTACAGTAACCTATTTCACCATTTGTCGGATTTTGCACCCCGAAGACTTCACTATCCCGCATCCAGCTCCAGGGCCTGAGATTCCGAAACTCTACGGCTGTGCTATATACATCCTTCCACTGTTTAAGGGTAGGGGATGGCTCTTTTCCCATCTATCCCTCCTTTAAAAGCTCATCTCGATAGTGTAAAACTTCAGGGCACAGAGGGCCATCACAGCCATTTTTCTTCCCTTTTTCCCTATAGTATACACACTCTGCCTTGCCATCAGGATGGACTAAGAGAGTAACAAATTCACCCGCCTTATCGCATTTGATGGTGGTGGCAGTAACCTTCCAATTCATCTCAACCTCCTTTTCCTTCTTTAGATTTTTTGCCATCACGGGCTAATTATCGCAAGCTTCCCGTAACAATGCAAGGCCTTCTTGTTTAGGGGTATAATCATCAATAGATGAGGAGGCCAGTAGTCGCCGGTACCTTTTATCCTCAGGATAAAGGAGGGTTGCTCTCGCAAGTTGAGGATTGCCTGCGCCAGGTCTCGGCTAAAGAAATTGGGAAGGCGGGGCGCATCCTGGGGATGATAAGCCCCCATGCTGGATATGTGTATAGCGGAGGGGTAGCTGGCCATGGCTTCTATGCCCTTTCCCAAACGGCTAAGCCCCAGGTAGTGGTCATCATCGGACCCAATCATCGCGGAGTTGGGGAAGCAGTGGCCATAAGCAGGCAAGATAGCTGGGAAACCCCTCTAGGGGAGTTGAAGGCGGACATAAAATTAGGGGAAGAGGTTGCTTCCAGGAGCAGGTTTGCTCGCTTTGATGACCGGGCTCATGCCATGGAACATTCCGTAGAGGTGCAACTTCCTTTCCTGCAGTATGTATTTCCAGAGGGAGTAGACATTTTACCCATCGCCATGCTATATCAGGATCTGGAGATAAGCCAAGACTTAGGAAAAGCTATCGCTTCCTCCCTCTCCGGAAAACAAGGTCTGATCCTGGCCTCCTCCGACTTTACCCACTATGAGCCACAAAGTGTGGCGGAGACCAAGGATAGAAAAGCCCTGGAGGCTATCCTTACCCTCGACCCCCCCAAGTTAGCTGAGATAGTATCTAGAGAGAGTATGACTATGTGTGGGCCGGGTCCAGTTATGGCTATGCTGTATGCTGCAAAAGGCTTAGGGGCAACCGAAGCTCACACCTTATGCTATCGCACCTCCGGTGATGTGACCGGAGACCGCTCACAGGTAGTGGGTTATGCCTCAGTCATCGTATCCTAGCTAAACGGCCCCAGCTTCTTTAGCTTAGTTGCAAAACTGGCTGCCACATCCTTAATTCCCTCAGGGGTCGAGACCCAATCTAACCCCAGCCTTTCTGGCTCCACTCCAAATTGCTCCAGAAGCCTTTTGGTTAGCCCTATCACCCTGTCTGTTTTATAGTTGCCTGCCATATAGTGGCAATCTCCAGGGCGGCAAGCAGTAATGAGCACCCCATCAGCCCCCGCCTTTAAGGCCCTCAGGATGAAGGTAGGATCTACTCTACCGGAACACATCACCTTTATCGGCTTCAGGTTGGGTGGATAAGGGGTCCCTGCATAGGAACACCAATTACAACAGAAGTTCACTATCTTCGGCTCGAATTCGCCCATTTTTCTCCTTTACTGCCTTATTATTGCGTAGGCGGCGGCTATCGTCTCTTCTAGATTATCCTTAATGCTTCTAGCTCCAGCCGGACAGGCAGTAACGCACAGGCCGCACCGCTTACATTTATTATCATCTATGACCGATGTCAATCCCTTATCCGTTTTCTCTAGACTGCTGGCGTCGTAGCTACATACAGCGACGCATACTCCACACCCACTGCATATATCCTGGTCAACTTCGATCTCCGGTATCTCGGGTTGAAGCTCCATCACCACGCATCCCTTACAGCTCTTGCACGGACCACAGCAAAGGCATCTTCTGGATTCCTCCATTGCCTCCTTCAAGTCAAATCCTTTCTCGAACGGCTCAAAGTTCAATCTCTTCGCAGCTTTTGTCCATACAAGTTCGGGCTGAGGTTTCCAGTCCCCCCGGCTGGGGATGGATGCATCCTCATACTCCTTCTCCCTTCCTGCCTTCAGGTCCTCACCTTTAAGCCACCGCTCTATAGAATCGGCGGCGGTTGCTCCATCTCTCATTGCCTCTGCAGCAAAGCCTACTCTTTTTACATCGCCCCCGATGAAAACTCCTGGTTTAAGATTACTCATGAGGGTAACCTGGTCAACATCCAGCCTGCCTTTCTCATTCAGCAGTCCCTCCTGCTGGAGGAATGCCCGCTCTGGGGCCTGGCCTATAGTAACCAGCAGCACATCACCCTCAAGCCATATTACATCACTGCGGTCGAACTGGGGGTTGAACCCGCTTTCATCAAAGACAGAGGTGCACCGAGGACACTTTATTTTCTTAAACTTCCCACCCTTCCCCACAATTTCCTCCACACCCCGTGAGTAAGTTATCTTGATCCCTTCCTCACCAGAACCCTCTATCTCTTCCACATCAGCGGGAATCCCGTCTTTGGAGGATTTATCCTCACATTCAAGGCATACCAGGGAAACCTCTCCGGCAAGCCTTCGGGCGGTTCTGGCCACGTCAAATGCCACATTGCCACCGCCCACTACTATCACCTTTTTTCCCTTAAAAAGCTGAGGAGAGACCTCTTTCTGACCCATGTCGGAAAGGAGATCCAATCCGAACATAACTCCCTCCAGGTCTGCTCCTGGTACTTGATCCCTTCCAAAGGTAAGGGGTCTAGGGAGAGGAGTACCAGTAGCGATGAATATTGCCTTGTAATCCTCACCCTTAAGTTCATCCAGCGTTTTCCCATCACTTCCTGCCCCTGTACCTGTTTCGACCTCTATATGGGCAATTCTCACTAGGTTATCCAGAGTGGTATCCAGCACGGCCTCCGGAAGACGATATCGAGGAATGAGTCTTAAGGCTCCTCCAAGCTTGGGGTTTCTCTCCAGGATGGTCACCCGATATCCCTTCTTAGCGAGCATATAAGCACACATCAGGCTTCCCGGCCCCCCTCCCACCGCAGCAATTTTTTCCTTAGTAGGTGAAGCAAATTCAGGTTTAGTTTTCAGGTAGGGAAGGTAATAATCAGATAGGAACCGCACCAGGAGCTTTCTTCTTATCGCTCCAGTCTGATCTTTATAATTGCACTCCTTTTCACAGAGCCCACAGACGTAACTGGCTACCGGCATTAAAGGATTCTTCTCATAGATCTCGTCGGCTATGTTTATTATCTGATCCCTGGCTTCCCCGATATCGGGAGGAAGGAGGGAGATCAGAGCATGGCTATGTTGAATGTCCTCTTTAAGAGGGCAGGCCACCTGACAGGGGGGTAGATATACTTTTCCTTCATGGATCACTTCTTCAATTTCTACTTGAGAGCTCATCTTGCCTCCTTTAAGTTAAGAATGTTTCACCTCTGTAACTTCTTCGCTAGATTCCCTTTAGAGTCATACACATTTACCTCAAGAGGCATTCTTCCCGGAAGGAAGTGAGTGGCACAAGCCATGCAAGGGTCATAAGCTCTGAACGCCATCTCAATCATATTGAGGATCCCATCGGAGACCTCCCCGTTCTTTATGAGTGACTTGGCTGCCTTCTCAACGGACATATTGATGGGAGCAGCATTATTAGTCGTAGCAACAATCAAGTTGACCTTGGTAAGAATCCCTCTTTCATCAGTTTGGTAGTGATGGATAAGGGTTCCTCTTGGTGCTTCCACCACCCCTATGCCCTCTTTCGGAGTCTCGGTAGGCAAATTTACTGTGTCAGTGGAGGTGATTTCAGGGTCACGGGCAAGGTCCAGCACCCGCTCCGACGCGTAAAGCGCCTCAACCAGTCGAGCCCAGTGGAAAGCCAGGGTACTATGAACCGGCTTCCCTCCCAGTGTTTCAAACATTTTCACGTAGGCTTCCTGAGCCAGTGGTGTTGCCATCCCGTCGGATACATTCAGTCGAGCCAGCGGTGCTACCCGGTAAACACCGCTGTCCTCTCCGTCAACAAATCCCTTCCAGCCTACATTTTTGAGGTAACAGTACTTGACGTAACTCCAGGGCTCGACATGCTCTCTGATGTGGTCGAGGTATTCCTGAACCCTGAACTTGGCAAACTCTTTACCGTTCGGGTCAACCACCCTTATCTTGCCATCGTAGAAGTTCACCTTGTTATTCTCATCAACCAGCCCCATGTAGTATGTCCGATGCGTGTAGATATCCCCGGTGACCAGGCCGACATAATCCTTGTTCTTGAGCACTATATCATCGAAGAGGCCAAGGGCCCATTTGCAGAAGTCAACCGCGATCTCCCCTGTCTCCTCGATTTCCTTTCTTTCATCCTCGCTGATCGCTTTTGACACCCCACCGGGCAGGCCACAGGTAGGCATAATAGGCTTTCCACCGATTATTCTCAAAATCCTCCTCAGCCTTTTCCTCACATCTATAACCTTTCCTCCGGCTTCCAGCCCCGCCTTGGCAATCACTCCCAGTATATTCCTCTCCCCGGCGGGAGCCTGTGGACCGACGACGAAGTCGGGACCACCGAGGAAGAAGAAGTGCAATATGTGGTCTTCAGCCTGGAAGGCGTTATACATGAGCTCTCTTATCTTCTTCGCCGCCGAGGTTGGCTCAACCTTGAAAAGGTCATCAAGGGTTTTGGTCGCCGCTATGTGGTGGGCAGTAGGACACACCCCACAGATCATCGTGGTTATTCTCGGCATCTCCTCCGCAGGTCTTCCCTCGCTAAACTTCTCAAACCCTCGAAGCTCGGGAATCTGCAGGTAAGCCCTTTCACAATTCCCTTCATCATTGAGGAATATCTCTATCTTACCATGTCCCTCAAGCCTGGTTATCGGGTCTATCGTTATCTTTCTCACTCTATCCTCCTATTACATTCTCCTTCTTCTGAGAAGGGAAGCTGGTAGGCTAAATCTATAGAATGTCCCCGCCGGGTCCACGATTTGAGCGACTAATTTTTGGACATCTTCCTCCGTCATCTTCTCTTCGCCTTCAAGTCCCAATATGGATGCCATCATCGAAATAGCCTTTGCCCCCTGATCTATAACCCCATCTATAGGACCAAAGCACCCTCGGCAGGGCATATTATCTCTAATGCATGTTTCCCCACAGCCCGAACGGGTGGCCGGACCATAACAGAACAGCCCCTGCGCGAGGAAGCAGGTCTCAGGGTCGATCTTGATCTCCCACGGCCTTCTGATCTCTGTTATCGACAGTTTTTCCGGCTTTGTCTCCTTCCTGGGACATGTATCACACAAGGCCTTGGTGGGAGCGAGCACCGCCCCTTTCTCTGGTAGATTGCCCGTCAGAATGGCATTCACTGCATTGAGTATCAGATCGGGCGGCGGCGGACATCCAGGGAGATAGTAATCCACAGGGATGGCCTGATTCAAGGTCATTACCGTATCATAGAATTCCGGAAGGGTGAGCTCGCCAACATCGACCTCCACCTTCTCCCGCGGGAGAACCCCGTCTGGATTGTCGACACTGGGGGCTTCTCTGTAAGAGCTTTGGAAAATCGTATCCCTTGTCCAGAAGTTCCCCAGTCCTGGTATCCCTCCCAGATGGGCACAAGCGCCAAAGGCGACTACAAGACCGGATTTCGCTCTCAGGAGCTTTACCATCTCCTCCTGCTCCTCTGTCCTTATAGCGCCATTTATAAAGCTTACTGCGAGCTCGCGGCTTCCTAGAGCCTCAACATCCTTCCGCTTAAAATCCAGTGCTACAGGCCAGAACACGATATCCACAGCATCTGCCACCTTCAGCAGGTCTTCATTAAGGTCAACGACTGCCTCCTCACAACCGCCACATGAGGAACACCAATAGAAAGCAACTTTGGGTTTAGCCATGTCTACCTCCTTTCTTTACTTGGACGACTGGGGCCTAGCTTCCTCACCTCCTTAGTAAAATCGGAAACCTTCTGAATAAACCTGGGTTCTTCAACTGCTGAGATTCTTTCCAATCTTATTCTTTCTGGCTCTATGCCAAGACAGGAAAGTATTACTTTAAGACGAGTTATATTATATGAGGTACTATAGTTTCCAGTGAAATGAGGGCAAGCCTTGGATGAACAGGGGCAAGCAGCAATAAACGCTCCATCGAGACCCCTAGTCAAGGCTTCTAGAATAATTTCAGGAGCCATAATGTCAGAGCACATCACAGGGAGAAGATAAATACTGGGAGGATATTGAGCTTTATTCATACCTACTCGCTTACTACCTGAACATACTGCCCAATTGCAGCAGAATGCCAAGATTCTAGGTTCAAAATTTCTCACAGGAGTGGCGCCAGCTCTTTTACTCAGCAGCTATCTCTTTCAATCCCAGCCTATTAGCTAACAGGATGACACCTTCTTTAGTACAGAATTCCTTTTCATCACGGTCGGCGAACACACCGGCGTTATGAACCTCTATGATTTTGAGATGGGACCTAATCGTTCTTTGATCCATTCCGAGCTCGGCTGCTATCTTGGCAACTGAAAAACATCCACAATCACACTTCTTAGCCATCTCCATTAACTTGTTCCTGATTTGTTCGTGCCTAGCTACATAATCTCGCTCATATCTACCATACATGTCTGTATTCGTAATATTCCCCGTAATATTCCCTAGAATTCGCTAATCTTGACAAATTCTAGCATTATAGCCTGGGGTTGTCAACCTTGCTGCTAACTGATGTCGATGTTATACGATTTTGTCACCATCTAACTGTTAAGCGAAAATGTCACCATGAAGGAGATGGTGGCATTGAACAAGAAGGAGCAGAGTAGGTTAATGGTGTTAAACGGGGTAGAGGTAGGCA
>Ga0209633_10006013_pt1 | contig 10478 bp, 8 predicted proteins | sample Cruoilmetagenom1_FD_187290 | JGI IMG/M metagenome (GOLD analysis project Ga0209633, IMG submission 187290) | Oil polluted marine microbial communities from Coal Oil Point, Santa Barbara, California, USA - Sample 1 (SPAdes) (version 2) | ecosystem: Environmental > Aquatic > Marine > Oil seeps ... | reverse complement strand
CCCCGACCCAGTCGCCGAGATCGAGCTCTTTCACGTCGGCGAAGTGGTCATCGCCGGTGACCGCCTTGGAGATGAACAACTGGACCTGGTCGGAACGATCCAGGATCGTGGCGAACACGAGCTTGCCGGTGTCGCGCTTGAGCATCACCCGGCCGGCCACGCTGACCTGGTGTTCGGTCTCGGTGCCGGGCTCGAGTTCCCCCCACCCCGCGCGCACCTCGCTGAGCGTGTGCGAGCGGTCGAACCGGTACGGATACGGCTCGTCGCCTCGATCGCGCAACTCAGCGACTCGGGCCAGCCGTCGCACCTTCTCCGCGGCGAGACCGCTTCCGCTCGATTGGTCGGTGTCGTCGGGGTGTTCGGCGGTCTCGCTCACGATCATGAGACGGTAGCCGCTCACCCTGGCACCGCCACCCTGGATTGTCGAAGCTTCCGCCCATCCGGCCCCAACCCGTGCGCTGTTCAGGCCGCCGCCGGCGGGCTGACGCTACCGAGCAGCCATCGCTCCGTAGCATGTCGGCGATGTCGTCCGCTCTGCCCCCTCGCCGATTGCTTGCGATCGTCGCTGCCGTTGCAGCGATGGGCGGGATCGCCGTGCTCGCGGCGCCGACCATCGACGAGGCAGCGCAGGTGTCCCGCTCGGCCGATCGGTTGATCGAACCGGCTGGTGACCTCGCCGTCGCTTTCGACATCGGCGAGATCGACAGCTTCGTCGTCGATGCCGTCAATGCAGCGGTCGATCGGGTCGGCGGGCTGGCGGCACGCAGCCGCAGCGGCTCACTCGGCCTGCGGCGGATGGTTCGTTCTGGTGTCACGGTGCACGGGCCGCCAGCGGGTTACCTGATCCCGATCACGTTCGTATCGGTGCCGAAGGTCGCGGTCGCCGGTGTCTGGGGTCCTGACGTGTCTGCCGTGGTCGATGATCAGACGGTCGTGATGAACCAGGTCACCGCTGAGTTGATGGGAACGCAAGAGGGCGACCAGATCGAACTGCGGGCCGCCAACGGGTCGACGGTGCGGCTGACCGTCGGCGGCATCCGCCCGTATGACCAGATCGGTTGGGCCGAGCTGGTGTTCACCACCGAGGTCGCCGACCGGCTGGGCCAGCACAGGGACACCAGGGTCGTCATGTGGCGATTCGATGATCGTGCCGCACTCGACCAGGCACTCGTCGACGTCGGCGTCACCGGCCGCCGCGACACCCGCGTCGGACGCAGCTGGGATCCGCCTGACCCAGACAGCACGCTGAGCACTGCTCACACCAAGGTCGCTCTGGGCGAGCCGTGGTACCGCATCAACAGCGATGGTTCGTTGGCGATGCACCCTGACTGGAAGGCGGCCAGTCTGACCGGCGGCCGGGTACTGCTCGACCCTGACATCCCGATTCGGGCCGAGTGCAATGTTCACATCGTCGGTGACCTCAGCGCGGCGCTGGCCGAGGTAGCCGCTGCGGGGCTGGAGTACGAGATCGAGTGGAACAATGCCAATGCCTACGGGGGGTGCTACAACCCGCGCTACAGCCGATCCAGCGGATTCTTGTCGCGGCACGCCTACGGGATGGCGCTCGACACCAACACCGTGTCGAACTGTGCAGGCTGCCGTCCTCCGGCGATGCACTGCGACGTCGTTCGGATCTTCCGTCGCCACGGATTCGCCTGGGGCGGCAACTTCCGGCAACCCGACGGCATGCATTTCGAGTGGGTCGGCGAACCACGCGACCAGATCGAGTTTGACTCGCCGTACTGTCCCAACATCGTGAATCCTCTGATCGAGTCGGTGCCGCCGCTGCCCATCGGGCGGGGTGTCCTCGTCGCCGGAGACACCGGCGTGGTCCACGATCACGCTCACGGCACGTAGCCTGTCGCCTGTGAGCTTGCGATTCGTCATTCTCGGTGGTGGTCCCGCCGGCCATCAGGCTGCCACTTACGCGGCCCGCCTCGGGGCCAAGGTGACAGTGATCGAACGCGACGTGTTCGGTGGCGCCGCTCACTTGTGGGACTGCATCCCATCGAAGACGATGATCGCCACGGGCGGGGCGGTCAGCTTCTCGCACCGGATCGAGGGGATGGGGCTCGAGCAGACCGATCCGGAGATCGACATCGAGGCCCTGACCGCCCGCATCGGGGGCATCCAGCACGACCTCAACGAAGACATCGTTCAGCTGCTCGCCAGCCAAAACGTCCGCATGATCAAGGGGACCGGCCGCTTCACCGGCACCCACACGGTCTGCGTCGACACAGCCGAGGGATCAGAGGAGATCGAATTCGATGCCGCCCTGATCTCGACCGGCTCGCGCCCTCGGGTCCCAGATTGGTGCAAACCCGACGGCACACGGATTCTCATCACACGCGACTGCTATCCGCCGAAGGTGTTTCCGCAGAGTGTGACGGTCGTGGGCTCCGGCGTCACGGGCGTCGAGTTCGTGCACATGTTCTCATCGTTCGGTGCCGACGTCACTCTGGTGGTCAGCCGTCAGCACGTGCTGCCCGGGAAGGACCCCGAGGTCGCCGGGGTGCTCGAAGACGATTTTGTCGAGCGCGGCGTGAAGCTCCTCAAGGGTGCCCGGGCTCAGTCGATCGAGCTCAACGAGGAGGGGGACGGTGTGATCGTGAGTTGTGACGACGGACGCGTCGTGCACTCGTCGCATGCCGTGCTGGCGATCGGTTCGGTGCCGAACACCGAAGGTCTCGATCTGGCCGCGGCGGGTGTCGAGTTCGATGACAGCGGCTACATCGCCATCAACCATCACTGCCTCACCAATCAGCCTCACATCTACGCTGCCGGCGATGTCAGTGGCAAGCTGCACCTGTCGTCGGTGGCCACGATGCAGGGTCGCAAGGTCGCCGAGCATGTGATGGGTCTGCACACGATCGAGCATCGCCACCTCGACTACGAAAAGGCCGCCTCGGCGATCTTCACCGAACCCGAGATCGCCGACGTCGGCCTGGCCGAGGCTGATGCGTTCTCGACCGGCCGCAAGATCCGGGTCACCAAGGTCCCGTTCTCGAGCTCGGCCAAGGCGCTGATCAACAACGATTCGCGGGGGTTCGTGAAGATCATCTCCGACCCCGCTACCGGTGTCGTACTTGGCGGCTCGATCGTCGGCCGTCACGCCGCCGAACTGATCTCGGTGCTGGCGGTCGCCGTCACCGCAAACCTGCGCGTCAACGACATCGTCGAGAGCCTGCTGGTGCACCCCGCCCTCAGCGGAGCGCTGGCAGAAGCCGCCGAGTAGCGGTCCCGGCCTTCGGGTCCTCTGTCGATCGACCGGGCTGGCGTCGACGGGTGTGTCTGTTTCGTAACTCGTCAGCACCGTTTGATGGCATCATCGGTGGCCTGTCGCCACGTTGGTTGAGTGATATCGCGGACCCGATCGATCACTGTGGGTGAACAACTACGTAACGAACCCCTCTTCTCGTGCGGCCCCACGGAGATGCAGGGCCGGGTTCAGCGGCCCCCACGCTCATGCCGCCGGATTCACAATCGCGCGAGTACGTCGAGAGGTCGAGAGATTGTCGAGATTGTCGAGATTGTCTCGGTGAGCTGGATCTCTACTCGATGACGGCGACCACGTCGCCGCCGCCCACCGTGTCGCCCGTGGAGACCTTGATCTCCTTCACGGTGCCGGCCTTCTCGGCGTTGATCTGGTTCTCCATCTTCATGGCCTCGAGCACCACGATGCCGTCACCGATCTCCACGGTCTGTCCGGCCTCGACCAGGATCTTCACGATCGTGCCCTGCATCGGCACGGCCACGTCGCCAGACGCGGCACCGCCGCTGCCACCGGAAGCGTGGCGCTTCTTCTTGGCCTTCGTCGGCGCTGCGGCGACTCCGACCGACTCGGGCACCCACATCTTCACGTCGAATCGTTTGCCGTTGACCTCGACCATCGTGTTGCGCTCGACCAGGGGAGCAGCGTCCTCGTCGTCGCCGGTCGGGGGAGCGGCAGGCGTGGTCGAGACGTCGGACAGATCCAGTACTTCTTCGACCCACTTGGTCGAGTGGATGACGGCTCGGAAGTCGTCGTGGCGCAAGATCGCCAGATCGGCCGGCACCGTGGTGGCGACCCCTTCGATCACGAGTTCTTCGAGGGCACAGATCGTGCGATTGATCGCGACGTCTCGGTTGCGGCCCCACACGATCAGCTTGCCGACCAAGTTGTCGTAGTACTGGCTGATCTCGTCGCCGGACTCGTAGCCGGAGTCGAACCGAACCCCGAACCCGTCGGGAGCATGAAGCTTGTTGATCGGGCCGGGGGACGGCAGGAACTTGCCACCCGCCGGATCCTCGGCATTGATTCGGATCTCGATCGCATGTCCTGTACGACGTGCAGCGACCTCGTCCTGGGTCATCGGCAACGGTTCGCCCGAAGCGACCAAGATCTGCCATTCAACCAGGTCGATGCCGGTGATCACTTCGGTGACCGGGTGCTCGACCTGCAGGCGAGTGTTCATCTCCAAGAAGAAGAAGTCACCGTCCTGGTAGATGAACTCGACCGTGCCAGCGTTGTAGTAGCCGACCGCCTTGGCGGCCTTGACGGCGGCCGCGCCCATGGCATCCTCGACCCCGTCGGGCAGACCGGGTGCGGGAGCCTCTTCGATCAGCTTCTGGTGGCGGCGCTGGGCTGAGCAGTCACGGGTCGACACCCAGACCACGTCACCGTGCTGGTCGCCGACGATCTGAACCTCGACGTGGCGCGGCCACGTGAGATAGCGCTCGACGTATACCTCGTCGCGTCCGAAGAATGCCTTCGCCTCGCGCTGGGCGCTGGCCATCGCATCATCGACATCCTCGGCGGCCTGAACGACCTTCATGCCGCGCCCGCCACCGCCGTAGGCGGCCTTGATGCAGACCGGCCACCCAAACTCGTTGCCGAAATCGCGAATCTCTTCAGGACCCTCGGCGAACTGTGTGGTGCCGGGCACAATCGGGGCGCCACCACGCTCGGCGGCGAGTCGTGACGACACCTTGTCGCCCATCTCGTCGATCGCCTCGGGGGGCGGTCCGATCCACGCCACACCCAACTCGGTGATGGCCCTGGCGAAGTCGGCATTCTCGGAGAAGAAGCCGTAACCCGGGTGCACCCCGTCGGCACCGCTCTGGCGGATGGCGTCGAGGATCGCCTCGGTGCTGAGGTAGCTCTCGGCGGCCGATTGGCCCCCGAGCGCGTAAGCCTCGTCCGCCATACGGACATGGAGCGCGTTTCGGTCGAGCTCGGAATACACGGCGACGGTCTGGATACCGAGCTCGCGGGCAGCGCGGATGACGCGGACGGCGATTTCGCCTCGGTTGGCAATCAGGATCTTCTGCAGCACGGATGCCAATGTAGAGCGTATGCAACCCTCTCACCATCTTCCAGGCGTGGATTCAACACCGACCAGCCTCGGAACCCCCACCCCGGGTTGGCCACAGGGATGGACTGTGTACCAGGTTGCCGAGACCGGCAGCACCAACTCCGACCTGATCGAGCACCACCGGTCACTGCCGGACCGGACGGTGCTGCGGGCCGATCATCAGACCGCTGGGCGCGGCCGACTCGACCGTCGATGGGATGCTCCGCCGGGCTCGAACCTGCTCGCTTCCCTGTTGTTCCGTGAGGTTCCGGCTGACCCAGGCGAGCTGATGCGTCGCGTCGCGCTCGCCGCGGTCGGTGCGGCGCAGACGGTTTCCGAAGCCGACGTGGACCTGAAGTGGCCGAACGATCTGCTCGTCGGCGACCGCAAGCTGGCCGGCCTGCTGGCCCAGCGCGCCGACGACGGTTCGATCGTCGTCGGGATCGGGCTCAACGTCGGGTGGGCCCCAGACGGGGCTGCGAAGCTTGGCGATGGTGCCGACCCGGCACAGGTGCTGGCGGCTCTGCTCGCCGCCTACGGCGGCCTGCCCACCGACGTCGATGCCTTGTACCGCGAGAACCTGGCGACGATCGGGCAACGGGTTCGCGTCGAACTCCCCGATGGTGAACTGATCGGCGCTGCGGTCGATGTCGAGAGCGATGGTCGCCTGGTCGTGATCGACGACTGTGCTCTCAGCCATCGGCTTTCGATCGGTGACGTCGTGCACTTGCGTCGGGCCTGACGCCCACAGCACGCCCGACCCCGATACCGTTTCCGGGGTGACCCCCCAATCACCGACCGGCGAACCGTCGGCTCAGCAGCGACCCACGAACGAGGCGCGTCGGCGCCATCCTGGTTCGCCCCTGCCGTGGATGGTGGTCGTGGCAGTTCTCGTCGGCACGCTCGGGGCGTTCGGTGTGATCAGGGCTGCCGACGAGCGCACCGACGACGTCGTTCGAATCGAGGGGCTCGAGAGCGTGCTCGCCGAGGTGCCCGATCACGATGACGAATCGATCGATTACCCCGCCGAGAACTACCTGCTCGTCGGGTCCGACACCCGCGAGGGTGTCGATCCGACATCCGAAGACTTCGGTGTGATCGGTGACAGCGGTGACGTGGGCGGGCGGCGTGCCGACACGATCATGGTGTTGCGTCAAGAGCACAACGGCGGGGCGTCGTTGATGAGCCTGCCGAGAGATCTGTGGGTCGAGATCGCCGGCACCGGACGCAGCCAGCGCATCAACTCGGCCTACAACGAGGGGCCCGAACGGCTCGCTGCCACGGTGACCGAGGCCCTCGGGATCCCGATCCACCACTACGTCGAGGTCGACTTCGTCGGATTCAAAGACATCATCGACCGGCTCGGCGGAGTCGAAGTGTGTGTCGGGTACGCGGCTCGCGATCTCAACAGCGGCCTGTCCCTGCAACCTGGCTGCCAGACACTCGACGGCGTCCAGGCGCTGGCATTCTCCCGCAGCCGCAAGTACGAGGAGTGGGACGGCTCCGATTGGCGACTCGACCCGAGGGCCGACCTCGGCCGGATCGAGCGCCAGCAGCTGTTCATGCGGGCAGCGGTCGACGGTGCATTGCGCAAGCTGCGCTCATCGCCGTTCAGCTCGGGAGACACGATCGAAGCGGTCGTCGATTCGGTCCGGATCGACGCCGGGCTCGACCCGATCAAGGCCAGCGATGCGCTGCGGAACGCTGCAGAAGAGGGGCTGCGCACATACTCACTTCCGGTGGTACCCGATGTCATCGATGGCAACGCCGTGTTGATCCTCGGTGGGGATGCCGGTCTGCTGTTGGCGTACTTCAGGGGCGAAAGCCCCGCACCGGCCGACTTCGAAACAGGAGTCGCCGAGTGACGAGCAGGCCGACGGACAGGCCCTGCTCGGCTGACGGTCGGCAGGAAACAGGCGCTGTCGGTTGGCTCCCGTAGGCTCGTGCCTGCATGAAAGCGCTCATCCTCGCCGGTGGTTCCGGCACTCGCCTGCGACCGATCACACACACCCGCGCCAAGCAGCTCGTTCCGGTTGCCAACAAGCCGATCCTGTTCTATGGCATCGAGGCGATGGTGTCGGCGGGCATCACCGAGATCGGGGTGATCGTCGGCGACACACGCGATGAAGTCATGCAGGCGCTCGGCGACGGGAGCCGGTTCGGGGCGACGATCACGTACATCGCTCAGGACCAGCCGCTCGGCTTGGCACACTGCGTGCTGATCGCTCGCCAGTTCCTGGCTGATGACGACTTCGTGATGTACCTCGGCGACAACCTGCTCGAGCAGGACCTGAGCGCGTTCGCTGCCGCGTTCGAATTGGCGCGAACGGGCGATGAGCCGCCCGCCGCCCAGATCCTCTTGAAACAGGTGCCCGACCCGCACCGGTTCGGGATCGCAACACTCGACGCCGTCGGCAACGTGATCGAACTCGTCGAAAAGCCCGAGGACCCGCCATCCGACCTGGCGCTGGTCGGGGTCTACCTGTTCACCGCCCGGGTACACGATGCCGTCGCCGGGATCGCTCCGTCGCCGCGCGGCGAACTGGAGATCACCGACGCGATCCAGTGGTTGCTCGATCAAGGTGAGCGGGTGCGATGCGAGCTGCTCACGGGTTGGTGGATCGACACCGGCAAACTGACGCCGCTGCTCGAGGCGAATCGCCTGCTGCTCGAGAAGATCGAGACATCGATCGACGGCAGCGTCGACCAGGCCTCCACGATCGAGGGGCGGGTGGTGATCGGCGAGGGTGCCGAGATCATCAACTCGACGATCCGGGGCCCCGTCGCGATCGGTGAGCGGACCCGCGTCGAGGACTCCTTCATCGGGCCGTTCTCGGCGATCGGCAACGACTGTGCGGTCGTGCACTCCGAGGTCGAACACAGCGTCGTGATGGACAGCTCGTCGATCATCGAGATCGCCAGGCTGGAGGACAGTCTGATCGGGTCGGATGCCACCGTGCAACGGTCGCGGCAAAAGCCCAGGGCGCTGCGACTGATGGTCGGTGACCACTGCCAGATCGACGTCGAGTGATGGCTGTCGAGATCAACGATTTCGATGTGCGACCGAGCGCGATCAATGGCTTGTTGGTCGTCGCCCCCAAACAGATCACCGACGACCGTGGCACGATTCGTGAGGTCTTCCGTCGGTCCGCTTTCGAGGCGGTCGGCGCGGCGCTCGCACCGTTCCAGCAGATCAACATCACCGAATCGGCACGAGGAACGGTGCGGGGCATGCACGCCGAACAGATGACCAAGCTGCTCACGGTGGCGGCCGGCGAAGCGTTCGGTGCATACGTCGATCTACGCCCCGAGTCGCCGACGTTCGGTCAGGTCGAAACAGCCGTGCTGCGACCGGGCGTGCAGGTTCTCGTACCCGCCGGTGTGGCGAATGGATTCCAGGCGGTGACAGGCGGATGCCAGTACGTGTACTGCTTCGATGCCGAATGGACAGCGACCATGTCGGGGCTCGCATGTACCCCACTCGACCCTGCCCTCGGCATCGACTGGCCGATTCCGATCGACCCGAACGACCCGGCCCAGATCTCGGCCAAGGACTGTGACGCCCCGCTGCTGGCCGATATCGCCTACGACCAGGAGCACCCATCATGAAGTTGTTCGTCACCGGTGCTGCCGGTTTCATCGGGTCGAATTACGTGCGATGGGTGCTCGCCAATACCGACCATGAGGTCACGGTGTTCGACAAGCTCACCTACGCCGGCAACCTGGCCAACATCGAGGATGTTCTCGACGACCGGCGCTGCAGATTCGTGCAAGCCGACATCTGTGACCAGGACGCCGTGTCCGAGCACCTGCCCGGCCACGATGCTGTTGTGCACTTCGCAGCTGAATCGCACGTCGATCGATCGATCGTCGACCCGTATGCCTTCATCACGACCAACACGTTCGGCACGAACGTGTTGTGCGACGTAGCACTGCGAGCCGAGGTGCAGAAGTTTCTCCACATCTCGACCGACGAGGTCTATGGCTCGATCGAGCACGGTTCGTTCATCGAAGGTGACCTGCTGACCCCCCGGTCGCCGTACTCGGCGGCCAAGGCCGGCAGCGACCTGATCGCCCTCAGCTACCACACCACCTACGGTTTGCCGGTGGTTGTCACGCGGTGCTCCAACAACTACGGGCCATACCAATTCCCCGAAAAACTGATTCCGCTGTTCACGACGAACCTGCTCGACGGCAAACGAGTGCCGCTGATGGGCGATGGCGGCAATGTGCGCGACTGGATCCACGTCGAAGATCACAACAGGGCAGCCCAACTCGTTCTTGAGTCGGGGCAGATCGGTGAGATCTACAACATCGGGGCCCACAACGAGATCACGAACCGCGACATCACGACCCGGCTGCTCGACTTGACGGGGCGCGACGACTCGTTCATCGAATGGGTGCCCGACCGGCTCGGCCACGATCGGCGCTATTCGGTCGACATCGCCAAGATCACAGCGCTCGGCTGGCGACTCGAACGCGACTTCGATCAAGGGCTGGAACACGCCGTCGACTGGTATCGCCGACACCGCGACTGGTGGGAGCCGTTGAAGGTCAGGAACGCGCTCTGATGCGGGTGCTGATCACCGGCGCCGCCGGCCAGCTCGGTCACGATCTCGCTGTGCATTGTGCCGCAATGGGCGATGACGTGATCGAAGCCGATCGCCGCGTGCTCGACGTCGGCGACCGCGATGCCGTGCACGGGGCGATTGCCGGGCTGCGTCCAGACATCGTGGTCAATGCTGCCGCGTGGACTGCCGTCGACGCCTGCGAGGGCGACCGCTCGCGAGCGTTTCGCGTCAATGCACTCGGCCCACGGTGGGTACGAGAGGCGAGCAGCCTGTGTGGTGCCCACCTTGTCCAGCTCAGTACCGACTACGTGTTTGACGGGAGTCTCGACCGTCCATATCACGAATGGGACACACCGAACCCGCCGTCGATCTACGGGCAGTCGAAACTGGCCGGCGAGCTCGAAGCCGGACCGGCTGCGACCCTCGTTCGGACATCGTGGGTCAGCGGCGCCAACGGCAACAACATGGTCAAGACGGTGTTGCGGTTAGCGGCCGAACACCCGTCACTGACATTCGTCGACGACCAGCACGGCTGCCCCACGTTTACCAGCGACCTCGCTCCGATGGTGCGCCG
>Ga0209633_10006012_pt1 | contig 10479 bp, 5 predicted proteins | sample Cruoilmetagenom1_FD_187290 | JGI IMG/M metagenome (GOLD analysis project Ga0209633, IMG submission 187290) | Oil polluted marine microbial communities from Coal Oil Point, Santa Barbara, California, USA - Sample 1 (SPAdes) (version 2) | ecosystem: Environmental > Aquatic > Marine > Oil seeps ... | reverse complement strand
GGGTATTCCAGTCCAAATTCGAGCTTTACCAGATTTTCTTTTTCAAAATAGTACTTTCCATAGTAAACAGGCATTTTATATTTTTTTTGAACATATAAATCGTTAACTGAACGATACTTATATACATCAGCTTCGAGTTTAATAGGTTTCCCAAGAATTGATATAAGCTGTTTCTTGTCCATGCCTAAGATAATACCTTTCCCTGTTGTGAATTTTTTTAGTTTAAATGGATATACTGGCAAATCATCGTCGCTATACTTTTCAAGCCTAAAAATATCGACAGCGTAAGATTCACTTCCAGGATGAGTGATGAAAGTTACTTTTTCTGTTTTATCAGAATTAACAAAACAAGTGGCCTTAAATAAAGGCTCTAATCCCCAACAGTTGTCTCGGTGTTTTGCTAATATCTCCTTACTGTTCTCGGCATCTCCCATATTTATATTTTCAATTGCTTCGTCAACGAAAACTGGTCTCTCTGCTTTCAGGGGAGCCGAAGCAGCCAGAATCAAGAATATTAGGAGTAATGCAAAAACTGTTTTTATAGAGTATTTTATTCTTGGCATCATTCGACAACCCTCACATTTAGATCAGTGTTTTGGTCTAATGTATTTCTTATCGGCGTCGTGTCATACGTACACAAACCTACACAACCTGCCGTACCCTCAATGTTTCCATCCGGATGCATTCCCAAGCCACTTCTTTGTGTTTCAAATTGAGGATGAAGTCGTGAAAACCAGCAATTACCCGCTGGATCACAGAAACCCCCATTCATATGGTCACTGGGAACATCAAATGATGGATCTAGAGTATATTCACCTGCTTCAAGTGCTCCATTACCATGTGGACCAGATAGCGCATTTCCAAGAGACTCAGTTGCACCATCCTTAACCAAAGTTAACTCCCCTGTGCTCTTATCAAACTCAAATCTATCCGGCCTGTTTTGCGCCTCCGCAAACATCCCACTCACCGCATAGGCAAACGCCCCCCGGGCCGCACCGTTCTTGAACTTGCCACCGCCCAGTTCGGCACTCACCCCGCCGGCCACACTGGCCGAGATCGCCGGGTAGACCTTCATGGAGTTCAGCCCCATGCCCACGGCGCTGGCCGCCGCCGAGGCCTTGAAGCCCTGCTCGAATTCCCCGCCGTAGTGTTTGCTCACTGTGCCGCCGATCACGCCGTACCAGAACACCTTGGTGTACCACGCCCAGCCGGAGGTGCCCACCCCAGCGCTGGCATAACTGGTGATCGCGGCCACCGCCGCGGCCTCCCACGGGTCACCGCCGGTAATGTCGGCAATGTAGAAGGCATAGGCACTGGAAAACACCGGCGTGCCCCCGGAGATGTAGTAGTCGGCCGCCCCCGCCCCGATAGCGCCGGCGGTGCGGGCGTTTTCATGGCGCTGGAAGTAGGACCGCACCGGACGGGTATAGGCCCAGCCCACCTCCTCGTCCCCTTTTCCTCTGGCTACTTATCTAATGATAAAATCAACAAACCAACTATCGTGCATCTTAATCAATTCATAAGTTACAGTTAGCTTACCGGTATACCCTTCTTGTTCCCAACATTCTAAAGCAGTTATTTTGGCTATATTCTTCTTGGGCATTTTGATTGATAACACTTCCCTCTTATACCAGACTCTCTCATAATTCTCGTTTGATTTTGCTTTAGCATATTCCATCATATTTTTTATATCATATGCGCGCTCAAGCCCTTTTTTATACCTTTCAGAAAACATTTTATACTGTTCTTCATATTTTCTTTTCCAAAACATATTCATGTAATCTAAAAAAATACGTTTTTCACTACCGAATTTGTAACTATTATCATCTACACATAGATCATTAAACTGTTCAGAATTCTCATCACACAACGCCGTGAAGGAAATTGACATACATAGAAAAATATATAGATACTTGTTCATTCTTGCCACCATTATTTAATTAAAATCAGGCACAGGATTTCTCCAATTATAGTATTGGCCACTCGAATCATAACCCCAACTGGCTGGGTTGTTCCTTAGATCAACATGAACATGTGGTCCCTCGCCATTCAGTCCCCTATAACCTTCTTCATACCATCCAACTCCACCAAACATATTGGATTTTACCGCTTGGTGATACGTTTTGATATGTAATTGGCCCTTAGCACTAATATCAGCTGCGTCACCCAAAGCATGTTGGCTCGTACAACCAGAACCAACTGTACTTGAACAATCCCTTACTCCACTATAAACATCAACATCTTTACCAATATGTTCAGCAAAAGCCTGCAATCTTTCTTTCATATTGTCGGTTACAAGAGCATCATCATGATATTTCACTTTAAATTTTGATTTATCACTATCTGCTGTAACCGTATCCGGCCTTCCCGCCTCCGCAAACATCCCACTCACCGCATAAGCAAACGCCCCCGTAGCCGCCCCGTTCTTGAACTTCCCGCCCCCCAGTTCGGCGCTCACCCCGCCGGCCACACTGGCCGAGATGGCCGGGTAGGCACCCCTCGCATTCAGCCCCATGCCCACGGCACTGCCCGCCGCCGCCGCCTTGAAGCCCTGCTCGAATTCCCCGCCGTAATGCTTGCTCACCGTCCCGCCGATCACGCCGTACCAGAACACCTTGGTGTACCACGCCCAGGTCGTACCGCCCACGCCATAGCTGGCATAGCTGGTGGCCCCCGCCACGACCGCCGCCTCCCACGGGTCGCCGCCGGTGATATCGGCGATATAGAATGCATAGGCGCTGGAAAACACCGGCGTGCCGCCGCCAATGTAGTAGTCGGCCGCCCCCGCCCCAATAGCGCCGGCGGTGCGGGCGTTTTCATGGCGCTGGAAGTAGGTCCGCACCGGCCGGGTGTAGAGCCAGCCCGTCACCAGATTGTACTTCACACCGGCCCGCACCACGTTGGTCAGGGAGAAGTAACCGCTTATTTCTCCCACGAACTGGCTTTAATGTACATCCCCCATAATTTCAAACTTTTAATTTTTTTGTCCTTAACAGTATAAATTTTTTCTTTATGTAACATTGCTGATACAATTTCTTTGTCATATTCAAACCTATATATAATTTTTTTATCTTTTGAATAAAGAACAACACCTAATAATGAGTTAACATTAACAACCTCAGAAGACCCACCCTCAAACTCCGCCCCAGAGTCAATCGAGATTATTTTTTCTAAGTTGTCTCCAACCCTGATATTTTTTTTTGTCTTAAAGAACGAATCTGTGATAACAAGCGTTTCAATGACACCGTTCTCTACATGCAAGCTTATAAAATGCCCATTTGGATAGATTAACATCCAGTTCATTGGCACAATTAAATCTTCCGGTTCATCCTCATATACTTCTTCCTTGATTTCACCTATATTCATCAACTTTACTTCATGTATTTGCTTTAGAAGAAGATTGTCAGGCACATGCATATAATTCTCATACGCATATACAAACATGTTAGAAGAAAATATAAGCAAAACAAAAATTAGATTAATTTTTCTCATCCTTAATTCCTCTGATGGACCCAGTCCTCAAACAAACCTTGATTTCTCCCCGTAGTTTTATAATCAGCATGAGCAGAATTTGTCCGTTGGTACTTATGCGGTCGAAGCCTTCCCGTATATGAAGAAACTCTATTAAAATGACCACGTTTATAAAAGGCCATAGCTACCTGCTCCGTTGTATATCCCTCAATAACAACATCAATCGCCCCATATTGTTGGTGCCCACTTGAATTAGATCTCCACCCACTGATAATCATAACCAGCTTACCCTCAGCTTGGCTAACATCTAGCGCGTGCTCTATAGTTGTTTCCATAACCGCAGGTACCCTACCTCCTCTCTCATTATTCTTTACAAGCACGCTCGCATCACCCCGTTCATAAAGTATTTGGCCTTTTGAAATAGTTCTAGTTGTTTCTTCTTCCTGAGCAAACATCCCACTAACCGCATAAGCAAACGCCCCCTGCGCCGCCCCGTTCTTGAACTTCCCGCCCCCCAGCTCCGCACTCACCCCGCCGGCCACACTGGCCGAGATCGCCGGGTAGACACCCCTCGCATTCAGCCCCATGCCCACAGCGCTGCCCGCCGCCGAGGCCTTGAAGCCCTGCTCGAATTCCCCGCCGTAGTGCTTGCTCACCGTCCCGCCGATCACCCCGTACCAGAACACCTTGGTGTACCAGGCCCAGCCTGAACCGCCCACCCCGTAGCTGGCGTAGCTGGTGGCCCCCGCCACGACCGCGGCCTCCCACGGGTCACCGCCGGTGATGTCGGCGATATACCACGCGTAGGCGCTGGAAAACACCGGCGTGCCCCCGGCGATATAGTAGTCCGCCGCGCCCGCCGCGATGAAGCCGGCGGTGCGGGCGTTTTCATGGCGCTGGAAGTAGGTCCGCACCGGCCGGGTATAGGCCCAGCCCGTCACCATGTTGTACTTAAGACCGGCCCGCACTACATCGGTCAACGAGAAGTAGCCGCTCGGATCGGTGTGGCTCAGCGGGTTGTTGAACACGTAGCTGTAGCGGTTGTAGCTTTGGCTGTTGTCGGGCGCCTGGATAAACGGATCGGCGCTCAGGAAGCGGCCCAGCTTTGGATCGTACATCCGGCCATTCATGTGGATCAGGCCCACATCGTCGAGCTGTTCATGACCGGTGTACCAGCGGGTGTTGTCGACTTCCGTGAGGCCATCCAGTTCATAGACCTGATTGAGGGTCAGGCCCATGCTGTCACGCCACTCGCCGAAGGCGCTGAAGCCGACCTTGGCTCGGGCGTTGCCGCCTTCGTCAGCGATGACGCTGGTGGAGCCCAGGTGGTCTTTGAGGAAATAGCGGGTTTGGCGGGCATTGCTGCTCTTGACGGTATAGGTCCCGATCAGTTTGCCGCCGGCATACAGATGGTGGGTATCAGACGTGGCGACACCGTTCACCCTTTGACGCTCGAAATGGTTGCCACGGCCGATGTCCAGGTAGTAAGTATCGATTGTATCAATCCCACCTGCCGTAAATTTATAACGCAATTTTCTATAACGATTATGCTCCCCATTATAACTAAAATAGGTTAGGTCAGAGCCATTAGAAGTTAATGTTTGCACCTCAAGCAATTTGTTGAAGGAGGAATAATATGCACGTCTATTATTCGCACCTACCATATTGCCATTTAAATCATAATTATATGTAGACAGGGTATTACTCCCCGCTGCATCGCTGCTGATATGTGTAAGGGCATGGGGTCCAGCACTTGTGCCTTGACCGCCATAGTGGTAATAACCCATATCACTCTTATACCTGATATTACCGCTGGCATCATAATCATAACGGGTAGTAATCGCGCCCGTCTGTGCCAGCAAGCCCGTCAGACTGTCTGACTTCAGGCGGTTCAGTTTGTCATAGGCGTAGGTTTCGACCAAGGGACTGCGGGTAGTATCATTCGGATCAGGCAGGTAATCGGTACGCACCTCCAGGCTGCCTATGCTGTCGAATACATATGCGGCAGATTGTGCGCCGCTTGGAACAGTAGAGCCAAAGGCACCCAGACCCAGGCTGTTTCCGGCGTTGACTTTTTCCAATAAGCCCGTTCGGGGATTGTACTTGCGTTTGACCCACAGCCCGACGCCATAGGTTTCTTCCTCTATCTGGCTTCTGACATTGATAGCCTTGTCGATATTGCCCGTAGTGTCACCCAGGCTCCAGACGGAATACATGGCAATGTTGCCTACTGTAGTATCCGTAATGGGTTGCCATTCACCCAGCCCTGTGGTCGAATCCAGGTTAACAAAAGTCAGCCCACTGCGTTTTATCTTCGTCAGGTATCCATAATCATTCAGATGCTCATCATAGGTATAATTCAGCACCATTCGCTCATTTTGGATGTTGACGGGATAAATCAGCTGCTTGACACGACCATACTGAGTATCATCATACACCGTCTCCATACTCAATGGCGTTGTAGGTGTAGCGGCATAAAAAGTCTCGGATTTATTTCGCCGCCCAAGATGATCATAGCTATGGTAAACCTTGTACCAAGGTTCAGCCTGAACAATATCATTAATGTCAGGCAAAGCCGTACTTGCAAGTTTGTATTGTTCATATTGGTCCAAGGTAATACGCGTGTGGCCAGCCATATAATGTAATTTCCCGATCCCTTTATTCTGCGCCGTATCATACTGCCATGCAGTAAGCCCTTCCCTTTCCATGGTCAATATCTTTCTGCCCAGCAGATCGTACTTGATGCGAGTCACGTTACCCCTTGCGTCTTCCTGGCGTCGAAGCTGTCCTAAAGCATCATATACATAAGACCATGTTCCCATATCGGGATCGATCATACCGATCTTGTTACCCTTCCGGTCATAGGTCATGCTTAGCTGGCTGCCGGGGGCATTTACTTGCTTCAAGTTGCCATCGGCATAATAGAAATATTCTGTAATGCCCCCCTCGGCATCCGTCGCAAGACGCTGTTTACCTGTTACATAGGTTTTACTGCTGCTTGTCCGGGGCGCCTTTGCCGTCCCGGCACCGTCAAGCGGTGTGACGGTGACTGAGGTCGTCAATCCCTGGTAGCTGAATTCCGTCACCGTGCCGGTGATATCCGTGGTTTGTGTGATTCGGCCTAAGGCATCATAACTGTCATTTGTCGACCAGTTTGGTGTTGAACCGGCAAAATAGGCATCCGAGCTTCGCGATACTCTTCCCTGGGCGTCGTATTCCGTATCCTGATAGACGGTGAGGCCGTTGATGTTCTTCGTTTCGGTTCGAACGACACGGTTCAGTCTGTCAAGGTATTCGGTGACGGGCGCAGAGCCCGAGCTTTTGCTTGTCTTGGAGTAAATGGCATTCGGCGGGCAGAGTGATGGCAGACACCATTCACGCGTGATCGATGACGTATTGCCGTCCGCGCGAATTTCGCCAATCTTGCGCCCAAAGTCATCATGTTGCCAGGTGGTTTTCAACCCATTGGGCCCGATCAAGGACAGGGATACGCCGAGATAACTGTCCAGTTGCTTGGTCTCTGTATGGCCAAGGGCATTTAGGGTGGTAATGTATTCTGTGGCCGTGGTCGATTCGGCTCCATTGGCATCTGAATAATACGATGTTGTGGTGCGTGCCGGTACAGGGTAAAGACTGCCGCCGCCCTCAACGGTGATTGTTTTTTTATTGCCGTATGCATCATACGTATAACGCGTCACCAGTCTTAACTCTGCATCGTTTTGTTCTTCTCTTGTCTCTTGCAGCAGGCCGTTGGGATAATAATCAAACCAGGATTCCCGTGACTTGATATCGCCGTAAGCAGTATCGGTCACTTTTGTATAGCGCAATCGCCCGAGAATCCAGTTAACCGGATCATTGTCATATTGATTGACAGTTTCCTTCGTGAAAATCTCACCACTTTGAGAATCTGTCGTTGAAATGACTATTTTTGTTGGATTACCATATTTCCCCATCTCGCCATCGTAGTAATTCCAAGTATTTGTTTGTGATACCCTCGTCTTTCTACCCTCATAGTTAGATACCACTCCCGTTGCATAATAGGCAAAGATTGGTGTATTCAGGCCAGCATATGTGGATATATAGCTTGGAGTATTAGAGGTACTGGTCGTTTTCTCATTGTCTTTATATGTGGTTGTTTGTCTTACCATACCATTGTAGGGGTACAAATCAGGGTATCCGGAAATTAATGGCACCCCAGTGTAATTATCAAATAAGGATACTATTCTTACACCACTCGATGTATCGTTCACGGTCACAGACGCATAGCCAAGATTGCCTCGACCGCGCACGTGAATACGCTTATTACTGTACTTATATTCATAACGAGCCGTACCGCCAATACCATTATTGGCGGTATATGAAGAAACAAGCTGTGATGTGTCCTCTATACAATTGACCGGGTATAGGCCTATACAACTTTTCGTATAAACCGTGCTATTTGTCATTGGTTTATAGTTAATTGAAGTTGTATTACCAAACCCACTACTAATATTGGCAAGTAAGTCTGCGCGTGGATTCTTCATTCCCAGTTTCATATATATACTACCGGCATACGCAGAAGCCAGATCCATATTACCATCACCATTGAAATCACCAATCTTGGTGTAATCGCCGCCGCCCCATGCAAATGCGACTTTTGTTGATTGATTTTCAAAATGGGTACCTTTGTTAATATTAATGTAAATAGTGTCATGAAACGCAGATATAATATCTGGCAGGCCATCGCCGTTATAGTCAAGTTGCCAGTTATAACCTGCGCCACCCCAGACTTGTGCTATCGTCCAGACCTTATTTGTAAACCCTCTACCGGTGTTAATTTTCAAATACACATTCGTGCCGTTTGCCGACACAATGTCCGGCAGGCCATCGCCATTGAAATCTTCCGCCCAGGTAACACTACTGGAACCCCAGAGATTATTAACAGGCCAGGTTTCACTCCGGAAGCCATTACCCGTATTGAGTTTCATGTAGACATTACCACCATAGGCAGAAGCAATATCAATCAGGCCATCCCCATTGAAATCTGCTGTCCAGGTATAGTCACCACCACCCCAAGCAAATGCTACCTGGTAAGTTTTGTTTTTCTCAAAGCCACTCCCCGTACTTAATTTTACGTGAATATCACCATGATATGCCGATACAATATCCGTTCTCCCGTCGCCGTTTACATCAACAGCCCAGTTATAACCATCCCCTCCCCAATAATGTTCAACGGGCCAGGTCTCGCTCCGAAAACCGTTACCCGTATTGATTTTCATAAAGACATTAGTGCCGCTTGCCGAAGCAATATCGACCAAGCCATCACCGTTAAAGTCTGAAGCCCATGTAAACCAACCTGTTCCCCATAAATTAGCCACCGGCATTACATCATTAGTAAATGAACTACCTGTAGACCGATGCATATAGATGCTTCCGCCATTGGCCGAGGCAATATCTGTAATACCGTCATTATTAAAATCAGCAGCCCAAGTATATGGGCCCGCACCCCAGGCCGGATTTACTGGCCAGGTTTCGGAGTTATAACCCGCTGTTGTATTATTCTCCCAGCGGAATGTGGTGGGTGGTAGACAGGTATTATTGCCAGAGCACTCCAAAATTGTCGTCATCCGGGAGTTACCTGTAACGGGGGCAGTTTCATAACTCAGTTTATATGACCTTTGCAAAGCTCCCGACACATAGATCTCAAGACCAGACATACGCACCGGTTCACTGATGACAGCCCCATAGGCAAATCCAGTAAATGTGTCAGGTCTGCCTTCATAGACAACCTTTATACTCACAGGTTGTCCCGTTACGCTCGTGTATGAAAACTCGGCTGGATATTGATACCCCGCGGAAACATTTTCGTTGTAAGAAAATTGTATTTTATTATTCACGACATCAGAAATTTCACTTACTTCCCATGCCAGATTGACAGAAATTCCATTCAAGTTGGCCCGGGAATCCTCAGTAGCACCGTAATAAAATGTCTGTCCGGATTTGGTTTTTGCTTCGAACCATGAGGATGCTGAGTTGAAATTACCGTGCCCTGTTACCTTGATAAAACTGTCTATTTCAGTTCGGTATTCCGTGCCATCGGCACCGTATGCGCCGCTTACCGCAACCAGGCGTTGGCCATCGAGGCACAAACGATCAATGTAATCTAGATTTACACCTCTAGAACGTCCGTCCTGGGCAAATGTTTGGGAGCACCGTGAAATTGATGAAGTACCCGTGAACGACCACCCCACCCCCAATAAGCCATTTTTGTTTTTACTGTTGTAAATAATAGACAATGTCGGTTGCATTTGACCGACACCGGGAGGGACCGAAATAGGGATGTTGTATCCGGCGGCACCGTCCGGGGCCACCTGAAAACCCCCTTCAACCTTACCTACCACTTTGCTTGTATCAATTACGGCGTATGCGGGTATTGCCACCAGGTAGAGGATAGTGAGAATAATGCTCTGGATGAGATTGGTCATGCTGCGCTCCCTAAGTAATTTGTCCGTTTTATTGAGCTGCATTACTGCCTGCTTTACGACAGTAAACATCAGCCCATCATGCTAAATTGTTTTATATTTTGGAAGGAGTAAACAGACGCACCCCACAACCTGAAGACGTATCGCCTTCCTCCCAACATTGATTGATGGGGGATATCAAATCAATGTTTTTTTAGTTTATTCCTTTGCTAAACTATTATTCTTCCTAGTTCTCAATATATCTTAAAGTACAAAATATCAATTAATCAAGTTTACAGTCATTAAATTTCAAATACTGTTAATAATTGGATAAACATTATTCAAATTAAGCCACACATGTATTACCTTACCCATATGATATTTTAATGAAAGTAATTAATAAAATATTAACTTTCTAAGATATTAACCTTGTGTAAAATTTTTTATTAAAAATTAAAACCACGTCCTTAGGACGTGGAGCAGGTTCGGAGGCTACGGCCTCTAGAACCGGAGGTCTGCTCATGCTACTAATCTAAAGTCGCCACGACCATAAGATTAGGAGAAAAGC
>Ga0209633_10006011_pt1 | contig 10481 bp, 15 predicted proteins | sample Cruoilmetagenom1_FD_187290 | JGI IMG/M metagenome (GOLD analysis project Ga0209633, IMG submission 187290) | Oil polluted marine microbial communities from Coal Oil Point, Santa Barbara, California, USA - Sample 1 (SPAdes) (version 2) | ecosystem: Environmental > Aquatic > Marine > Oil seeps ... | reverse complement strand
CCACGCAAGTCGAGAGGCCACGTGCTTTTTCTTTGCCAAAAAGGTTAACGAGATTGCGGCGTAAAGAGTCAATAGAATCAATTCTTTAGAAAAAACGTAACAAATCATTAACGCTAAAAATTACCGTTAACCTTCGTAAAGGTTTGTTTTAATTACATTTTTTTGAACCTCGTTAGCTTGTTTTTAACAAACTAGCTGTAGAACATAATCATCAAATAAAACCGGGGCCTGATAACGGTACTAGAGTGGTAGAGAACAAAAAATGATAAGAGAAAATGTAGTCATAGGTCCTGAAGGGACTCCGTTAACATTAGCCGACCTTCCAGATCCGGATACGGTTCGCTGGGTTATTCGCCGTAAAGCGGAAGTGGTTGCGGCTGTACGCGGCGGACTTTTAACACTAGACGGCGCGTGTGAGCGTTATGGTCTTTCTTCTGAAGAGTTTTTGATGTGGCAGCGTTCTATTGAATCGCACGGCATTTCAGGACTGCGCACAACACGGACACAACAATACCGCTAGGCTTAAAACCTACCGAAAAAAATCAAGATGGCCGCTAGACTCTCTAGCGGCCATTTTTCGTCTAAAATATTGTTTTAATTGTATTTTTTAGCGTTTACTTAAGCCTTATCGGGTAGACATACATCTACAAACAGGTGCCGCTAGAGCGCCGAAAATTAGGTGGTAAATAAATGCCAAAACAAAGCTATCAGCCCGCAGGGCGTCTTATTCCTGTGTTTGCAGCTCATGAAGATTTGTCTTCGGCGGCACTTGTCCACGCATTAGCACGCGCGGCGGCAGCACGCGGTGAAACCGTGCTCATGCTCGACTGTATGGACGGCGCACTTATGAAAGCGGCCGGCATTGTGACGGGAAAAACCCTGGGCGATGTCCTGTACAGGAGTGCAAATATTCGCGACGCCAAATATGTTTCACACAACGAACACTATACGGCGGCCTGCGCAGGCGATGCTGATTTGAATGCGCTTTTGGGCTCTTTGGCCGCGCTTTCCTTGAAATATAACTGGGTATTTGTCGCGGCTGAGCAAGGCTGCACACCTGCCCATGTCAGGCTAGCTGGCGCCTCCGATACGGCCCTGATGACATGTGCGAGCAAGGGCGATAAATTTATGCGGGCCTACTGGATGCTCGATGCAATCCGCGCGCGCTCCTCAAAATTTGACCCCCTGATGATCATTGAAGGGCCCGAGGCCGAAAGTTTCGAGAGCTATGATTTGCTTCGCCACACGGCGGGCGAGTTCCTAGGCGCGCCCCCTGCCCTTGGCGGTATTTTAGAGAGCAAAGACGACGCCTTTACCCTCGCCCCTATCTTGCTCGAGTCGCTCAGACACGAAACCCTGCGCCTTAAAAAAGCGGTTGGTTAGATTAGCGCCCAACAAACGTAGATGTGTATCAACGACACTGTGAACTTAATTAAGTGTTGTGAGTGACGCCGCGTGTTTATGCTTTTCCGCTTGGCTGCGCCAACCGGCCGTTCACGGGCCTTGAGGCCCTGGCACGGAGCGAGGGCTGCCATAAGATTAGGGTATTTACTCAGGCGCGTGTTACGCAAATATTGGTGTGGAGAGGTCTAAGAAACATTGGTGTTTGAAGGTCTAAAAACCGATGGTTTTAAGTGCTTGGCATAAGACTACATGGCAATCATCGCTCCGTGCTACCCCAAGAGTACTTCCTCGCTACGCTCAGGGCGCACGCAAGGTTTTGGCAGAGCCAAAACCGTCAGCGCGTGAACGGCCGCTGAGCGCAGCTCAGCGGAAAAGTATAAAGAATAAAGAATAAACCATAAAACATAATTTCTGCGACGGGATTATTGCTGCCCTGCGTTAGTAATACTGAACGATCACAAAAAGGAACTATTATGACGACCAAATTATACCGCGCGCTTACAGGCACTGCCCTCGCCTTCGCCCTTGGCACAAGCGCTTATGCCGCCTCGCCTTTGCTGGACAAAGCAGACATTAATAAAGATGGCCGCATCGCGCTCAGCGAATTTACCGCCCATGGCGATCAAAAATTTGCGGCCATGGACACCAATGCAGACGGCTTTGTTACAAAAGACGAACGCCGCGCTTTTTATCAAGCCAAACGGGCCGAACGCGCGCAAATGCGCTTTGACAAAGCAGATACAAACCAAGACGGCATGTTATCAAAAGAAGAGTATTCAGGCGCAAGGGCCAAGCGCGACGACCGCATGAAAAAAATGCTTGATATGAACGGCGATGGAAATTTTGATCGCGAAGACAGACAAGAAATACGGGCCGAGCGCAAAGAGCGCCGGCAGCAGCGCCGCGCAAAACGCGGTGAGCGCGGAGAGCACGGCGATAGAAAGGGCCCGCAAAATCCTGATACAAATGATGACGGTATGATTGATCTTGCCGAGCATCAATCGGCTGTCGCGCAAGCATTTTCAAGACTTGACGCAGATGGCGATGGCTACCTGACGGGTGACGAACAGCGCCCACCAAAACGCCGCCGTCATAAACATGGTGGATTTGGCCAGTAATATTGTCTAGCCTTTCGTGGTAACTCTGGCAGACCCTTCGAGACGACCCACTTATGGACATATTATGATCGGCCATTATTCTGCATCCGGACCACGGCCTCCCCAGTCCGATCCGGATGCAGATATATTATTAAGGCTCGCTAGCGGCGAGCAAAACGCGCTTGGTGATTTGATGGCGCGCCATATGCATGCTCTCAAATCAATGGCGTGGCATATGCTGGGGGACGAAATGTTGGCGGAGGATATTGCGCAAGAGGTGTTTTTGCGGGCTTGGAAACAAGCGCCCACTTGGCAGCCAGGGCGGGCGAAATTTTCGACATGGATGTACCGCGTGGGTAAAAATTTATGCCTTGATCGCCTGCGCAAGAAAACTGAAATTTTAGGCGAGGATGGGCCTGAAATGATTGATGACAGCCCAGATGCTGTGCAGCAATTAGTGATAGATGAAGATGACAAACGGCACAAAGAGCGCGTGGAAGCAGCTATGAATGCGCTGCCCGAGCGGCAAAGGCTGGCGATTGTGTTATGCCATTATCAAGATTTATCACAAATGGACGCTGCCGAAATTTTAGATGTCAATGTCCGCGCCTATGAAAGCTTGTTGGCGCGCGGGCGCAAAAATTTGCGCAAACACTTAATGCGCTATAAAGAAGAGTTACTGGAGAGCTGAGAATGAGCATTACAGAAAAAAGATATGGCGAAATTATTGGCGCTTATGGGAGCGATGAAAAACGCTGGCCCAAGGATGAGCGCGCGGGCGCGCTAGCCTTCCAAGCTGCGCACAAGCAGCGCGCCAAAGAAATCAATGACGCGCAAGCGCTTGTTGATACGGCCCTACGGGGGGCTGCAAAACCTGCGGCGAACAACAGCCTACTGATGGCGCGGATTTTAAAGCAGGCTGGGTCCATGCCTCAAGACGGCGCGGCGGCGAACGGTATTACCGCAGATGCGCCGCGCCCACTGCTTGGGTCAACGCCTTGGAAATCACTGGCGGCAACGCTGATTATTAGCACAGGTATGGGGTTTGGCTTTGGCCAAGCGGCAGCCGCATCGTCTGATATTGCACAGGCCGAAGCTTTATTGGCCGCTAGCGCTGACGCCCAATATGATTATGACTGGCTGGAGGAAACCCCGTGAACGGTTCAAAATCCAGCCGCCTCTCGGTCGGTATATATTTACTGCTTGCCTCGGTGGCCCTCAACGGCGTGCTGGCTGGCCTTATCATTGCCAAAAAAACTGCGCCCGCTACGGCGCAGCAAGGGACACAAATCCAGCCGCCGCGCACTGCGTCATTGGCAATGCCAGCTGACCCGCGCCGCATTTTGCGCACTTTAACGCCCGCGCGGCGGCGCGCGGTCTTGAAAACGGCCATGCAAGATGTGCCAAAGGCGGAACGCCAGCAATTTCGGCGGCTTCGCGCAGCCTTAGGCCAAGCGGAACAAGCCGTATATGAGGCAGCAAGTGCTGACGATTTTGACCAGGCCCAGCTACGGGGCGCGCTCACGGTTTTAAGTAAAACCCGTATTGAACTTGGAAAAGCCAGTGATGTACTGATGATAAATATTTGGGCGCAATTAACCCCCGCCGAGCGCAAAGGTGCCATCGCCGATATGAGGCGGCGAAAACCGCCCCAGCGTAGACAAGGCCGTCAGCGGCCGCAAAAGCAAGATTAGGTAAAGTACAGCTTCAGCTAACAGGCAAAATAAAACCCCGGCCAAATTGGCCGAGGCATCCCCACATAGGCCGTCCACACCACGGCCTTATTTTGTCAGTTAAGCGCGGCGGGCCGCTAGTTTTTCGGCCTTAACCGCCATTTGGCGCGCGCGAACACGCTCAAAGCTATCAAGGGCATCAAGCGCAATGCGAAGTTCGCCGCTTAAATCTTTATTTTGAACATCAATATCATCAAGCGTATTTTGGATATTGGTTTTACGCGCAATTACGGAATTGGCGTAGGAGCCATAAGCAACATAACCGTCCTTATTGGCGTCAACAGCGACTTCCTCTTCAGGAACGCTCACATTTAATTTGCGCATTTGGCGCTCTAAATCCTCGCGTGTTCCTTCAAGAACCGCTACTCTTTTTTGGAGTTCCGCAATCGCAAAACGCGTCGTGCGGACACTTTTGTCCATTGAATGACTCATAACTTCACCTAACCCTAACCTTGATGGCATTTTTGCCTTATGAGGGTTTATACGAAATGAAGCTTACATTCTGGTAAACAAAGCTGAATAAATCTGGTTTTGTGCAGTTATGGGTCATTATTAACATAAAAAAAGATTAAAATGCTAATTATCGTTAACATTTGGTTTACGGGATTCACCTATGACTCATATTCAGTTAAGTATTAATGAATATTGATTCGCCTGGGAGGGAAATATATGCGCGTTCTGCTAATTGAGGATGATACAGCTACAGCACAGAGTATTGAACTAATGCTCAAATCTGAGGGCTTCAACGTCTACACAACTGATATGGGTGAAGAGGGTGTCGATCTTGGCAAGCTCTATGATTATGACATCATCCTTCTGGATCTCAATCTACCAGATATGCCTGGGTTTGATGTTTTGAAGACTTTACGCATGTCAAAAATCAATACGCCGATCTTTATTTTGTCTGGTACATCCGATATCGACACAAAAGTGCGTGGATTTGGAACAGGCGCTGACGATTATATGACAAAACCATTTCATAAAGACGAATTGGTCGCACGTATTCATGCTGTTGTGCGCCGCTCTAAAGGCCATGCGCAATCGATTATCACCACTGGCGAAATCGCCGTGAACCTAGACGCAAAAACAGTAGAAGTCGCCGAGCACCGTGTGCATCTCACTGGCAAAGAATATCAAATGCTAGAGCTTCTATCACTACGCAAAGGCACAACACTGACCAAAGAAATGTTCCTCAACCACCTTTATGGCGGCATGGACGAGCCTGAACTAAAAATTATCGACGTGTTCATTTGTAAGCTTCGCAAGAAATTGGCATCTGCCTCTGGCGGTGAACACTATATCGAAACTGTTTGGGGTCGCGGCTATGTATTGCGTGAACCAAACCGCGAAAAAATTAGCGCTTAAGCCCACTCCCACTTAAGTGCATAAAAAAAGGCTCCGTCAAGGAGCCTTTTTTATTGCGTTCTGATAATGCGTATCTCTCATATCCTATACATTATGCTGCGTTATGCCCGCGGCGTATGGCCTGAGGTAGCGATAGCTCAGCTGTAGGTGTGTCTGGCTCCGTTCCGCCTGCTATTTTTGGGGGCGCGCCAACCTTTGACTGCGCTTCTTTTTGATAACACCCAGGTGCAATAGGCGAAATTTTAAATCCATAGCTTCGCTTTTCGAACTTTTCGTTACTTCCAAGCAGTAGATAGCCATCTGCGCTGATCATGCCGCTTAGATAATTCATAATACGGGCAGCGGCTGGATCTGAGTAATGTTTCATATTACCGCGAAACATCACAATTTGGAACTTGCCCAAGGATGAGGGGTTACTCAAAAGATTGTGGTCTTCAAAATGTATTCTTTCCTGCAATTTATTTTTGACTACCCAGTCTTCGCCATCACGATCAAAATACTCAATAAGGTGGCGAATAGGCAGCCCCCTTTGCACTTCGAAATGAGTAAAGCGTCCAGTTTTCGCGCGCTCAAGTGCCCATGATGGAAAGTCCACGCCTGTAATTTCTATTGGCATATTGGGCAATGCGTGGGAAAATTTATCGGCTAATATGGCAGTGCTATAGACCTCCTGCCCACTTGAACACCCGTAAGACAAAATCCTTAATGTACTTCCGCTATATAGTTTGTGCAGTTTGGGTAACAATATATCACCCAAAGTTTCATAGCCTTTGCGGTCATCAAAAAACCGGCTAGCCCTTTGCAATAATGATGAAACAACTTGCACCGCAAGCCGCGTTTGGCCACGGCTAAACAGCTCTTCTATCATTTGGGAAAGCGTGTCAAATCCCTCCTTGCGTGCCAAAGCCGACAAACGGGTTTCTACTAAAAATGTATGATCTGCACCTAATTCTACCCCAGCAAGCTCAAGCGTAAGCCGTTTTAAGGCCTCATAATAACTTGGCGTCAGGGATAATTGATTACTCACTTTTTAGACCAATCCGACTTCAAAAAACTTTGACTCGATAATGTCACTATCAAATGGCTTCATGACATACTCGTCCGCGCCAGCGTCCATAGCTTCAGCGATTTTAATGACATCACGCTCTGCCGTGCAAAACAAAACAACTGGCGCGTCGCCGCCTGGCTCTTTTCGCAGCGCTTTGAGAAATGAAAGCCCGTCCATAACCGGCATATTCCAATCAAGCAATATAGCGTCTGGCATAGCGCCGCGGCATGCGTCTAGAGCGTCGCGCCCATCTTTGGCTTCGGTGGAGGCAAAGCTTAAATCTTTTAAAATGCGGCTGGCAACGCGACGGATCATTTTCGAATCGTCAACGATTAAGCAAGTTTTAGCTGTGGCGTTCATGCTAGACCCTCCCGCGCAGTGTTTAGGAAATGGATTTGTGATTTAGGCGCACTTGAAATATGGGCACTATGGCTTATTTCAGGGAAAGAGATATTGACCGATTGCACAAGTATATCTGCATCTGAAAGCGCTGCTTTATGCACTTGCATGGCGCCGCCGTCTCGTTTTAGCTTAGCCGTTAAATTTGCAAGCCGGCTATGATCGCCAAAATCACCGGCTAATTGCGCGCCGTTCCATGTGATGCCAATATTATACACTTTCTCAACTTTTTGCGCTGTTACCGAGATTTGGCCGCCGCTGTCACCGATACTTTGTGCTGTAATATGGAGGCAAAAATGCTCTAAAAATTGCTGAATGTCAGACGCAATATCACGGCCAAGTGTTTCAAAATCAGACGCATATGACACGCTCACAGTTTTTCCGACGAGCCGTGCTTCGCTCAGGCATAAATTTGTAACAGGGCGCATAAGCACGTCAAACCGCGCGGTGCCAGGTTCAAAGGCATGCTGTTCGCCGTCCCCCTGCCCCATAAGAGACTTTAAGGCGGATAAACTATCAGACTTTCTGACAAATTTAAGTAATGGCGATAATACTGCGGCAGCTTTTTCTTGTGCGCTGGTAATGGCGACATTTGGTGTGTCTATTGCAACCTTGCTTGGCGCATTACCCTCTAAAACATCTAAAAACTCTGGATCGATTTCAAATAATCCTTCGCTATATTGAGCGATTAACGTTTGCAAACTGACCAGTGCTGTACGTAGTTTTTGCGCGCCATTTGCCCCAAGCCGCATAAGGATATCTTCGCAGAGCAGGGCCGCGCGAACAACTCCGCGGGCCTGAACGCTATGGGCTGATGTTTTGATATGCCCAAGCGCGCCAATTGTTTGCTCATTGGCTTTACCCTGCACGCCAGCAGTCGCATCCAGTGACCAAATTGTCTCCAAAATGTCCATTTGCGCGCGGGCTGTTTTAACGAAATTTCGTTCTTGAACGTACATCAATTATCCAAACATAATTAGGGCGTCCCCTAGTTTGGAATAAATTGGTTAAAACTGGCTAAATAAAGCTAAGTTTTATTGCGTTTTTTGTTTAATTATGTACGGGAATGTTTGCCGTGAAAGTTACCGTTTCATCAGCAAAATTTGCGCTGACGCGGCCGCCAGCCTCACGAGCAATCATGCCTGTGTAAAAAGGCTGTACGCTACGTCCGTCAAACCCGTCTTCTGGCGCGGCCCCAGCCAAGGTTTTAACAACGCTCTCCGCTAGCCGCGCTTTTAACCCTGTGCATTCAAGCTTTATTACGGTTTCATCATTGGCCGTATCCGCGTTCACGACAATTTCGCCGCCGCGCGGCACGGCCATAAATGCTAACATCACCAGATTAAGCAAGACCCGCGCAGATGGTTTATCAAGGCCATCTTCACTTACAGACCACACTAGATCAGCTCTGCTATCTTCGTAAACGCCTATGCTCAGTTTTTTCAGTTCTTCAGAGCTAATAACGCCAGGCGCAGAGCCGCCTGCGCCAAAAGCGAGGCGTAGAAACTGTAATTTGGCGCTGGCTTGCCCGGCGCTAAGTTTAATAAGCTCCATAGCGTCATCGCGCATATCGAGATTGTCATCATCATCGAAAACTTCAAGCGCGGCACTAAGAGCGCCAACTGGGCTCACCAGATCATGACAGATGCGCGCACACAATAATGCAGCTAAATTCGCGGCGGTTAGTTTCATTGAAGGTGCGGACATGAGAAAACCCTTTGGTGATTCGCGTTATCACCATATTAGAGCAAAGAAAGTAAAGGAAAGAAGAAACCGAGACTAAAACTCGAACTTAAGACCCTACGGCATGCCAAAGGCCATCGCCAAGCTTAACCATTTCGCCCATGGGGGCTTTAGCGACTAATTTCTCGCCTGTAACGCCCGCGACGTCAGAAACGGAGACGTTTTTCTCACGGGCCGTACGCGTATAAATAGATTTTCGCTTAATATTTATCTCATTTACGGCGGCGCGAACCTCATCACTCACGTCTTGGTTCACAAAGCCGATATAGCCATCAAGCTGCTCGCCAATAAGGCCGTCCGCTTTTGCTTGTGTCGTAATCGCTTTCGCCGTGCTAACTTGCGCATGTACAGATGTTCCCAATACTGGCAACGCCGCGACAGTGCCCAAGGCCAATACGCCGACAATAGCCGCGCTCATTATTTTGTTTGCAAATTTCATATTAAACTCCTTAGAAAACATCCGGATTGTCAGCCAACATCTCTTCGATGTCTTTGTCCAAACGCACGCGAATTTCCTGCGTAATATTTACGTTCAAATTTATGACAATTGGTTTGTCAGACGGCTCAATCTTGTGGGTGATTGCGCAGGCCGAAACGAGCAATAAACTTGCTGCAGGTATAATTATTTTTTTCAACATCATGACCTCACTATAGCGGTGTTAGCTGAACTTGCCATTAACGGCGCGTTTAATCAATGCTCATCTATGCGGCATATTCGTGCCGCTGCGCTGGGATATCTGATGTGTACTCAACAAATTCCAACTCAATACCCGCAGGGTCAATATAATAGACATTTTTACGCGCTGGCACAACATTGAGCCCCACAGACGGCTCAATTCCCTGCTCACGATATCGGCGCATGACGCCATCTATATCATCAACCACAAAACCAATATGCGCCAAACCAGGTTTGTGCCCCTTTAGGTCGCGCGGTTGGCCTTCGCCGTTATCGCTCAGCGCAATATAAAAATCATCTTCGCCAAAATGTAGCCATGTACGCGGTTTTCCGTACCAGTCAGAGCGCCCCTGCCCGCGCACCCGCCAATATGGAAATGCTATTTTAAGAAAATCCATTGTTGGCTCAATTTCGGTTAACACCAAATTCACATGTTCAATACGCATATTTGCTCCTGTTATCTAAAGTTTTATCTTTATATAACATTTGATTTAAGAAAGCAACTCCTTTACATAATAACCATGACAATTACTGCCCCAAAGACCGCCAAAACCAGACAAGCTATTTTAAACCGCTTAAAGGAAATTGGCGCGCGCACGGCTCCTGCCCTTGCCAAAGATTTGGGGCTGACCTCGATGGCGGTGCGTCTGCACCTTTACGGTTTGGCAGAAGAAAAACTGATTGATTTCACGGAAAAAAGCCAAGGCCGGGGCCGCCCTGCCAAATTTTGGAAGCTCACGAGCGCCGCGCAAAAAATATTTCCAGACGCGCACCAAGGCCTTGCTGTCGATTTAATACATTCGGTGCGGCAAGCCTTTGGTCAAAAAGGCCTAGACGCTGTCGTCACGGCCCATAGCGAAAAACAGCTCGCCCATTACCAGCAGCAGCTTTCGGGTATCGATAGCTTGCCCAAGCGCTTACAAGGCCTTGCAAAAATACGCAGCGCCGAAGGGTATATGGCGGGCACCCGTCCGGACGGTAAAGATTGGCTATTTTATGAAAACCATTGCCCTATA
>Ga0209633_10006010_pt1 | contig 10481 bp, 6 predicted proteins | sample Cruoilmetagenom1_FD_187290 | JGI IMG/M metagenome (GOLD analysis project Ga0209633, IMG submission 187290) | Oil polluted marine microbial communities from Coal Oil Point, Santa Barbara, California, USA - Sample 1 (SPAdes) (version 2) | ecosystem: Environmental > Aquatic > Marine > Oil seeps ... | reverse complement strand
AAAAGAACCAATAGCAATCTTTTTAAAGATATTATCACTCAAAAAACCTCAAAAGACCTCAGTTGGTTTTTTGGCGACTATCTTCATTCTAAAAAAAAGATAGATTATACTATTAAAAAAGTCAATCAAACAACTGACTCTATCACTGTTACCATAAAGAACAATCGTAATTTCACAGCACCAGTTGCGTTGTATGGTGTACAACAAAAAGATATCAAATTTAGAACATGGTTAACTGGTATTGATTCTACGGCAACAGTAACTATCCCTAAAGGAGATTTTAACAAACTCTCATTAAATTATGAGTATTTATACCCTGAATTAAACTTACGAGATAACTGGAAGAATTTAAATGGTATATTCAATAGGCCCATTCAATTTCGTTTTTTAAAGGATGTTGAAGATCCATATTACAATCAAATATTCTATAACATATATGTAGATTATAATTTTTATGATGGTCTTCTTATGGGTCCTAGAATCTATAATGAAGCTATTTTTAAAAAGAAACTATTATATAAAATTACACCTACTTACGGTACTAAGAGTAAAAAATTGACAGGTTCATTTTCTACTATTTACCAACATATACCTGAAGAAACTTCAGTTTATAGATATAGAGTTGGCATAGCAGGAAGTAGTTTTCATTATGCTCCTGAGCTTACATTTAAAAGACTGTCTCCGTTTATGAATATTGAATTCAAAAGAAAGAGTCTACGTGACGTTGGTGGTAGTGCTTTGTCTGCCAGGTATGTTATTATTGATCGCGAAACTGAACCCAATACTATTGCATTAGAATCTGACAAATACAATGTGTTAAATATAAGGTATGGTTATTCTAAACCGGATATTATTAAAGATTTACGATATAATTTTGATTTACAATTAGCTGATAATTTTAGTAAATTGGCTGTAGATTTTAGATATAGAAAGCTCACTGATAAGAATAGACAATATGATTTCAGAGCATATTTGGGTACATTTTTACACAATAAAACTGAAGGAGATTTTTTTAGCTTTTCATTAGACAGACCTTCTGATTATTTATTTGATTATGATTTTTTAGGAAGATCTGAGCAGGCAGGCTTTTTTAGTCAACAAATTATTATTGCTGAAGGCGGTTTTAAATCAATGTTTGAAAATCCTTACGCAAACCAATGGATGTTTACAACAAATAGCAGTATTAGCATATGGCGTTGGATAGAAGCCTATGCCGATGCAGGCTTCTATAAAAACAGAAGTACAAATCCTCTTTTTAGATATGATAGTGGTATTCGATTGAATCTAGTACATAATATTTTAGAAATTTACTTTCCATTACAATCCAGTTTAGGTTTTGAACCTTCTCTACCAAACTATGGTACTAAGATTAGGTTTGTATTATCTATTAACCCAGGAAGAATTATCAGTTCTGCAAGAAGAGGTTTCTTTTAGACTAGATTTAAGCATTTTGTTATTTATTTGACTAACATAAGACAAAAAGACACAAGATTGTAAGACTTTTATTTTGTATAATGTAAAAAATTAGCTTTTAAAGTAATAGATTCCGATATACGCTTCGTTAACCGGAATCAATTCATCCGCAAACGAAAAATGATTCTACCAACCAATTCAAAAAAATTAGACTCCAAATGAAAAGATTCCGATATACGCTTCGCTAACCGGAATCAATTCGACTAATCAATTTTGAAAGCTCAAAATGAGCTTGCAAAATTGAAGTCTCATTGACTTTTATTTCTGCTCTAAAAATTGTACTTTTGCCAAACTTCTTAAAGCGTATTACATGTCAGAAAAATTTGCAGAAGAAACGCAAAAATTATCATATAAAGAATTTAAAAAGGAAATTCTAAGCGATTATAATATTGCAGTTGTAAGTAGAGAATGCAGTATATTAGGTCGAAGAGAAGTTTTAACCGGAAAAGCAAAATTCGGAATTTTTGGTGGTGGTAAAGAAGTACCTCAACTGGCAATGGCAAAAGCTTTTAAAAATGGAGATTGGCGCTCTGGTTATTATCGAGACCAAACTTTTATGATGGCTATTGGAGAATTGACGGCAGAACAATTTTTTGCTGGTTTATATGCACATACTGATATTAAAGCCGAACCACATGCCGCCGGAAGGCAAATGGGTGGTCATTTTATGACACATACTTTAAATGAAGATGGAAACTGGAAAAACCAGCTAAAACAAAAAAATGTAAGTGCAGACATATCACCAACCGCAGGTCAAATGCCTCGTTTATTGGGATTGGCGCAAGCTTCAAAAATGTATAGGAATATTGAAGCCTTAAAAAAAACAAACCCTTTTTCTGAGAATGGCAATGAAATAGCATGGGGTACGATTGGTAATGCCAGTACTTCTGAAGGTCATTTTTTCGAAACCTTTAATGCTGCCGGAGTTTTGCAAGTACCTATGGTAATTAGTGTTTGGGATGATGAATACGGAATTTCGGTTCATGCTAAATATCAAACTACCAAAGAAAACATATCAGAAATTTTAAAAGGTTTTCAACGCGATGAAAACGGTAAAGGTTATGAAATTTTTATAGTTAACGGATGGGATTATTCTAAATTAATTGATGTGTATAATCAAGCATCAACAGTAGCCAGAAACGAGCATACTCCTGTTTTAATTCACGTAAAAGAACTCACACAACCTCAAGGACATTCAACTTCAGGTTCACATGAAAGATATAAAAGTGAGGAGCGTTTAGATTGGGAAATCAAGCATGATTGTATTAGCAAAATGCGTGAATGGATACTAAGTATATTTGAAAATGAAGAAGAGCTATTAAATATTGAAAAAGAAGCTAAAAAAGAAGTAAATATTGCTAAACGCACTGCTTGGAATAACTATTTACACGATATTATTCAAGCTCAAAAAGAAGTGCTTAATTTGTTAGAGAAAGTAGCTGAAAAAAGTGAAAATAAACCATTCATTTTAAAACTAAAAAATGAATTGGCAACAATAAAAGACCCGTCAAAAAAAGAGGTACTATCTACAGCAAGACGTACCTTGAGATATTTAATACAAGAAAACAATTCTGAAAAAACGAAACTACTTCAATGGATAGAAAATTATAATAGTGAGCAATTATATAATTATAATACCCATCTATATAGTGAAGCTAAAAATAATGTTAAAACTATCAAAGAAGTTAAACCAACTTACAGTGAAAATGCAAATTTTGTTGATGCAAGAGTTGTACTAAAAAATAATTTTGACAGCATTTTATCACGTTATAAAGAAGTGTTGATCTTTGGAGAAGATGTTGGTAAAATTGGTGATGTAAATCAAGGATTAGAAGGATTGCAGGAAAAGTATGGCAAATTAAGGGTAGCTGATACCGGGATAAGAGAAGCTTCAATTATGGGGCAAGGAATTGGTATGGCCATGCGTGGGTTAAGGCCAATTGCAGAGATTCAGTACTTAGACTACCTCCTTTATGGCTTACAAATTTTAAGTGATGATCTAGCTACTTTACGTTATCGAAGTGTTGGCAAACAAAAGGCTCCATTAATTGTACGTACGAGAGGACATCGACTAGAAGGTATCTGGCATTCAGGTTCTCATATGGGAGCTGTTATACATTTATTAAGAGGTATGTATATTTTAACACCCAGAAATATGACCAAAGCTGCCGGGTTTTACAATACCCTTTTACAAAGTGACGAGCCTGCTTTAATTGTTGAGAACCTTAACGGATATCGATTAAAAGAAAAGTTACCTAATAATATAGGTGATTTTACCACACCAATAGGTGTAGTTGAAACTATTAAAAAAGGGAATGATGTGACGGTAGTTTCTTATGGATCAACACTTAAAATAGTTGAAGAAGCAGCTAAAGAATTAGCTCAAGTTGGTATTGATACTGAAATTATTGATGCCCAAACATTATTGCCCTTCGATCTGAATCACGATGTATTAAAAAGCATTAAAAAAACAAACAGATTGGTTATTGCCGATGAAGATGTTCCGGGTGGAGCTTCAGGATATCTGTTAAATGAAATTTTAAATGTCCAAAACGCCTATCAATATTTAGATAGTAAGCCAATAACCATAACTGCAAAAAGTCATAGAGCAGCTTACGGAACAGATGGCGATTATTTTTCAAAGCCATCTATTGAAGATGTTTTTGAAAAAATTTACGCATTAATGCATGAAGTAGACCCTGATACTTACAAAAAAATTTATTAAACGTTTTTAGATTTTATCTTTCAAATTTAGAAGTATTTATTTACTTTTGAAAATTATTTTTAACTCTAACATAATCAAAATGAAACTATTTAAAGTTTTAATCTCATTTACTGTTCTATTATTTACATCAATAACTGTATTTTCTCAGAATAATAATGCTAATGAAGGCTCACTTAATAGTGGTACTATTGAAAGTCAATTTGATTATTTGTATAAAAAATCTCCAAAATGGACAGATCCTAATTCTGGTCAAAGGTATAAAACTGTAAAAGTCAATAATCTATTTAAATTTAAAAGTAATGTTGTTGATTCTTTAAAATTAGGAAGAAAAAATCTTTCTGAAACACAAAAAGTTGTTGATACTCAAAAAAGTGAAATTAATGCCTTAAAATTAGAGTTAGGTACTACAAATGAGAGTTTGACTTCGGTAACCAAAGAAAAAGATAGTATTCGATTTTTAGGAATACCTTTAAGTAAAGGAGGGTATAATACTATTTTATGGTCTATTATCGCTGCTCTTGGTGCATTATTATCATTATTTGTTATTAAATTTAAACGTAGTAATATTATTACTGCTAATTCTAATAGATCAAGAGATGAGATTGATGCCGAATATCAAGACCATAAACAAAGAGCCATTGAACGTGAACAGAAGCTAAGGCGTGAGCTTCAAGATGAGCTAAATAAACAAAAATACGCCAAACTAGAAGCCAATAAAAAAAAGAGATAAGTAGAGCTAAAAAACATAATTTTTAAGTTTTAATATTGTACTACACAATAAATTAATAAAAAGTAAGTTCTTAATTAGTCGAAAGTTCTCGATGTCGCTGTGAATTAAAGTTTTTTTTAACCAATATAATTATTAAGGTAGGAATTCTATGCCTTTAATTGTTATATCTAAAATCACAATTCATTAGCTTATGTGTAGAAAGTTACTATTATTATCAACCCTCCTTGTATTGAATTTGACAGTATATGCTTTTAAAGCTACTACTGAAACTACAAATAACTATATTTTAGAAAATAATAATTCTGAAATATCTTTCTCTACATATTCTGTTGATCTATATGACAAAATCAATGATACTGATTTAGATTTTGATGCTTTTAAATACGGCTTAAAAGGTTATTTAAAACTTCAAGATAAAGGCGGGTTAAAAAACACAAAATATTTAACCATTATTGATATGAGTGCTTCGGCTAATAGTGAGCGTCTTTTTATCATTAATATGGAAACTCAACAATTAGAACATAAAAGTTTAGTTGCGCATGGAAGAAATTCTGGTGGCACATATGCTAAACAATTTTCGAATAAAGTAAATAGTCATCAAACCAGTTTAGGGTTTTATAAAACTGCAGAAACTTATATTGGTAAACATGGTTTTTCTTTAAGACTAGACGGATTAGAATATTCAAACAATAATGCACGCAGACGTGCAGTAGTTATTCATGAAGCCGATTATGCAAACGCTAATTATATTAAGAAAAACGGTAGATTAGGAAGAAGTTATGGCTGCCCTTCACTACCAAAAAAAGACTATACAGCAATTATTAATAAAATTAAAAACGGTAGTTGTTTATTTATTTACCATCCTAAAAGTTCTTATCTAAAAAATTCAAAATTGGTAAATGCAATTACTACATTAATTCCTGCTAATAGCTAATTCTGAGATTAATTTATTATCTATCTTATAAATATCATTATAAAAAGTGATATTCCCCAAATTATCTGCACTAGCTGTCGTATAATAAATAAATACCGGTAATTTGTTATTGAGTTTAATTGGTTTTTGCTTCTTCTTTTTAATATATTTATAAACACTGTCGATAGTATACTTATTATTGTCAGATTTCAATATATAATCTGCTAGATCTAATGCTTTCTCTACTCTAACACAGCCATGACTATACGCTCGATATTCTCTTTTAAAATAACTTTTTGAAGGCGTATCATGAAAATATATTGCACGTTTATTCGGAAAAATAAACTTTACCAAACCTAAGGCATTATAACCTCCTCCTTTTTGTCTTACCAAATACTTAAAACTGTCCTCATCAACTTCATTCCAATTAACAGAAGTTGGTTCAATTGTTTTTCTTGCATAATCAAATACTTCGTAATTATTCCTGGTTAAATAAGTTGAATCTTTTTGAGCTTTAACTAATATTTCTTTTACTGAAATTTTTCTTGGTACATTCCAGTATGGATATGCTATAACATGCTCTAAAGTATCAATAATTTCTGGGGTTTGATTTTTAAATTTCCCAACAACAACCTTATGTTCTCTAACTTGTTTATCATCTTTATAAACTTTCATCATATAACTTGGTATGTTTACAAATACATAATCTGAAGACCAATCTTCTCGCCAACGCCAACGCTCTAAATTTGCAATAATTCTTTTATAGTACTCGTACGGACTAACCGATAAAGCTAAAGCCGTATTTTTCCCTATCAGACTATCTGGTTTTAAACCATGATCTACTTGAAATTTTGTCAGTGCATTAAAATATAAGGAATCATTTTTTTCATTGGTTAAATATTGGTGTAATACCAATGCCTTTTTTGCGTGTAATACGGCTTTTAAAGAATCTTTTCTGAAATTCTGAACATTAATATTGTCTGTAGATAAGTTTGTATTTTCTAAAAACTTTTCAAGTCCTTTTTGCAGGTTGCGATATTCGGCATGTTTTGGCTGTAAGTCTAATAGTTTTTCTATAATACTATCAGATTTTGAAGCTTCATTCAAATAATCTGGTAAATTCAAATTGAACTTTTTTCTAGACATTTCGGTTACATTAGTTATAGAATCTAAAACTCCATAATTTAAATGTTTACCATGCTGCATAAAGTAATATGTCAATAGCACTTCTAATTCACTTGCTGTTGCATATTTTTTATCTTTTAATTGGATGGTATCTAATCCCTTTTTTAAATCTTTTAAAGTGCTTATTTTATACCATCTGGTATCTAAGCCATAATTTTTAGCCATCGAAAGTTGATCGATTAAACGAATACCATCTTCTGATAATTGAATAGAATCATTTATCCAAATAGTAGAATGGTCAATATTATTGTAAAATTTATTAACCCATTCTATACTATCAATCTTAACATCTTTAATAACAGGTTTAACAACACTCAAGTAATTAGTGCTGAAGTATTGATTCAACTCAGTCTTATAATCTCTAAGTACAGTCTTTTTTATGTTCTCTTCTGCTTTTTTTTCAACACCAGAGCATGAAAAAAGAAAATAGCATATTGATATAAATAGTATCGTTTTTCTCATAACAAAATTAAGGTCTCAAATTTAAGAATTTATAAATTAACGTGAGTTCGACTTAAGTTTCCCTTAGTTTTAACTAAAAGTATGTCACAAATATCTCGCTTTATACGTAGAGAAAATGTACCATAAACAGTGAATTTGCCATCACTGAAAACAGGGTACTTTAATGAGTTTCTTTATAAATTTATTTGTTTGTAATTAAAATGTTACCTATGGCGCATTGCAAGCACCTTTGCTTTGAGCAATATTCATTCTTTAATTGCAATAATGCTTGACTTTCTAATGCATTGTTAGAGGTAACATTTAATAGCTTAAACTTGTTTATTATAGTATTCTTTTCAGGTTTAATTTGTCTTACAGTATTTAAAAGATATTCTTCATTTAATTTATTTATATGTTTTAAATACATAAACTGTAAAGGAATAATCGTATTTATCAATAAAAGATCTATAAAAGATTTTGATAGCTTTTTACTATATTTTTTAGAAGTAGTAGTAAATGAATAATGCGTTTGCCAATATGCTGATATTGAAACATCAAATAGCTCATAAAAATCTTCTAATCGTGTAATTTTCATAATTTTCGAAAACAAGTTCTGATTTTGATGTAATAATGCTGCCATTTGAGCTATCCGTACAGTTGGAAAATTATTAGGGCGTAGTCTGAAAAATTGAATTTGCGATTTACTAATTGATTGTAATTGATATTTCTTTTGTAAATAATCATATTCTTTTTGAAGTTGTTGATAATATCCTTCTTGAATATCATCATTCAATAAAACAGCTTGACCAAATAATAAAGCTTCAATACTCATTAAATTCTGTTTTTCTTTTCTTACGATAGAAAAATCAATTGAATTCGCTAAACTTAAAAAGGCATCTCCATTAACTTTTAAACCGAAACTCTTAAATAACATTTTAAATAATACCGCTTCCCAATCGTTTTTAGAAGTATCTAATAATTTTTGAATTAGATTAGATTTTTGTTCTAATCTTTCTATATAAAGTCGCTCTAACCAATTACTTAATAAAAACTGATCAATTGAAGTAATTTCTTTTTCACAATTGATCCATTTTTGTGGTGCAGAAAATAATTTTTGATAATTCGTAAGAATATCTTTACGAACATAATTTTTAAGCTCTAATGTTGGAATTACAGAATTATCTTTTCTATAAACTTCAACATCTTCTTCCCAAACCACATGCAAAATTACGGTATCATAATTGCTATCTTTTTCATGACCATGCACATACCAATCTGAAGATTTTACATGAATTTCTACATTGCCTGCCCAGCGTTGACTATCAATTTCAAGTTGTGCATTAAAAAAATCAGGACCTGTATTGTGATTGTGATCTCCACAATTAATTAATTGAATAGTTTCATTTTGAGTAGTTTTTAAGTGCTCAATAGCAAAAAGTTTATATTCCCAGATATAATGTAGTAAATCTTCTTTCACAATACAACTATTAGAATATTTGTTGCCGTTTTTTGTAAATTAGCATGTATTCTTATGACAACTAAACTATGAAAAATATATTGAAATCAATTTTTGTAAGTTCATTAATAATGTATGCTGTCTTTTCTGTGATACAAAGTATTATACATTTAATCAATAATGGTTTTTCTTATCGATATATAGGAAGATTGATCGTTTCATTTACAATTGCTTTTCTATTTATTAAAGCTATGACTTTGCATAATACTGCCAGAACCAGTGCTAATTTATGGTTTAGAACTACAGTTATTACTATTGGCTTTTTAATAAGTGTGATAGGTGGTGGTATTTATGAAAATAGTGAAATTATGGGTTCTTCTCCTAGCCTGATACTTTTACTAGGGTGGTTAGTTTATGTTTTTTGGTATTCAAGATTTGGTAAAAGAACCAAGAATTTTGAAGTAGGTAGTTTTCTGCCAGAATTTGAATTAGAAGATACCTCTAAAAATAAAGTGTCATCAAAATCATTTTTAGGTAATCCGACTATTATGATGTTTTACCGAGGTAATTGGTGCCCGTTATGTATGGCACAAATCAAAGAGATTTCTTCACAATACAAAGATTTGGAAAAAAGAGGTGTAAGTATGGTATTGATCAGTCCACAACATCATCATTTTTCTAAATCATTGGCTAAAAAATACAATGTGAATTTTCAGTTTTTTGTAGATGTTGATAATAAAGTAGCAAAGCAATTAGAAATTTTCCATAAAAATGGACTTCCAGCAGGCATGCAGTTATTAGGCTATAAAAATGATACCGTAATGCCAACCATACTTATCACAGATACAAATGGAAAAATTATTTTTGCTGATCTAACTGACAATTATAGAGTAAGACCTGAACCTGAAACTTTTTTTAAAATTTTAGATGATGCATCTTAAAATTACTGATTTATCAATCTATATATTAGAATAGCTGTACGTTTAGTAAGATTTTCAATAGTATTTAAATTAACCGTTTCTTTTGGGGTATGTGCTCCTTTTCCCATTGTTCCTAAACCATCTAAACAATCTACATATTCAGCAACAAAAGACACATCAGCCGCACCTCTTCTACCGGGGTCATATGGTTTTACACCTCCTTGACCTAAATCTAAACTCACCTGATTCAATACTTTTAAAAGTCGATTATTTCCCTCTGTTGGTCCCATCGCCGGATAACTATCTATAAAACTAATCTTAGCTGAAGTATGAGGTAAATTATTAGCAACAATAGTTCTCATTTTTTCTCTTGCCCTTTCTTTTTGATCTTCAGAAATAAAACGCAGACCACCATCTACAACAGCTGTTTGTGAAACTACATTACTTTTACCAAAAGCATTTCCTTTACTTAATGCTTCTTCAAATGAAAGTTGCGTACCTCCTAGAATTAACCCAGGATTAAAAGTTAAATATTCCTCTCCTCTAACTTCATTATAAAATTCATTTAAAATTCTAGAAAGTTCAAAAATGGCCCCAGCTCCAACGTTCTTATTAAAAATACCAGCAGAATGTGCTCT
>Ga0209633_10006009_pt1 | contig 10481 bp, 5 predicted proteins | sample Cruoilmetagenom1_FD_187290 | JGI IMG/M metagenome (GOLD analysis project Ga0209633, IMG submission 187290) | Oil polluted marine microbial communities from Coal Oil Point, Santa Barbara, California, USA - Sample 1 (SPAdes) (version 2) | ecosystem: Environmental > Aquatic > Marine > Oil seeps ... | reverse complement strand
ATTCCAACAGGTTCGGCAACACCAATAGCATAGGAAAGTTGTACCAAAAGTTCATCAGCAACTCCCGCTGCCACAAGATTCTTAGCAATATGTCGAGATGCGTAAGCCGCAGAACGGTCTACTTTCGAAGGATCTTTACCGGAAAAAGCTCCACCACCGTGAGCACCTTTTCCCCCGTAGGTATCAACAATAATTTTACGACCTGTTAGTCCGGTATCACCATGAGGTCCGCCAATCACAAATTTTCCGGTTGGATTTACATGCAAAATAAAATCCTCATCGAACATAGCCTGCACACGTTCCGGCAATTGTTTAATCACACGAGGAATTAAAATATTGCGAACATCTTTCTTGATTTTTGCCAACATCAGCTCATCATTTGGACCGAAATCATCATGTTGTGTCGAAACCACAATAGTATGCACTCTTTCAATAGTATCATCGTCGGCATATTGAATGGTAACCTGCGATTTAGAATCAGGGCGCAAGTAAGTCATCTCTCTACCTTTACGACGAATTGCCGCCAACCCAATCAATAATCGATGAGAAAGCTCCAAAGACAAAGGCATATAATCGTCGGTTTCCTTACAAGCGTACCCGAACATCATTCCCTGATCACCTGCACCTTGTGCCATTGGATCTTCACGATCAACTCCACGGTTTATATCATCCGATTGCTCATGAATTGCAGAAAGAACACCACAAGAAGAACCATCGAATTGATATTCGCTTTTGGTATAGCCAATACGATTGATAACCTCTCGAGCAACCTCTTGAGCATCGATATAAGTTTTGGTTTTTACTTCACCAGCTAATACCACCTGTCCTGTGGTTACCAAGGTTTCCAAAGCAACTTTTGAATCTGGATCAAAGGCCAGAAATTTATCCAATAAAGCGTCTGATATTTGATCGGCAACCTTATCTGGATGCCCCTCAGAAACGGATTCTGATGTGAATAAATATCCCATAATGTTTAAGTTTAAAATATTTAAAGTGCCTATTTTTTAAAGTACTTTGAGTGTTATAACAACAATCTAAAAGTATCTCAAACAAATAAAGCTTATAACTTTAAGTACTATAAGCACACAAGGCACATCAAGTACTTATGTTTAGAAATATATAGGAAAGTAATGGATGATTGTATAATTGCAGAGAAGCAATATTACACCATTTAGCATTTTTTTCTGTGGTCGCAAGCAGCCAAATCTTTCCACTTAATTCGGGGCAAAGGAAAGTAATATTTGCAAAGAAACAAAATCGCATCAACTGTTTTTTGTCATCTTTACGAGATTCTCCCGCTGTAAAACAGCAAGTTCCAATCCAAACAAGACATATAAGTCTTTATTTTGCTGTTAATTCATGAAAAATAGCTTCCAGATTTTTAGTTTGAGATTTCATTTCGAGAATCACCCAATTCTTTGCAACGGCAAATTGAAAAATATCTTTCCTAATATCTGAGGCGGCAACAATTTCATATTTGTTTATCCCAATGGCATTAATAGAAAGAATTCCTTTTATCGATAGTAACAAATTCTTATCAATCTTCTTGTCGAACTCGACTTCCAAAATCTTAGAATTAATATTCGCACTTAGAAAATCAATTTTACGATCAGCAACCAAACGCCCTTTATCAACTATCAGCACCCTTTCGCAACAAGCTTCCACTTCCTGCATAACATGAGTAGAAAGCATCACCGTTTTTTGCTTTCCTATTTCCTGTATCAAGTTTCGAATCTCTACCAATTGATTTGGGTCTAAGCCAGTAGTTGGCTCATCTAAAATCAGCACTTCGGGATCGTGAATCAAGGCCTGCGCAATCCCTACGCGTTGACGATATCCTTTTGATAAAGCACCAATTTTCTTGTGCTGTTCCGATTCCAAACCTGTACGGGAAATCATCTCTGCAATTCTAGATTTTTTGTTCTTACCTAATTTGTAAATGGAAGCTACATGATCCAGATATTCTTTTATATACATTTCAGGATACAAAGGATTGTGCTCGGGCAGATAACCGATTTGTTTACGGATATCAAGAGAATACTGATCGATATTTAAGCCATTTACTTCTACCATTCCAAATGTTTGCGAAATATAGCCAGTAATAATTTTCATCATCGTTGATTTACCTGCTCCATTTGGTCCTAAAAAACCAACCACTTCCCCTTGGTTAATTTCAAAACTCACTTTATCAAGGGCTTTTTGAGCATCATATAGTTTAGTAACTTCCTGAACTTTAATCGACATGACTTTGTTATTTTAATGCAATATTGCTTGAGTAAGTGCAAGATTAACAATCTCTATAAACCCACCTCGCAGCAATGAATTATCAAATTTATAAATTTTATCACTTACCTTTGCAATTCAATTCAAATCGAAAGAAAATGAGCACCTCACAACATATCAGTTTTTGTAAAAATCTATTTAACTATACTCGTCGCAAGTCGAGCGAATGCAAGGTTGGTAATATACCTATGGGAGCTATGCATCCTATTCGAATTCAATCGATGACCAACACCGATACAAACGACATTGAAGCCAGCGTGCAACAAGCAATCCGAATGATTGAATCCGGTGCAATTTACGTACGCCTAACTACACAAGGAACAAAAGAATCTGAAAACTTAAAATTCATTAAAGATTCTTTGGTAAAAAAAGGCTATAAAACACCATTAGTTGCAGATATTCATTTCAATACAAAAGCTGCTTTTATTGCTGCCAAATATGCCGATAAAGTAAGAATCAATCCGGGTAATTTTGTGGATAAAAGAGCAGATTTTAAAAATCCCGAATATGGTGAAATTAAATATCAGGAAGATTTACAAAAAATAAGAGATAATTTCGTGCCACTGCTTCGCATTTGTAAAGAAAATGACACAGCACTTCGCATAGGGACTAATCATGGTTCTCTATCAGATAGAATAATGAGCAGATATGGCGACACACCACGAGGAATGGTGGAAGCCACGATGGAATTTTTGCGTATATGCAAAGAAGAAAATTTTACAGATGTAGCCATTTCCATTAAGTCCAGCAACACAGTAATGATGGTAAAAACAGTCCGTTTTCTAATTTGCGAAATGGAAAAAGAGCATATGCATTATCCTTTACATTTAGGAGTTACCGAAGCTGGAGAAGGAGAAGATGGAAGAATTAAATCTGCCGTAGGAACAGGTGCTCTGCTGAATGACGGAATTGGAGATACCGTAAGGATATCACTAACCGAAGATCCTGAAATAGAATCCCCAGTAGGGCAAAAATTGGTTAATTATATTGCTCAAAAACAAGATCATTCAATAATTGATGGAAAAGAAAATCCTGAAATTAATCTGCTCGATTTTTATAAGCGAAGTACTTCTGTTGTAAACAATATTGGAAGCAAAAAGGTTCCCGTTGTTATTGCCGATCTCAGTCACGAAAAATATTTAACTACTGATTTACCAGAAAAAGCAGGTTATCTATTAAGTCCAGAGACTATCGAATGGGAAAAAGGAAAACTAGCAACCGACTTTATATACGTGAATGGTTGTGATCCTATTTTTGCAGATTACCCAAAAGATTTGGGGATTATTGTAGATCAGGAATCTTGGGAATTGGCTAATCAATATGCCGAAAACACCTATCCTTTGTTTCAAGCTGATGAATTTCTGCACGATGATCTTTCTGGAAATTACAGCTCCATTCATTTTGTAGAGTGTAGCTATACTGATCTAAGCGAATCCTTTCTCACGAAAGTGAAAAACAATCCTAAAGTAGTATTAATCTGCACTTCAGTTCATCAGAATTCATTCGGCGAACAGCGGGCATTTGCATATAAATTGATTCAAAATAATTGCAACGCTCCCATCATTTTCAAACGCTCCTTTACGGATAGTATTTTAGAAGATTTGCAATTAAAAGCTGCAAGTGACTTAGGTAGTTTATTTTTTGATGGATTTGGAAATGGTATTTGCATAAGTAGTCAAAGTTATTTACCTGCAAAGGAAGTTGTCTCCACTGCTTTTGGCATTTTACAAGCCGCCAGAGTAAGAACCAGTAAAACTGAATTTGTTTCCTGTCCTGGATGTGGTAGAACCTTATTTCAGTTACAGGAAGTAGTAGCAGAAGTAAAAAAACAATTTGCCCACCTTACGCATCTAAAAATAGGTGTGATGGGGTGTATTGTAAATGGTCCGGGCGAAATGGGAGATGTAGATTATGGCTATGTAGGAGCGGGCCCAGGAAAAGTATCCCTTTATAAAGGGCATGAAGTAATTCAAAAAAACATTCCTAGCGAGCATGCAATTCAACAGCTAACAGAATTAATTAAAATGAATGGTGATTGGATTGAAAATAAAACAAATTAATTTGTCTGTTGCATTTTAAGATTAAGTATAGTTTTATATCTTGCATACTAGACAATACCAATTTAAAAGCAAAGAGTGAAGAAAAAATATTTATTACTGTTTTTCTTATTCCTAATTAATTTCGCTCATGGTGAAAAACTTGAAATGAGCGGAATTTTTCTTGGGAAAAATCTCTATGTAATGAATCCATTTGCTGATTCCGGTATCGGCTATTGTGTTTATGAAGTTACCATCAATGGACAAACCACATCGGATGAAATCAATAGTAGTGCGTTTGAAATCGATTTGAAAAATTTCCATTTTGACTTGGGCGAAAAAGTAAATATTATACTTCGTTTCAAGAATGGCTGCCTACCAAAAATCATAAATCCGGAAGTAATTCAAGCAAAAGCATCTTTTGTATTACAAAATGCTGAAATAAATAAGAAAGGTATTTTAACATGGACTACAAGAGGAGAAATGGGGTCTATTCCATATGAAATACAACAATTTAGATGGAACAAATGGATTACTGTTGGTGAAGTGGAAGGGAAAGGAGCTCCCACTATTAATAAGTATCACTTAAATATTCGCCCCCATACTGGAAAAAACACCTTCCGCTTAGCACAAACAGATTATACCGGAAAACCCAAATATTCTTGCGAAATTCACTATCAATCCAAAGCATCTACCATTCATTTTGGACCAGAAAAAGTAAGAGATGAATTGCTCTTCACAGATTCTACTCTTTATGAAATCTATGATAGCTATGGAAATATTGTTTTTAAAGGTTTTGGCAATAAAATTAATCTAAAAGGACTACAATCCGGATTATATTACATCAACTACGACAACACAATGGGAAGTTTTCACAAAAAATAAATTCCTAGTTCGTAAACAAATCCAATATACTCTCACCATTCTCCAAATCGAGATGATGTACCATCATCCCAACTTTTTGAGCAGCATTAACATTCATCTGCACATCGTCAATAAATAAGGTTTGCGATGCTTTCAAACCTTCCTTTTCTAATACGGTCGTGTAAATTTCCGAATCGGGTTTTCTCATTCCCATTTGATGGGAATAATAGTCTTTTTCAAAAAAAGAGGAGAGTTCTACACCATGTACATTTCTAATCATTTTTGTATAGGCTTCCCAATGAATCATATTTGTATTACTCAGCAAAAATATACGATGCTTATTTTTAAGTTGCTGTAATAGATTTAAGCGCTCCCATGGCAAGTCTAAAAGCATAGAATTCCACGCATCATCTATCTGATCATCGGTAACCACTCCAGAAATATTTTTACGTAATTCCATCCGAAACTGTTCTGGAATAATTATTCCCCTCTCTAATTGATCGAATAAACCATTGCGCTGATATTCCCTTTTCACCAAATCGATATCAGTTAAACCAATTTTTTTAAAACTATCAACAGCACGTTGCGGGTTGATATTCAGCAATACACCTCCAAAATCAAAGATAAGATTAGGTATTGTATTATATTTTTGCATAAAATTTTGCTTTTATTTATTGAAATATTCAACACAAATATGTAATATTGCACTCCGAAAACAAAGATAAAGCATTGCTTTTATTTTATAAGTTTTTCGAGGGCCTATAGCTCAGCTGGTTAGAGCACCTGACTCATAATCAGGGGGTCCATGGTTCAAGCCCATGTGGGCCCACCCCCTAAAAGACACTCAATCATTAGATTGAGTGTCTTTTGCTTTTAGCAAGAATTGATACAATTACAAACTGCGAAGAATTTTTATAATTAAAAAGCAGATTTTATGATCTGTCAATCATTCCAGGTTACAACAGCAAGTCTCTTTCTTCCATCCATTTTAATGGTTAAGCCTTTTCGAAAACGCACATGCCGTACAGCGCCATATTCTGCAATTAATTCCTGTTTCTCTAATAAATCATAATCTATAGATGAAGATTGGGATTTATGAAGAACAGAGCAATAACCAATATTCATGGAAGTTACATTATGAAAAAAATGCGATCCTGAAGATGCTTCCAAAGGATAATCTTCCAGACTAGTTTCCACAATTAGTTTGGCGCTGGAAATATCATTCCATTTTACAGGTATTCCAATCCATCGGTCTCTCGTTCCCCATCTACCTGGACCAATGAGCATATATCTTTTATTCTGATATCTCATTTTTTCATTAAGACTAGAAATGACAGAGGCAACCTCCATGGTCATATCTTTTTTAAAAAGTTCTGGAACCACATAAATCACATCCACCACATTTTCCTCCAAACCATTTCCCATACTAGCATCAGAAATCATCAATACACGGTTCTTATCCACTTCCTCTATATCAATATGAAATGCATCAATATTTCCTATTAAAGGCTTAATCTGTAAAAGATAAAAAGAAGCTCGTCCTTTTTTATCCTTTTTAAGATCCACCGCAAATTCAATTTCGATAGGCGAGCCCATAGCCTCTTTTATAATATCAAGTACTACTTCTATGGTTTTTGCCAGAGGAATATAGCTGTATTTTAAAATATTAGCAAAATTGATAATTCGCGGACCTACTGCATCCAATCCAGGATTAATAGTATCATTAATCGCATTATAAACAGAAGCACAATGCTTTAAATTTCCTTGTAATTCGGCTTCATCGATATCCAAACGAATTAAGCCGGCAGTTTCTCCTTCAAGCAAATCAATATCCTGTTTATTGAGATCCACAGCATAAAATTCAACCTGCGAATTTTTAAACTGATCTTTTGGTGTATTATTCTCAATGGTTGGAAAAACGGGAGAAAAACGAAATGCTTTTTCACCATCTACTACATATTTTCCTAAACCAACGGCCATAACAGAATATCCTTCTTCCGGTTTCATATGGCCAAAAGGATAATAATTATAGGATTGTGCTACACCAGATATGTGTGGATAGAAAGTTTTTCCATATCTGTTTCCTACTACTTCCTGAACAACTACCGCCATTTTTTCCTCTTCTATTTTATAATTAGAAGCCTGAACATTTGCTCTGGATTCTTCAGAAAAAATAGAGGCATAAACCAATTTTATGGCATCAGTGACCTGTTTCACCCGCTTGTTTAAATCCGGATGATTATTCGGAAGCAGATAGGTTTGAAAAACACCAGCCACAGGCTGTAGCAATGAATCTTCGAACAAACCAGAGGATCGAATTGCCAAAGGCTGATCAAAATTCATCAGTAGTATTCTAATTTTTTGAACAAGTCGCTGCGTTAATTCTGAAGCCAAAAACATTTGCTGAATTTCTCTATAATCAAATTTATTTTTTGTGCGATCAAGCAAATCATTTCTATCTAAAAAAGAAACGTACTCATCCACTCCAATCACAGCAGTCATTGGTGCTTTAATATTAATATCTGCGACATATCTGCTTAAATCGAGATTAAAGAGCATGGAATTGATGAAGGCAAGTCCCCGACCTTTTCCACCCAATGATCCGGTTGACAGAGTAACGATATTATTCGCATTAAATACCTGATCGGAGTTAAATTCCACAACCTTTCCCTTATTCTTTTCATTCCGGTAATTCTGAATCACATTTATCAGATAGTCCCGAACATCCTCTGCGGATTTAAAATCAGTAATATTATAGGGAGCAATCATTTTTGCAATCCTAATTTCACCACGTGCCATTAGCCAGAGCGAGAAGTGATTTTTTTTAGCATGATATGACAAAGATTCTCCAGGAATATGATACAGGTATTCTTCAAATTCCTTGAGGGATTTTGCTGTAGCAATTTCATTACCATCAGCATCTTTATAAACAAAATCACCAAATCCTAAAAACTGCCGGATAAATAGACGAATATCATGCCGCAGTGTTTCTGAATTTTTGTTGATAAAACTACATTTTAATTTAAAAGCCTTTGCAGCATTACTTACATCCGCAGATTGTAATATTACTGGCAAATTTGGATATTCTTCTTTAATTTCCTTCACTAAATTAATTCCTGCATCATCATTTAGAACTCCATCTTTTTTAAATTTCACATCTGAAATCAAACACAAAAGAAACTCCCGATAGGAATAATAAATATTCATTGCTTCCTCGTAATTCGAAGCTAGCAATATCTTAGGCCTACCTCTTAATCGTAGAATTTTATATTGTTCATCAGTACTCACATCTCTAATTATGCGTTGTGTTTGAGCCAGTACACTCTGATAAAGAAGAGGCATATATCTGGAATAATATTTGGCAGAATCCTCCACGAGAAGAATTACCCTGGAAAGACCAATTTTAGTGTCATTTTCCACATTAACCCTATCTTCCAGACTTTTAATCATGGCAAAAAACACTTGCGATTCACCATTCCAAACAAATAGTTTATCCACACTTTTTAATTCGGCTCTCTGTTCTTCAAATAAAGCAATATCCGCATCATTATTTAGCAAAAGAAAAATGGAGATATAAGGGAATTCATTTTTAATTTTTTCGCTCAGGTCAATTGGTGTTTTCTTATCCACTCCAACCATTAAAATAATCATATCGAAATGCTTGGTATGCAATTGTTCCATTGTCTCTTCCAGGGTAGAAACTCCTGTCACCCTAGGCATGGAAGTCAAGTTTAGTTGATGATATTCGCTAGAAATTTGTTCAGAAAATTTACCTTCTCTTTCAATACAATAAGCATCATACAAATTTGCCACCAGTAAAATTTCTTTTACCTTAAAAGGCATTAAATCATGATAGATATCCCTGTCAGCATTATTTTTATTTAAGAAATTCTGTAATAATTTCCTGTTTGTTACCGGCACATAAGGACCGATAATTTCTTTCTTAACTGGTTCTTTCTTTACAGATTTTGTGAGTAATTCCTTTCCCGTTTCACTATTTATATATCCGACGATAATACTAGCGATATTCTCAATCAAATGCCTCTCCTCTTTAAGGAATGGACCCTCATCAAGCATCGAGAATTTTTTCATATAACAAATCTCAATACGACCACTTATTCCATTTATCGTCATAAATTCAGTTGTCATTGTCCATTGAGATAATCGAAATCCCGAACTTAAATACTCCTCCCCATCAAATATTATTCTGGCAGCAGTAAATTCTGGATATTGCCAGGCTTTAGGCAGGACAAAACAAATTTGCTGCAAAGTATCCTCTACAGATTTTCCTTCTTTAATAATATTGGTAGTTTGATTAATTGCAGCTAATTCCTTTAATCTTTCAATATTTTCAGCAATTATCTTACTTATTCCATGGGGTTTATCTAATTCTGATTTCATAGAAATTGGGTTTCTTAAGTAGATACAATAAAAATAAAGGGTTTATTTGAGTCTATCTTCTACTATTTGTAGGCTCTTATAAATTTATAAAATTTAAATGAGACCTAATACCTTGACCTTAAATGAATTCTTTCATACCTTTAATTCAGTGAGCTGTTCTCCAAAATACAGCTTACTATATACACCTATAATAAATCATGTCTAACTTAAACAAATTTTTACCATGACAACCATGTTAAAAGCTCCTTCAAGTAAGGAATTTATGGACAAATTAATTAGTAAAAATCCAGGTGAAATGGAATTTCATCAGGCAGTTCATGAAGTTGTGGAATCTCTACTTCCTTTTTTGGAAGAAAATCCCAAGTACAAAACCGCTAAAATTCTGGAGCGAATTTCCGAACCAGAAAGAATTCTGATCTTTAGAGTTCCATGGGTAGATGATAGAGGGGAAATTCAAGTAAACCGTGGATACAGAATTGAGATGAATAGTGCAATTGGGCCTTATAAAGGAGGACTTAGATTCCACCCAACAGTGAATCTGGGAATTCTGAAATTTTTGGCTTTCGAGCAGGTATTTAAGAACAGTTTAACCACCTTACCAATGGGAGGCGGTAAAGGTGGCTCTGATTTTGATCCGAAACAAAAATCAGACGGAGAGGTAATGCGATTCTGTCAGAGCTTTATGACAGAGCTGTGTAAACATATTGGTCCTGATACAGATGTTCCTGCAGGAGATATTGGTGTTGGTGGGCGTGAAATTGGTTATTTATTTGGTCAGTACAAACGCTTAAGAAATGAATTCACCGGTGTATTAACAGGAAAAGGTGCTGAATGGGGAGGAAGTTTAATTCGTCCCGAAGCTACTGGATATGGTAATGTTTATTTCGCGCAAGAAAT
>Ga0209633_10006007_pt1 | contig 10482 bp, 7 predicted proteins | sample Cruoilmetagenom1_FD_187290 | JGI IMG/M metagenome (GOLD analysis project Ga0209633, IMG submission 187290) | Oil polluted marine microbial communities from Coal Oil Point, Santa Barbara, California, USA - Sample 1 (SPAdes) (version 2) | ecosystem: Environmental > Aquatic > Marine > Oil seeps ... | reverse complement strand
CCCCGACCACCCCGCGAACTATGGTCGGCTTTGCTCAAAGGGCACCCAGCTTGGCCAGACCATTGGGCTTGAGGACCGCCTGCTTGCGCCAAGGATCAATGACCGCGATGCAACGTGGGACGAAGCACTTGATCTTGTGGCCGCCCGTTTTCAAGAAACCATTGCCAAACATGGCCCAAACAGCGTTGGGTTCTATGTTTCAGGGCAGCTTTTGAGCGAAGACTATTATGTGGCCAACAAGCTGATGAAAGGGTTCATCGGGTCGGCCAATATCGACACCAATTCACGCCTCTGCATGGCGTCTTCTGTGGCGGGGCACAAACGCGCTTTTGGCACAGATACCGTACCCGGCACCTTTGAGGATATCGACGAGGCCGATCTGGTGGTGCTTATGGGATCAAATCTGGCATGGGCGCACCCGGTCCTGTTTCAGCGCATGATCGCCGCCCGCAAAAAACGCCCCGAAATGCGCGTCGTTGTCATCGACCCACGCCGCACGGCCACCTGCAATGGCGCCGACATGCATCTGGCGCTTGCCATCGGCTCGGATGTGGCGCTGTTCAACGGTCTTTTGGCCGAAATTGATCGGCGCGGTCTGATTGATACGGAGTATCTGAAAAATGTCGACGGAGATGGCCCAGCCATTGCCGCAGCCCATGACGCCGACCTGTCTGTCACCGATCTGGACCCCAGCCAGCTTGATGCGTTCTTTGATCTTTGGTGCGCGACCGAAAAGGTCGTGACCGTCTATTCCCAAGGCGTAAACCAGTCGTCTTCTGGCGCCGACAAGGTCAATGCGATCCTTAACTGTCATCTGGCCACCGGACGGATCGGCAAACCGGGGCTGGGGCCATTTTCTGTTACGGGCCAACCCAATGCCATGGGTGGGCGCGAAGTCGGGGGGCTGGCAAATATGCTGGCCTGCCATCTGGACCTTGAAAATGCCACGCATCGCCAAGCCGTAGCCGGATTTTGGGGCGTCCAAAGCGTGCCGGACTCGGCAGGGCTAAAAGCCGTGGATATGTTTCAGGCCGTGGGGGCAGGGCAAATCAGGGCCTTGTGGATCATCCACACCAACCCTGCCGTTTCGATGCCCGATGCCGACCGCGTGCGCGATGCCATAGGGGCCTGCGATTTTGTCGTGGTCTCGGACATCACCAAAGCGACAGATACCGCGCGGCTGGCCAATGTTGTTTTGCCCGCAACGGCGTGGGGCGAAAAATCGGGCACGGTCACCAATTCCGACCGCACAATCAGCCGTCAGCGCCCCGTGTTGCCCGAACCGGCAAACGCGCGTCCGGATTGGGACATCATCGCCGAGGTGGGGCGCCGGATGGGGTGGAGCGCTGAATTTAACTATCAAAAACCGGTCGAGATTTTTCGTGAATATGCCACGATGTCAGGGCTCGGTGGACAGTTTGGCCGCGATTTTGACATCTCTGGTTTGGCTGAACTGTCAGACGCTGCCTATGACATATTTGAGCCTGTCCGTTGGCCGGTGACCGCCACCCGCCAAGGCGGTCGATTTTTCGCGGACGGGCAGTTTTATACGCCGAACGGCAAGGCACAAATGCTGGCTCTTTCGCACCGTCCTCCTGCGGCCAAAACCTGTGCGGCGCGGCCTTTCCGGCTGAACACAGGCCGGTTGCGCGATCAGTGGCACACGATGACGCGCACGGCAAAATCTCCACGCCTTGCAGCGCACATGCCTGAACCTTTCCTTGAAATACACCCTGACGACGCAACCCGCCTCGGGATTGAACCCGCCGCCTTGCTTGAGGTGACCTCGGACCACGGGCGGGCCATTTTGCGTGCGCTTATCACCGACGCCGTGCGACCCCGCGAGGTTTTCGCGCCAATGCACTGGACCGGCGAAAACGCCCCCAGCGCCCGAATTGACGCCGTTATTGCCCCTGTGGTCGATCCCGTATCCGGCCAACCCGAAAGCAAGGCGGCGGTCGTTGCGGTGACGCCTTTTGCTGCGCGTTGGCACGGCTTTGCCATCAGTCGCAAAAGGCCGACCCTGTCCGCTGATTATTGGGCAATTGCCCAGACTGCCACTGGCTGGCGCGCCGAACTGGCTGGTGCTTTTGCCGTTGAAGACTGGGAGGCCAAAGCGCGTCAATGGTTTGGGGCGCAGGGCGCGGCGCAAAAGTTTTCAGACACGGCCCGCGGGACGCATCGCCTTGCGTTTTTTGAGGGGGACCGACTTACATCTGCCTTATTCGTCTCGCGCGAACCGATGTCACTGACCCGCGACTACCTTGCGACACTCCCTGGCAAAACGGTGTCCGGCGTGCTTTCTGGTCAAGCGCCAGCCAACCATCCAGACCCAGGGCCGGTGGTTTGTTCCTGTTTCGATGTTGGAATTAACACCATCATCACTGCGATCGAGACACAGCATATTACCACAGTTGAAGGCATTGGTCAGGCTCTGCAAGCTGGCACAAACTGCGGTTCTTGCCGTGCCGAGCTTGCCGTGATCCTTGCCGACCGGCAGATCAAAGAAGCGGCCGAATAGCGGATATCGACGCAAAGCGCTCCTAAGCAGTCACAAATCTGAAGGGCTGATCAGGGTTTTTAAATACTGCCCATAGGCATTTTTGCGAAACAGCTCGGCTCTTTGGTTCAGTTGCTCTGCCGTGATCCAGTTTTGCTCAAACGCGATTTCATCGGGGCTGCCCGTCTGCAACCCTTGCCGTTTTTCTAAAGTGCGCACAAAATTTCCCGCATCAAGCAATGACCCATGGGTGCCCGTGTCCAGCCACGCATAACCGCGGCCCATTTGTTTGACGTGCAGCAAATCGTCCGCCAAATACATTTCCAGCAAGGTTGTGATTTCCAACTCGCCGCGCTCGGATGGTTTAACCATCATGGCCCGTTCAGACGCCGTGCCATCCAGAAAATACAGACCCGTTACAGCATAATTCGAAGGTGGGTTTTCAGGCTTTTCGATGATGGCACGCACCTTACCGTCGGCGTCAAAATCCACAACACCGTAACGCTCGGGGTCGGCCACACGGTAGCCAAACACCACGCCGCCCTCTTTGGTTTTGTCGACTTCTGCCAACATTTTGCTCAGACCATGCCCAAAGAAGATGTTATCCCCCAACACCATTGCGCTTGGCGCGCCATCTAGAAAATCCTTGGCCAGAATATAGGCCTGAGCCAAACCTTCGGGTTTAGGTTGTGCAATGAATGTCAGCGACAAACCCCATTGGCTGCCATCCCCCAAGGCGCGCATAAACTGCGCCTGATCTTCAACTGTGGTGATGATGGCAATTTCCCGAATACCGGCTAACATCAGCGCGGACAGCGGATAATAAATCATCGGCTTGTCATAAATCGGCAGCAATTGTTTGGAAACTGAAACCGTGACTGGATACAATCGCGTGCCAGAGCCACCAGCAAGAATAATGCCTTTGCGCTGTGTGTTTGTGTGATTATCCATAATAAATCCTTTGGTATAATAGATACGGGTTATTTGGCCGTGTTCTTTAAATCGGTCAATACGTTGTAAAGTCCGGCGCGCCAATCAGGCTGATTTATGCCAAAAGCGGCCTTAATAGACCCGCAATCCAATCGGGAGTTGGCCGGTCGACTTGCCGGTGTTGGATAGTCAGAGGCCGGAATGCCGGTGACAGTTACATTGCACCCGGCTTGGCTGAAAATCTCGCTTGCGAAGGTCTTCCAGCTGACTTCTGGCGCCCCTGCGAAATGGTATAGGCCGGTTTTTTGCGGCGCGCGTATCAGTTCGGCAGCGATCAGCAGACAAGCATCAGCTATGGCCGCCGCCGGTGTTGGGCCACCTATCTGGTCCTCAACTACATTCAAGGAATCGCGGGTTTCAGACAGGCGCAGCATGGTTTTGACGAAATTGTTGCCATGCGCCGAAAACACCCATGCCGTGCGCAGGATGGCATAGACACCGCCCGCCTCGATCACCGCAGCCTCGCCCGCCAGTTTACTGCGGCCATAGGCGTTTTGCGGTGCAACAGGGTCTGTTTCGCACCATGGGGCCTGGCCGCTGCCGTCAAAAACATAGTCCGTTGATATATGCACCAATGGAATACCCCGTGCCGTGCAAGCGCGGGCAATCTGGCCCGGTGTTTCGCCATTGATCACGGTGGCCAGTGGCTCTTCTTCTTCGGCGCGATCGACGGCCGTATAGGCAGCCGCGTTGATCACAACATCCGGTGCATGTGTCTCTATTGCGGCCACACAGGCCGATGGGTCCGATAAATCGGCAGCCTCACGGCCCAGCGCAATGACTGTTCCGCGGCGTTGCAATTCGGTGGCAACTTGTCCGGTTTTACCAAAGACCAGTATCTTCATTTCTTATCATCTCCGGCACCCAACCGCGTGCCAACACCGTCACGGTCCTGCAAGGCGCGCCACCACGTTTCATTGTCCAGATACCACTGCACGGTTTTTTCCATCCCTTGTTCAACCGTGACCGAGGGACGCCAGTTCAACTCGTTGCGGATGCGGGTTGGGTCAATCGCATACCGCGCATCATGGCCCGGGCGATCTGTGACATAGGTGATCAGATCGGCATAGGGCCGTTCTGCGGGGCGTTTTTGGTCCAGCATGGTGCAAATCATTTTGACCAGTTCAATGTTTTGCAATTCATTTTCGCCGCCAATATTATAGCTGCGCCCAACCTCACCCTGCGCCAACACTGTCAGCAAGGCATCGGCGTGATCTTCGACATATAGCCAGTCACGCACGTTCACGCCCGCGCCGTATATCGGAATGGGCTTGCCCGCGAGCGCGTTCAAAATCACCACTGGAACCAGTTTTTCCGGAAAATGGAACGGGCCGTAGTTGTTGGAACAGTTGGTCAACACCACCGGCAACCCGTAGGTTTCAGCCCAAGCGCGCACCAGATGGTCACTGCTGGCCTTGGACGCCGAATAAGGCGAGCGCGGATCATAAGGGGTATCCTCGTGGAACTGCCCCTCGGTGCCGAGGCTGCCAAACACCTCGTCGGTTGAAATGTGGTGAAAGCGAAACGCGTCTGGCCGCCCTTGGGCAATCCAGAAACTGCGCGCGGCTTCTAGCAGATGGAACGTGCCCATCACGTTGGTTTCAATGAATGTGCCCGGTCCATCAATTGAACGATCAACATGGGATTCAGCCGCCAAGTGCATGACCGCATCCGGGGCATGTTCGGCAAATATCCGGTCCAGCGCGGCACGGTCACAAATATTGGCATGTTCGAACGCATAGGCCGGATTATCCGCCACGTTGGCGACGTTTTCCAGACAGGCCGCATAGGTCAGCGCATCCAGATTAACCACCTGATGCCCACGCTCGATTGCCAGCCGCACAACGGCAGAGCCAATAAAACCGGCCCCACCTGTCACTAAAATTTTCATGCGTCACCTTCATAGGTAAAGGGGCTTTCAAACCCGTTGATTCCTTGGGCGATTGCGTCTTTGTCTGACAACACAGCAGGGGTATCCCCCAGCCCCCAATCAATCCCGATCGCGGGATCATTCCACAGCAGCGCACCCTCGGATTGTGGCGCGTAATAATCAGAGCATTTGTAAACAATCTCGGTGTCTTTTTCCAAGGTGGCAAACCCATGCGCAAAACCAGCAGGCACCAAAAGCTGACGCCCATTGGCGAAACTAAGCTCGGTACCAAACCATTTGCCATAGGTCGGGCTGCCACGCCGAATGTCAACGGCCACATCGAATAGGGCGCCACGCCCGCAGCGCACCAACTTATCCTGTGCCGTCGGCGGGGCCTGAAAATGCAAGCCCCGGACTGTGCCAATCGCTTCTGACAGGGAGTGGTTATCCTGAACAAAGTCCAGCGTGATACCGGCCTCGGTCAGAACCTCACGGTTCCATGTTTCTTCAAAAAATCCGCGGTGATCCCCAAAGCGGTTGGGCGTTAAAATCAAAAGCCCTTCAAGCGGTGTTGTTTCAATTTTCAAAGGGCAGCCTTTCGGATGTTTCACGATTAAATACTGTCCGCATAATGGGCCGATGCACCGTAAAGTTCAACCTGAAAAGGCCCGCCATAACGCCCGGATCAAACGCATCTGGCACTGCCTGATCGCGCCTTGACGATAGGGCAAAGACATTTGAAATCTGGCAAACAATCATCTGTAAAATACTGTTGGTTGATAAAACCGGCGCCGTTAAAGCCTGTAAATGCTTACTTCATCCACGGCGGCAGGTTTCCTTGCATGGTGTGCTTGTGATGTTCGATCGCTTTTTCAATGCGGGCATAATAGAAAAACCGCCCGTTCTCTAGAACCACGCCTGATGTGCAAAGTCTTTGAAGTTGCTCCAAGGAATGCGAGACAATCACCGCCCCCGCATTGTCCAGGCGGTCCATTAAAATCGCCTCGCTTTTTTTCTTGAAGGACGCATCCCCCACCGCAGTTACTTCGTCGATCAGATAGGTGTCAAAAGGCACTGCCATCGACATGGCAAAGGCCAGTCGTGATTTCATACCAGAAGAATATGTGCGAATGGGCAGATGGAAATGCGCCCCAAGTTGTGAAAATGCTTTGGTGAAATCCATCATTTCTTCTGTGTCGATGCCATAGACCCGCGCAATAAATTTAACATTTTGGGCGCCGGTAAGATTTGCGTGAAAACTGCCCGCAAACCCAACCGGCCAAGAGATTGTACCGCTTGAAGTGATACTGCCAGAATCCGGTGACAAGGTGCCGGCAATCATTTTCAGCATCGTGGATTTACCAGCGCCGTTTCCGCCCAATAAGGCAACGCTTTCCCCTTTTGGGAAAATGAAACTTATGTCGCGCGCAATGATTTTGCGAACGCCATTCAGGCGATACGTTTTGCTGAGTTTATGCAGTTCTATCATAACTTTAGCACACCCTTAGCGGCGATCTCTTAGGCTGTAATAAACCAGAACGGCAACCGTCCAAAACATCAGCAAGAAAATTCCGGTGACAACAGACAGCAGCAATCTCTCTGGATAAAGCGAGCTTTGGGCGAGGCGCGGTTTGGTATAGGTCGCCAAATAGCGACTTTGACGCTGGGCTTCGGCGCGGGCCGTATCAAGCAGGGTCTGGGTCGCAAGATAGGCCTGTTGCGCATATTCAACCTCAACGCTCAGCCGTTCAAATTCTCCAACCAAAGTGGTGTAATCCTGTGCGCCATCGTCATCGACGGTCGCGCTTACAGTAAATTTTTGACGCTCTTGGTCGATCAGTGAGGTAATGACGGTGATACGGCGTTGGGCCTGCTCAATGCGCGGATCACTATCGCGTGCGGTTTCTTTTAGCAGATTAAGGCTGATAATGGCATCGGCAAGCTGTGCCTCTAGCGAATTTATCAACCCTTGTTGACCTTGCAAGTCGACAATAGGGTTGATGATGCGATTTTTTGACCGAAACTGGGACAGCTTTTGACGCGCCTCTTTGAGTTGCTCCAGCGCATGATCCAAATCTTCTTCGGCATAGCGGGTGGTGTCTGTGCGGGCGATGTCGGACAGCTCGTTGATCATAATCGAGGATTCATCGACAATGATTTCAGCGATGGCCAAGGCATCTTCTGGACGAAAGGCATGGACACGCAGCTCAATCAGTCCAGACCCCGAAGCGTGGCCGATTTTTACCATCCGCTGCCAGTAATCCAGCAAATCCTCAAAATTGCCGTCAGGGTCATAGGCAAACAATGGGTCATAGTCCGGGACCGAATAAATCGTGGTCAGATCAATGCGATCATTAACGCGCTGAACCATGGTTTGGCTTTGGATGAATTCATATAGAATGTCGGTATCTGACGAACTGGCCCCCCCGGAAAAACTGGATAGGCTGCCCAAAAGGCTTTGGGCGCTGCTGACGTCTTCTGAACGGACGGTGAACGCGACCAATGACGTGTATTGATTATGGGAAATCGCATAAAGATAATAAATTGTGCCGCCTAAAGGCGCCAGAACCAAAAGTAAAAAGCTGAGTAAGATGCCATAATGACGTTTGCGCGCTTTTGCATATGCAGCGTGTTTTGGGATTGCGGGCTTGTTTGGCGTGGGATTATTGGTTGTCTGTACTGCTGGTGGTGTGGGGGTCTGTGAAATGGGAAAGCCCTCCGTGATTATTGGATCGTTAAGTCCCGAGTTGTGGGTTTTTGTAGCTCGCAATGCAAGGGAATTCCACTTAAGCTAAAGAGATTCGAGAAATAGCTGACGCCACATTTCCCCGTTCAAACATCTACAGGGTGTAGGAGAGTTTTCAAAATGAGAAGAGCAATGCCAAGACGACAATTTGCTTTATCGCGGTCGGTTATGGCGCTTATTCTGCGCGAAATGTCCTCGACTTATGGACGTTCGCCGGGGGGATATATCTGGGCAATTCTTGAACCGGTTGCTGCCATTGCCATTTTCTCTGTGGCCTTTGGCGCTATGAATTTTTCGCCGCCCCTTGGAGAAAGTTTTGCTCTGTTTTTTGCAACAGGGTTTTTATCCCTGTCATTATATCAGGACTTAGCGATCAAAGTTGGCGGGGCTATCCGCTATTCCGGCCCCCTGCTTGCCTATCCGAATGTGACCTATATTGATGCAATCATCGGACGCGTTTTGCTAAGCTTTCTAACACAGGCCATGATATTTTTTATCATCGTGACAAGTGCTATCCAGATTGGCGATCTTTATCTTATCATTGATTACATAGCAATCGCCCGCGCCTTTGGCATGGCGCTTGCGCTCGGGATCGGCATAGGCTTGGTCAATTGTTTTTTAATGAGCATGTTCCCGATCTGGCAGTTTATCTGGGCCGTATTAAACCGACCGCTGTTCATTATTTCAGGGGTGTTGTTTTTGGTCGATGACCTGCCCGAAGCCATGCGTGATATCGTCATGCTAAACCCCGTAGCGCATGTCGTTTCGATGATGCGCTCGGGTCTATATGTAACGTATGATGCTGTCTATGTATCCGAAGTTTACGTGTATATGGTGGCTGGCACGCTTGCGGTTACTGGCCTGATATTATTACACCGATACCACCGGATTATCCTTGATGAAGGGGGCTAAGGACAATAACGGTTGCCCCTAAAGAAGGGTGTTGATATTGGGTCGAATGCCCATATATTTTTTGTTCGGTGATTGGTATAATTAACAGTGTGCTTGGGCAATATTCTGAGATGTATTTTTTCACAATATTAGCCGAAAAAATGTGTTAGAGGTAATAAGATGAGCATAAACAAAAGTGGGGCTGTGGCGCGTGCCTATCGGTTTTTGCGGGTTTTGTTTTTAAACTCGGAAGAACGGAAATTCAACAAAGCCGCAAAAGCATCCAACCTGTTTGATCCGGTATACTACAGGGGGGCCTACCCAAGCATACACCCTTTGTTTCGTTACGTGCCATTGCGCCACTATATCGTCTATGGCGAAGGTCGCGGGTTTCGCCCAAATCCCGATTTCTCACCAAGCGCCTATCTGCGCTACAACCCCGATGTTGCAAAAACCGGGGTATCGCCATTTTACCATTATGTGACTGGCGGCCTCCAAGAGGCGCGAATCTGCAAGGAGCTGCCAAAAGTCGAAGACTTGCCGCAAGTTTCAAGCACGATGTCACGTTTTGATACGAGCCGAAAAATCGCACGCTTTGCCGTGGTCGCGCATGTTTATTACCCTGACCTGTGGCCAGAATTTGTCGAACGGTTTTCCAAGCTTTCAATTGATTACGACCTATATATCACCCTGACGTATCGCGGCGACGAAACTGATGAATTGGTGGAAGTGATCCAAGAACAGTATCCTTCGGCATTCGTTACCCTATTGGAAAACCGCGGACGTGATATTTTACCCTTCATGACTTTGCTGAATGCGGGTGCTCTTGATGGGTATGAAGCGGTCTGTAAAATACACACCAAAAAATCCCCGCACCGTGAAGACGGCGATCATTGGCGCGACCATCTGATTTCCGGCATTCTGCCAGAGCAAAACCTGGAACTGCTGCTAGAGCGCTTTTTGCGCAACGATAGAGCCGCTTTTTGGGTGGCAGACGGGCAACATTTTACCGGCACCGAATGGTGGGGTTCAAATTTTGAAATAACCCGCGATTTGCTGCGCCGGATCGAGGTGGAAATAGATTTTGACAACCTGTCGTTTCCTGCCGGCTCGATCTATTGGATAAAACCACTGATGGTCGGTTTGTTGAAATCCTTGCACTTGAACGATGCGCAATTCGAAGTTGAGTCCGCTCAAGTAGATGGAACATTGGCCCACGCCCTAGAGCGCTCCATGGGAATGTTGGCCCTGTCTGCGGGTCAGGATGTGTTGCAAACCACCCAATTGGCCGAGGCGAAACCGCAAGCCGCTTTACCGCGGCCCGCTTATACCAGCGCGTTTTATCTGCCTCAGTTCCATCCGATCCCAGAAAACGATGCGTGGTGGGGCAAAGGGTTCACCGAATGGCGCGGGGTTGCAGCTGCAAGACCGTTTTTTTCAGGTCACATTCAACCCCTGCTGCCCGCAGATCTGGGGTTTTATGAC
>Ga0209633_10006006_pt1 | contig 10483 bp, 9 predicted proteins | sample Cruoilmetagenom1_FD_187290 | JGI IMG/M metagenome (GOLD analysis project Ga0209633, IMG submission 187290) | Oil polluted marine microbial communities from Coal Oil Point, Santa Barbara, California, USA - Sample 1 (SPAdes) (version 2) | ecosystem: Environmental > Aquatic > Marine > Oil seeps ... | reverse complement strand
CGAAGCTTTCCGCACGAGCAACAAGGACGTCTTCGCTGCCGCAACTGCACGTGCGGAGAAGCTCGGGCGACACTTCTCGGTAACAGTGCGCCAAAAGTATGCCGCAGAACTCGACGTACATGGTTCCGTCATTACTGCGGGCGGCGTCGCCCTTCACGACGGCAAACTTCCTCTTAGAACTCTCGGCACAGGGTCATCCCGGCTGATCGTCTCTGCGCTCCAACACGATGCCGGTGGATCACACATCGCTCTGGTTGATGAGATAGAGCATGGTCTTGAGCCTCATCGGATTGCCCGCATCCTGAAGTACCTTCGCAGTCCGCCTCTGGATGACGATAACAAGCCGCCGGAAGGTCAGGCAGTGAGCGCAATACCGCAGGTTTTCATGACGAGCCACTCGCCGGTTGTTATTCGCGAACTGAGTGCGGGCGACATACACGCGGTTCGCTCTTTCGACGGCACGACAACCATCAAGTCCATCGAAGCAGAGGCGAAGGATCCCGACACAGCGCAACGTCACCTCCGTTCAACACCGGAAGCATTTCTCGCGCGCCGTGTGCTAGTCGGAGAGGGCAAGACCGAATGCGGCCTCATGCGGGGTCTGGATGCTCTTTGGATTGTCAATGGCAGGGACTCATTCGCCTATCAGGGTGTCGTGGCTATCAACGGAGAGGGAATTCCGAAGGCCCTCTATATTGCCCAGCATCTTCTTGACCTCGGCTACGAGGTTCTCGCGCTATTGGATTCGGACAGGCCGCCACCATCTGGGGAAGTACGAAAGATCAAGGATAGAGGCGGCAAAGTGCTTACGTGGGAAGGATCGTGCTCGACGGAGCGGCGCATATTCCTCGATGTTCCATGGTCCACAGTGCAACGCCTCGTCGAATATGCGGTTGAGTGCGATGGACCGGATCGAATACTTCATACGATCAACGCTGTCATGCCAGATGGCATGACTAAACTCTCTACGCTGGAGCTAGCAGCATCATACGACAACGACGCGTTCCGCGATGTTCTTGGCGCGGCGGCAAAGACTGAGGGCAAAGCATGGTTCAAGGATATCGGACGTGCCGAGCACATCGCGGGCCTGATCTTCGAGTGTCTTGATCAGATCAAAGCCAAGCCGTTTGCAACGATGCTGGCCCAAGCTCGCCAGTGGGTCGATGTCTGACGGAGCCGACTCTACGATTGCAGAACTGATTGCTTCCGTGAAGAAAGGTAGCGTGATCGCCGCTGCGGGCTGCGGAAAGACAGAACAGATTGCGCTTGCAGCAAAGGTCGCGTCGGGACGTCGGCTTATTCTTACTCACACGCATGCTGGTGTCGACGCTCTGAGGCAACGGCTCAAAGACCACGGCGTTCCGAGCAATAACTTCCGCCTCGATACAATCGGAGGCTGGTGTCTCCGCTATGCGGCATCCTTCCCTAAGCGATCTGGCCTGACGCTCCGTGAGCCAAAAGATGATGGAGACTGGCGAGCTATCTATCTGGCTGCGGCTAAACTCATTGGAGGTGGGGCTGTCGACCGCGTTCTGGCCGCCTCCTATTCGGGCGTCTTCGTCGATGAGTATCAGGACTGCAGCGCTGATCAGCACGCCGTGATGATAAGCCTAGCAGCACGCCTACCAATGTGTGTCTTTGGCGATCACTTACAAGCGATCTTCGACTTCAAAGGCCAGGCACCGGTCGATTGGAAGGCAGATGTTTTTCCAGCCTTTCCAGAGGCAACTCGCCTAACCAAGCCGTGGCGTTGGCACAAGGCCGAAAACCCATGTCTCGGAAATTGGCTTGAGGACGTGCGCACAGCGCTTGATGAAAGGCGTGAACTCGATCTCCGAACCGGGCCCGATTGCGTCACCTGGGATTGGCTGCCTGATTATGATGGACCCCGGCAGAGTAAGATCACCGCGACCTGTAAATCTGCGATGAACCTTGATGGGCGACTCATTGTAATTGCCGATCCCACGAATCTCGAAGGCCGTGCGCAGATTGCGAAGAGGCTTGCCAAACAGGGCTTCTCGAACATTGAACCCCTCGACTGCAAAAGTCTCTTCAGCTCAGCAAAAGCGATCGAAAACGCCAGTGACGCAACCCGACTTCAGATGGCTTTGGACTTCCTTGTGAAATGTATGATTGGGGTCGACCGTTCACCCTTCAAGACAGCGGTCGCGTCACGCAAGGCAGGTGGCAAGAAAGGAACTGCACAGTTCGGAGAACTAGTCGACCTTGGAGTCGCGCTCGCAGGTCCAGGCGGCGAACGCTACCTCCTCGACTTTTTTAGGGAATTTGAGCGGAGGTCGAACACCTATATGTTCCGAAGAGAAATGTTTTCCGCCATGCGATCAGGACTGAAAGCACACCTTGCTGAGGAGAGTGAAAGCCTTGTTGACGCGCTGCGGCATACTCAAAACCGGGTGCGGCATGCGGGCAGGGTTATCGCGCGGCGAAGCGTAGGCAGTACTCTTCTCGTGAAAGGGCTTGAATTCGAGCACGCGATTGTCGTCCATTCCCCAAACATGAACCGAAAAGATTGGTACGTCGCACTCACCCGCGCAACGCAGAGCGTTACGATTCTTGCGCCGCAAGAGCGTTTACGATTACCAGACTAGAAGGTGCGCCACTGTCACTGTGGCGAGCGGGCGCTAAATGCCTTTCTTGTAACACCTGTAGACCTTGGGCAGGTCTTCCTTGTCAATCAGGTCGCGGAAAAACGGCCAGTGCTTGGTGATCGTTTGGCCGAGCACGACCTGATCGCGAACGAATATCGCCCCGCGCTCCTCCACTCTCAAGTGCGGGAGTATGTCTTTGACTTTCGGAGCCCTCGGCGGGTGCCAGATTTTCTTCCAGGCACCTAAGTTGCTCTGGTGGCCCTCCGGTTCAGATTTCTTGCGACGACCCATGCCCCTGCCTAATGCAGGATTAAAACAACCCGCCACCGGGCGGTGCCCTCGACTTTTTTCACCCACTGCATTTCTGCTGTATTGCGCCCACCGGCCCAAAAAAACGCCCGACAACAAGTGGCTAGCCGTTGTCGACGTCCCAATTGAAGAGCTTGTCCTCGCCCTCTGGCAGCGGAGTTTCGATTCGGTAGGCAAGCGCCCGATTCGGTCCCTGCGAAACGGTGTCCGCCTTAAGTCTCGGAAATCCCGCCGCAACGGCCTGCATCGCATCTTTGTCACCGAAAAAACCGATCACGCGCATTGCATGATTCCACTCCAGCGCCCATGACCAGCAAGTAGCCGAAGGGTGTTTCCTGAGCGCAATCTTGTAGAACCCGTCGGCGTTGAATGCGAGCACGCGCGGCTCCCACTCCACGACCGCATCGGCAAAGGCGCAGTGCACCGGATTGCCCCAGTCCGGGCGATTGGCTTCAAGAACAGGATAGAAGCCGCTGCGCCAGAAATGGCCACGTTTGGTCTCTTTGTTAAAGGTGATCCAATAGAAAAAGCCCATGACCTGTAACCGCGCCAAATCGAAGACTCGCTGTTGGTCGGTCTGCGGCGGCCCGGTAAATTTGAATGTCATATTCACACCTGGCCCAAAACTCCCTTTGATGGTCATTTCTTCATGGCTGTTTTTGACGAGCCTCTTAGTGCGGCGGCTATGCGAGCCCTTGGCCTTGCGCTGGCCATGCGCTGCGGCCGCTTGATCCTCGTGGCCATAGCGCCCAAACACATCCGGCTGCATCGTGATCGCTGAAATATCGTCCTCAAGATCGGACTTGGCACCGTTACATGTGCGGCAAGCATTGACGATCAAATTCCAGTATCCCTGCAGCTTGCCTTTAGGCACAAAACGCCTGCCGATCACATGCTCTCTTGTGGTCGTTTCCGAGGTCATTTCCTGCCCGCAGTAAACGCACGTTACATTATGCAGCCGGATCACTCTGTTATCCGGCAACGCACTGAGGGCCAGTCCTATGCTTCTTCCAGACTTGTCCTGCATGCGCTTAAGTACTCTAACCATGCGCGCGGTTGTCCGACGCTGTTGCCTTCATCGTGGCATCAATTCTAATCAGGAGCGCGAGCGAACAATTCGTAGGCCAGCTCTCGAATCTCGTCGTCGCAGGCATTGTCCTCATCGACAAACTCAATGACCTTATCGACTTGCTCGCGAGATTTTCTCGAGAGGCGCTCGACCTCTTCGAGTTGCTCCGCTGCCAAATATTTGTGCAGATGATCGTATGGGTTCGGCGGGGTTTTCCAGTTTTTCAGCCAGATCCCCAACAGCATTTTCCACGAGGTGCGCGCCGCGTTGTCTTTGTTCGCTTTCAGACAACGTTCGAAGTCCTGTAGTTCGGAAGTTGGCTGCCTTTCAAGCGTTCCCTTGAACCAGTCGTGAAACGCGCGGGCGCGCTCAAAATACGCTTGGAAGGTGGCGCGAACGTCGATCTTTGCGGGAGCATTGTCGAGGTAGTCCCTGCCGGGCTTGTTGATCTTGTATTTCCCACCTTCGGCTTTGACGGACTCGACGATGGCTCGAAGCTCGTCCCGGTCAAGATGAAAGGTGATCTCGTCGGTTTCCCCGCCGAAGCGATGGGTGACGTGATAGCCGGGCTCAACTACATCGATGTGATGGGTGATCGTCCGCAGCGCGATCACAAAATCGTGCAGACCGTCCTGCCCAAAATGCTCGGCTTGCTTGGACTTAAATTCGGGAACGCACGCGACTTCCTGGAGCCTGTAGGACGCATGGTCTTTGAGCGAATGTGCGGCATTGCCCGCCGCAAAGAGCTCTTTGTGAATGTGCAACTCACCTTCATCCAACTTGTGCTGATTGGGTTTGGTGAAAAGGTTCTCGTCCCGCATTTGATCCGCTAGCGCATCGATAGCCTCGAACAGGTCGCGCACGGACCGCTCGAAAACCGCAAGAGCCGCTTTATAGGATTTCCACCGCTGCCAAATCTTAAAACCGGGATGATCCTTGAGAACGTCGCGTGCGTCTTCTGGTCTCAAAAGAGCCAGATCCTTAACGATGCCCTGCGGAACCGGCAGTCTCGCGGCTATGAGCGCCTCCCGCACCGCCTCGCGCTGCCGGATGCGCTGCTCCTTCATGCGCTGGGTAACAACTCGCAATAGCTCGAAATTCTGGTTCATGGCGAATCACAGGACACAGAGTCCGCACAGTCGGGGGAGACAACATGGTCATTGTGTCCCCAGGTTTGAGTCCGCGTCTATCCGGAATATCGCCAGTGGCTAGAACGCTTACCGTGCCGGGGTCAGGATTTGAACCTATGACCTTCAGGTTATGAGCCTGTTTTCGGCCAGTTCGCCAAGCCATTGCATTTTCAATGGACTTGCGCAAATTTACCTTTTCTATATTATTTTCAATGCATAATCGTTGACGCCCGCCGACTTCATACGACAAGGTGCGACAGTCATGCGCGACATTGTTGCGGACACAATGCGGACACGGGATGGACGATGAGCACGCGCCTTACCGATAAGCTAATCCGATCGATAGTACTGCCTGCCAAGAGCAATCGGATTACTTACGATGCCGAGGTCAAAGGGTTTGGCTTTCGCGTCACTGCTGCGGGAGCTCGGGCCTTCATTCTGAACTATCGTGCCGGCGGCCGCGAGCGTCGGTACACGATAGGCGCCTATCCTGACTGGTCGGTATCGGCGGCACGCGAGGAAGCAAAACGCCTCAAGAGACAGGTGAATCTAGGGCATGATCCCATGGGCAGCCGCCATGCCGACAGAGCGGCGCCGACAGTCGCGCAGCTGGCAAAACGTTATACGGCCGAGCATGCCGTCCACAAGGTTCCCCGCGCCCAGAAAGACGACCAGTCGATGATCAATAAATTGGTCTTGCCCGCGATTGGGCAGTTCAAGGTCCAAGATGTTCGCCGCGACGACATCGAACAGCTGCATCGACAGGTCAGCAAAACACGACCCATCCGCGCAAATCGGATGGCGCAACTTCTGTCCAAGCTATTTACGCTAGCCATACGTTGGGAATACCGCGCCGACAGCCCGGTGCAAGGTCTTCGACGCAATCATGAGGCCAAGCGAACGCGGTATCTCTCGGCCGCCGAGATGCAGCGTCTGTTACAGGTGCTGAGTGACCATCCGAATCAGCAGAGCGCGAATGTCGTTCGCCTGCTGCTGCTGACCGGCGCACGCCGGGGCGAGGCCTTGGCGGCAGAATGGGATCATTTCGACTTGAAGGTCGGGATCTGGGTCAAACCGAGCGCCCACACAAAGCAGAAGAAGGAACACCGGGTCCCCCTCTCCATCGGCGCCATTGAACTCTTGAGGCATATTCGAGCGGGCAGCGGAGAATCTGTTTACGTCTTTCCTGGCCGAAATCCCGGTGAACCCTTGAAGGAAATCAAGCGGTTTTGGTCAAGTGTCTGTGCGCGAGCCAATCTGGCCGATTTTCGACTACATGACGTGCGGCACACATATGCGTCAATCTTGGCCAGCGCCGGCCTGTCATTGCCCGTGATCGGCGCCTTGCTAGGCCACACCCAACCGAATACGACAGCCCGCTACTCTCATCTGTTTGACGAGCCGCTGCGCGAGGCAACGGAGCGTGTTCACACTGTTTTGAATGGGGCAATAGAGGGACGAACAGCCAAAAGCGGTCGGCACGCCTAGATTCACATTAGGTCGCTGCTGGAAAACGCCAAAAAAGGCTGCGGATTTGACCGAATCTGCTTATCCTATTGCCCGTTTGACCCAGTCAATCGAATAGTGCTCCTTGTAAAACCGAGGCAAAGGCTGCTTCGAAAGACTCCATCCGCAACCAATACGCGTGCAGGACGGTGATGTCCGTTGGTCATAACTCAGGTGGCGGCCATGATCGGCAACAGTCGGAGCCAATGTTTGGGCGGCCGTGGGCCTGGAGCCGGAAAATCCTGCGCCGTTTGAAATTCGACGATGGCGTACGAGGCGATGTCAAGCTGTCAGAAATCGCAGATCAGAAAGAACTTGCTCACCAGGCCTTTGCCTGTTGCCCTCAAGCGCCGGCGGATCGCGAACAATACGAAAACGAGCTGCGTGACATCCAAGCAGCGCTCCAGGGGCTATATCGTGTCGGAGACCGCGAGGTCATGGAAGAACTAAAGCAAGGCTCCATGATCGCATACGGCGCGTATAGTCCATTCGAGCCGGCAATTTACGTCCCGCCCAGCCTTTGGAAGTTCCTTGAACTCGATTTTGACCGAGCTGAAGCAAACGGCTTGTCGCTGACGATTTGCGACTTATGGCTTGTTCGATTCAAGGAGTTCGGGCCCGCGAAACGCAAGGAGATCAATCGACAAATCGCCGAGGCAAGCTACCAGCTGGAAAAACGCATCGAGGCGCAGAAAGGGGGGCCAGTACCGCTCGGCAACTCCGCGCCGGCGCCTGCGACCCAAGATGCGGACCAGACCCAGCAGGGAAAAGGTGGAGAACACGCGACAAAGGCTCAGCTGAGACCAAAGCTTAACAAATGGTTGATCGCGACAACCAACCTGCACAGCAATTCATTGAAGAAGGAAGATTACTTCCGACTCGCGCAGAAAGAATTTGGACCCAATGTCTCGCGTAACCTCTTCAACGAGGCGTGGCGAAATTCTGCCTTACCAGCCATCGTGAAATCCCCCGGCGCACCCAGGAAGAATGAACCCTAACCCATTGATATTTGTGTGATTTCTATTCCATAGATATTTCGTAATCTATCGACAGTTTCCGCGTCTTTTTTCCTCCCTTGAAACGCCCAAAGTATCCCACCCAACCGCACCAAGGTTGGCAGTTTCACAGACCAAGGTCAGTGGAGGGATACGTTGCAAAGCAATACCAATTCCGCACCACAGGAAATTCTGCTCGCTGAATTCGCCAGCAAGTCCGAGCTCGCAGACCAGTTCCGCGTTTGCGAGCGTACAATCGAGCGTTGGGTTCGCATGCGGCTCCTCCCCCAGCCCGTCCGGCTCGGGCGGACATCGCTCTTTCATCGGCCAAGCATCCAAGAGCATCTCTTCCGAGCGGCATCTGGGCGCACTTCTGGCCGGCCCGGGAGGAGCCAGTGAGGGGCGGGTCGCGGAAACCCGCCAAACAGCCGGCGGCTGGAAAGGGCGGTAGGGCGGATCGGGCTGCGGACGCTGGCGGCGGCTCGGACAGCCCATCGGCCGATGATACGCGCGCTGTGGTCCGTGTCGTCGCCAGCCGTCATCCGGAGGCGGCCGACGAAGCCGAGGCTGCCATAGTCGGCGCCGGGCCGGGCCCGATCTTTCAAAGGGGCGGCCAGCTCGTACACATCGCCACCCGTCCGGTCCGGCGCAGCGACGGTACATCCGACGCCCAGGAGGTGATCATCACGGCAGACTATGCGGTACTGGCCGGGCAGCTTGCGCGGCACTGCCGCTTCGAGCGCTACGACATCCGCGCCAAGAATTGGCTCCCCACCGACCCGCCAAAGCGGGTCTTCGAAGACCTGATTGCACGCGGACGGTGGAATCTGCCCGACCTGCGTCTCATTATCGCAACGCCGACACTGCGGTCTGACGGCTCGCTGCTTGATCGGCAAGGATACGACGAGAAGACAGGGCTCTACCTTTCCCGCGAACTCCCAGGTTTGTCCGTGCCGGAAAGGCCGACCCGCCTCGATGCCGACCGCGCCGTCGACATCCTGGTGGATCTATTTCGGGACTTCCCTTTTGCAGCGCGAGGCGAACAGGGTAGTGCCGAGATATCGCTGTCCGTCGCAGTGGCCGGCTTGCTCACAGCGCTGACCCGTCACGCTCTTCCTCATGCGCCGCTGTTCTCCATTTCCGCGCCCACCGCAGGCAGCGGTAAGTCCTATCTCGTGGACGTGATATCGGTTATCGCGACCGGACAGACGGCCGTGACGATAGGTAGCGGCAGAAACGTGGAGGAATTCGAAAAAGGGCTTGGCGCGGCGCTTCTCGAGGGCCAGCCGCTGGTGTCCATCGACAATATCAGCGCACCACTTGGCGGCGATCTGCTTTGCCGCGTGCTAAGCCAAGAACGCACCGCCGTGCGCTTGCTGGGGCGTTCGAAGATCGTCGAGGTGCCGACATCGGTCACATTGTTCGCAACCGGCAATAATATGACGGTTCATGGCGACATGGCCCGCCGGACGCTTGTCTGCCATCTGGATTCGGGCATGGAGAATCCGGAAGAGCGGCAATTCGAGTCGGATCTGATCGATGAAGCCAGCAGACGCCGCCCCGACCTGGTGTCAGCAGGGCTGACCATTCTCCGTTGGCGGCACATTGCCGCCCGCGAACCCGGGCGCCCCACGGGGCGCACCCTCGCAGGCTTTGGTCCGTGGTGTGAGCTGGTGGCTGGCGCGCTGCTTGCCCTCGATCATGCCGATCCGGTCGCAGCCGTCGATATCGCGAAGACGACCGACGACAAGCGCCAGAAGCAGTTACAGCTCGCCAAGGCGTGGCAGGCCGCTTTCGGCGAGGATCGCGAGACTGCCGCGGACGCCATCCGGTGGGTCGAGGCCGGTCCCGCGGAATCGATGAAGCATCAGGACCTGCGGGATGCCATGAGTGCTGTCGCGCGCGCCCGCGGCGGAGGCCTCGATGCAACCCGCCTGGGGAATTACCTCGGCAATATTCAGGACAACCCTCTCGACGGCTACCGATTCCGGAAGGACGGCCTGCGGCGAGGGGTCGTTCTTTGGTGGCTGGAAAAGGTGTAAGTACAGGAAGAGGGGTTGGAGGGGTTGGAGGGCTCGATTCCACCAACATCAGAAAACTGTCATGTCGGTGTTAAATACTGCTCTATACCTGACACTTTCCGCGCGTCGGTAGAAACAGCCCCTCCAACCCCTCCTACTCCGCTCCTCAAAGGTAACATCCAGTAACGCCGTTACCGAGTAGCGATGTAAAGACGCAAAATTCGCGCTTGGATCGGCCACGGGCCAACATCATCGGTGGCCGGGGTTTTGCTCGAACCGGGGAGAGAAGGCTATCCACGCGCCGCTCACGGCCCACCGTGGCCCTATTCCAAGTAAGCGTGGGGAGAAGCTGGCTAAGCCATAGCTATTCGATCTCGGCAAACGAGCAAACTTGTTAAGAATTTGTGCCCTGCCGCGTACCGCCCTAGCCCGAAACCCACGCATTTCGGCTTCACACTGTTGAGCATGCCTCACCGGTCGCCACCGTCTTCCACAACGCCCGTAGCGCGGGTCTTCGGAAGCCGAAGGTACTTCCAGCCGTTCGCCGACCCAATGCGGGGCGGCAGCGCGGCACGTGTATATTTCTTCCATAATTCTCAAGCGAGTAGGTTGTCGTTCCGGTTGACAACTGCTGTCTCCGATTGGCGCACTCTGACAGGCGCTTGACGCGAACAATGGCGGCGTGAAAGGCTGCCATGCTCGTCGTTTCATTCGGCCGTCGCCTGCATGGTGGCAGATGCGCTGCTATCCGCAATCCACAACGTCAACTTATCCGAAGGTTCGCACTGGCCACAGGCTTCGAAGCTCTGCCCAGCGAACAGCGGTGCGACGCCACGATATCGAA
>Ga0209633_10006005_pt1 | contig 10483 bp, 9 predicted proteins | sample Cruoilmetagenom1_FD_187290 | JGI IMG/M metagenome (GOLD analysis project Ga0209633, IMG submission 187290) | Oil polluted marine microbial communities from Coal Oil Point, Santa Barbara, California, USA - Sample 1 (SPAdes) (version 2) | ecosystem: Environmental > Aquatic > Marine > Oil seeps ... | reverse complement strand
TGATGATGGAGATTGGCTTGTTTCTTGAAGAATTTCTTTTATTAATAGTTGTTTTAGTGCGGGCCTCCAGTTGTTCTGCCATGAGGCAAGTTGTGTAGTTGAGGTCGCCGAAGCAACGCGTTGCATTAATTCTAGCAGGGCTTTTTGCTTCGGCGCGCGTTGTAACTTTTTACTGTCTAGTGATTTTCCTACATCTGTTAAAGCATAATATTTTTCCTGCTTAAGGCAAGCGGGCTTGCCTTCGCGCAACAAGAGGGGAAAAGCTGCTATGATCACCTCACCGAGCGGGTGATGATAATATTGGGATGCCCAGTGCAGTAGCTTTAGATCTAGATCATTTAATAAGGGTTGTTCATCCAGAATTTCTTCTACCTGTTTCAGGCTACTGACATTACAATCACTTTCTTCAACAAGCTCGACTAAAATGCCAATTTTTTTCCCTCTGGCAAAAGGAACTCGAACCCTGATTCCAGGTTTTATTTGATCTAAATCAATATTTTCTGGCGAGTAATAGTCAAATAAACGGTTTAATGGAAGGGTTAAAGCGACTCGAAAAAATTGGTTTTTGTCAACACTCGAATTAGGCATGAAATTTAATTTTAAATGGCTCTTTTAGAGCTAAGTTGTTATTAACTAGAGGTTATTTGATGTGCTCACAAAAGCTGTGGATAACTCTGTGGATTATGCCTTGCTTTCATCTCCTAAGTGCCGTTTTTATTACAGTTTTGTTAAATTGTACAATTTTAGAACAGATATTATTTTTCTTTATATTTCAATCAATTATTGAACTTCAATGTTTTTTATAAATAACTTATGCTGCTTTGCTCACATTTGAAAATTAAGCAAATGTTAATGTGTATAACTGGATACTGATATTGCCTTTATAGTTGCTATATTATCTTCCCACGCTACAGCTGCTGTTCTCAAAAAGATTCCCAGAAAAATCCAATTCTATTCCAAATCAATATATCTGTGGAAATTCGAAATTTCATAATTAACATTTTCAGGTTTGTAACCGGCCATAAAAATTAATTTAATTTTCAGTTAAACAGGCTAAGTTACTATTAATCAAAAGTAATTTGAAGTTTCCACAAAGTCTGTGGATAATTCTGTGGGTTAGTCCTTTTTTAAGCATCTTAATTACGGTTTTTATTACAGTTTTGTTAAATCGAGTAGTTTTAAGGCAATAGCTGTTTTTTTATTAATTTCAATATGTTATAAATAGCCAAAAAAGTTGGATATTTATTGATGCTAACTGTGTCACATTTTTTGTTTCTAACATTTTTAGATGTGCATAAGTTGCAATAATTTTCAGCTTTACACAAAAAATAGACCAATAATAATTATTTTATAGCCATGGAATCTCTAAGCAAACTTGTTTTAAGAACCGATATATCCGGAATGCCACTTGGCTGGATAGACTTTCAGGAAGCTGTAAAACTGTATCATCTTAAACAGGTTCCTTATTCTCTGGGTAGTCATCTTTATACCATTCATGGTGGGATTAATGCTCACTCAGGCTTACGAAGCATGGTAAAGGTGAATTCTATTATTGCGACCTTAAATCACCATCATAAAGCAAAAAAATGCAAAGATTATATTCCACCATTAAATAATCACGCCTTATTTAAGCGAGACAATTATATTTGCTTGTACTGTGGTGAATCTTTTTCTCGAAGCTCATTGTCTAGGGATCATATTATCCCGGTCAGTGTAGGAGGAGAGGATACCTGGACTAATGTGGCTACAGCTTGTAAAAGATGCAATAACTACAAGGCAGGACGCACTCCTGAGCAAGCACATATGCAGTTGATTGCTATTCCTTTCGCCCCCAACAGAGCTGAATATGTATTTTTGCAGGGACGGAAAATTTTAAGCGATCAAATGGAGTTTCTGTGCAACCATTTTCCACACAAGAGCCCTTTGAGGCAACGCTTTATTGAATAACCCTAGAAAAATCTAGTAAGCAAGGGTTTTTCTAGGATGATCTATGGTTTAAGGAATTTTAGAGTCATACGATCACTTTCACCAATGGCTAGATATTTTTCTTTATCCTGATCTTTTAGCCTAAGTGTTGGTGGTAATGTCCATACGCCTTCAGGATGGTTTTTAGTATCTTTGGGATTAGCATTAATTTCTGACTTGGCCTGTAGTTTAAATCCGGCTTTTTCCGCAAGAGCAATGACATAATCTTCAGTCACATAACCAGATTCCGTTTTTGGATTTTGTGATTGTTTATCCGAATTTCTATGTTCCACAACACCTAAAATTCCGCCTGGCTTTAATGCCTGGAACATGGCTTTAAAAACCTCGGCAGCCTGATCTCGCTTTATCCAGTTATGAACATTACGAAAAGTTAAAACCCGATCGGCTGATCCCTTTGGTGCTATGGTCAGCTTGTTGGGAGGATTGAATTCCGTTATGACTACATTAGTATAAATTTCCGGTTGTGCTTTGGTTTTATCAATAAATTTTTTCAAGTTGAGTTGAAAATATGGAATATCAGAATCTGCTGCAAAATGTGCTGCATATAACTTCCCTTGTTTTTTTAAATAAGGCGCCAGAATTTCCGTATACCATCCTGCTCCCCCTGGCCAAATTTCTACTACCGTCATATTGGGTTTGAGCTCGAAAAATTCCAGTGTCTGCTGCGGATTGCGATAGATATCCCGAGCTTTGTGTTCTGCAGAACGATGTGCTCCGGAAATTGCTTCTTGTAAGCCAATAAAATCTTTTGCCAAGCAAGGTTGAAAGAAAACTATTGATAATAACGTAGTAATTCCAAGCTTTTTCATACATTAAATCCTTATGTTGAGGGTGAGTTTTAATCGTCTGGATCATTCAATATTTGCAATAAATTGATGACTGCCAGGCTAATAAAAGCCAGCAATGTCCAGCCCGGAATGCTAATGTCCATGAATGTCCATAATACTTCCGCACACTCTCCAGTCCCATTTAGCAATAGCTTTAAGGTTTCTGTCAACGGAAAATTTTCAAAAACATACCCCAGTCCTGGGCCACATTCCGGAACCTGTTCTAGTGGTAAATTTTGCAGCCAGACATGGCGTGCAGAAATTGCTGCGCCGCACAATGCAGCAATAGTTCCTATTACTGCATAAGTGATAACGCCTTTATGGCTTGGGTTATGTATAACTGCAAGCAGAAAAATGACACCTGCCATAAGAATGGCAATACGTTGTGAAATACATAGTGGGCAGGGTTCTAATTCTTCAATAAGCTGGAAATAGGCGCCGATTGCCAGCATAGTAAAACAACTAATGAAACCCAGTAAAAACCAGCCTCTTGGCTTTAAATTAATCATGTAACTCTCTCGGCCTCCTTTTTGAAAGCTCTTATTTCTCGTGACGGACCAAGCACAACAAGAATATCATCGGCATCCAATTTATGATCTTTTTCACCGATGGTAAAGTGTAACTCTTTCCCAAGCTCTTTATCAACTATAGCAATTAAAATTAAATCATGGCGGTCCTTTATGCGTAGTTGTTTAACCATAGCATTTTCCAGAAATGACCCTGAAAGCACTTTAATTTCAGCCATATTAAGGTCATGGCGGCCGAAAATAGTGTGGTCAAGTACATTAGCAATATCTGGATTCTTAACTAGTTGATAAATTTTTCTGCCACTCATTTGATAGGGATCAATAATTTTATTTGCGCCCGCAACAAGTAATTTTTCGGCTGACTCCGGGTTCTCGACGATAGAAATTATTTCCAGATTTTTATCCAGAGCACGGGCCGAAAGGGTTAAAAAAATATTTTCCGAATCCTCAGGGAAAAAACAAAAAAGCACATTAATGTGATGACCAATCCCGACTTGTTCCAGATTGGCATCAATGTGACATTCAGTAGCGATAACCGTAAAGCCCATCTCGGCAGCGGAGGTCAAGCTGCTTTCGTCATGGTCTACCACAACAATCTCGTGTTGTTTTAAATCCAGACATTTGATTAGCTCGAATGACATTGAGTTGTAACCAAAAACTGCAATCTGTTTAATGCTCATTATAAGGTTAGCTTAGTCTAAAGGCTGCTTTTTTCAATCTGATCTTTAAAATGATCAATACTGTATTCCCGTCCTAACAAAACCAAAATATCACCATCCTGTAAAACAAATTCACCGGCCGGATTAAAATAAAAGTGTCGATTGTATACTTTGTAACGGTTTCTGTGTTTACTATGCAATGGGTTATTACTAATAACGCCAATCAGTGTTAAGCGACGTTGTTCAAATTCCACTTGTTTAATTTGCATTCCATCTGTTTCCGACCCTTTGGGAATCAAAATAGTTTCCATTAAAATATGTTTTTCTTCACTTAAGATACCTAATATAGCCTGCGATGCTACCGGTTGCCCCACATATTCGGCAGCAAGCAAACCCGCTATTTCAAAAGGTTGGACGACAAAATTTGCGCCTGCCAGTTTCAACTTATCGACATTTTCCTGGCGATTGGCACGGGAGATAATTTTTATGTTCGGGTTTAAGTGGCGACTGGATAACGTTACATAGACATTGATGACATCATTTTCTGTGGTACAAAGTACAGCTTTGGCGCCATTATTGATACCCGCTAGTAGTAAGACATCATTTTTACTGGCATCGTTTTGTATGACCAGACGACCTTTTTTTCTTGCCACAAAAGCATTTTTTTCGCTGTTATCAATAACAACAAATGCCTGGCGGTCTTTTTCCATCTGTCGGGCAACCTCCTGACCTACTCGACCAAACCCACAGATGATGACAAAATCTTCTTGTTTCTCAACTTCTGTGTAAGTGCGGTTCTCCGCTAATTCACCCATTTTTTCTGTGAAGGCGGTGACAATAATCGAGGTAAAGAAAGCTAAAACTCCCAGGCCGATGATAATAAGCGCTAGGGCAACTATTCTGCCTCCTGGAGTCTGAGGGGTAATATCCCCATAACCAACTGTTGACATAGTCACCACTGACCAGTAAAGTGCATCAAATAAATGTCTGATACGACCACCGTCAGACTCATTTTCAAACATATAAATAGCGGTACTGGCAATAAACAGCAAAAAGCCAACGAACATGGCCAAAGTCAATAGCTCAAACCGTTTACTGCCCAGAACTTCGGTAAATAGTTTAATGCTTTGAGAATATCGAAACAGTTTAAATATTCTGAATATAAGAAAAATACGCAGAATTCTGAGTGGTCTGTAACTGGGTAAAATAGCCAATAAATCTATAATGGCAAAGGGTGAAAATACATACTTGAGTTTTCTGGATAAGATCAGTCCAAGAGGCACTCGCAACCGGAATTTTATTCCTAAGTATTGTGATCGTTCATACTGTTCAATCAAAATTTTATGGCTATCAGAATATAGCCATCCACGTAATACATATTCAGCAATAAATACCCCAACAACAAAATCTTCAAACCATTTACTTAATGGTTCAGGCTGATTATCTATCTCATAAATCAACAAAAATACACTCAGCATGACCAACAAAATCATGAATAAATCAAAATAAGATTTGAGTCGGCTGTGAGAGTTTTCCAGCAAGTCCAAAAAAAACATTTTCGCATTTCGGTAGCGATGCGATGTTTTTAGAAAATACGCGAAACGAATAATGAGTCGGGTTAACATGCTGATTAATTTATTTAATAGCGTTTTTAGTCTTGACTACTTTATTCGCTGGATTAAGATTAATTTCATCAATTACAATACCTGGCCGGGCATTTAAAATATAACAAACTGCATCAGCAACATCTTTAGCAAGCAGATGTTGATTTGAAGCGTCTCCAGGTTCAAATGACAGTGGCTTAAAAAATGTAGTTTTAACCATGCCAGGGTTGATTAAGGAAACCATGACATTGTTTTTGCTGCATTCTTCTCTTAAAGCTTGAGTAAAACCACGCAGGGCAAATTTACTGGCGCAATAAACAGTGCCTTTCCGGGCCCCTTTTAATGCTGCTTCTGAGCCGATAAAAATTAAATTGCTATGTGATTTTTGTTTTAATCCAGAGATTAGTCCTTTTGCCAGAAACACCTGGCCGGTAAAATTGGTAGCCAATAACAACTCAATTTGATAGTAGGAAAATTCCTCCAGCGAACCAAATTGACCCATACCAGCAGAAAAAATAACGGCGTCTATTTCAGAGTGGTGTTTTTCCAGTGCTTTTATCTGCTCAGGTAATTTTTTTAAGTCACTTAAATCAATTTCTACACCGAAAAATCGATCGCTATCATGAGATAATCGATTGATATTTCGAGAAACACCAATCACTTTATGCCCCTGTTGTAACAATTTTTCCGTGGTGACCTTGCCAATACCAGAACTGGCACCAGTAACTAAAATAGTGCGTATTATATTGTGCATGGAAAAAATTTGTTCTCAGGAATATATTCGAGTACGGCATCCCTACAGAAATCAAGCATTTCCTGTTCCAGCTGGAGGCGGTAGGAAATCATGCCATTTGTTTTTTCCAGAGGGCCTGCAAACAACTTTTCTTCTGGATAGAGTTTGTGAGTTTTTTTAAAGTACTGTTCCGGCAAACGAAACGCACCTAGGCTAACAGAATGAAGAAGATCTAGCTTTATTCGGGAAAACACCTGAGCAAATAACTGTCGATATTGTTGTTGCCAGCCTGACTGAAATATTACCGGATCAAATCTTAGACCCAGCAGCCAGCCTCGTTCTTGTAATTTGCACATGGCATCAAGGCGTTTTTCAATGGAGGGGGCTTTGTGTTCAATAACTTTGGCTATTTCATCAGGGGTAAAACTGAATGCAACAACACATCTTGGTATAGCTGCTCTGTCTAGCAAACTACGAATCTGAGTGCTTTTGGTTCGCAATTCCAGCCAGGCATTGTCAATATTTTCAAAAATCGGCAAGAATTCTACAGCGAAGCGAGTAACCGGTTCCAATGCTAGGCTGTCACAATCGTAACCGGAAAAAAAATGAATAGGCTGATCGGGGTTATCAAGGCAAATCTGTCTGATTTCATCCTGAAAGTCCTCATAATTAACAAATAATACATAATTTGCAGAATTAAACATGCCTTGCAAAAAACAATAGCGGCAATCGTATAAACAATTGAGCATATGAGAAAAGTAAAAATTATTTGCCGCACCAATTCCGTAGCCAGGAGGGGCGGGCAACACAAATTTATTATATTTCTCTGCTAGAATTAACGCAGGCTTTTGTTTTTGCAGGTGAAAATTTTGTGCTTTGGGATTAAATACCTCACCGTAACGATTGCAACTGATTTTTCTGGCTAGCGGGAAACGATTGCATATTTCAATAACCCGTGGATGCTGGCGAATGCTTTCCTCAATATAAATGGTTTCTATCATTTTTTGATATTTCAAATTTTATAAGGGAAGAATAGGTGGCTACAGAGAACAAACTGCAATTAGAATCCGGTGTGTTTCCATTTTCTTGAATTCTCGTTGAAATATCCTAAAATTAATTACAAAGTGAAAAGCTTGGTTAATAGTATTAATGAAAAACAAACAGATTATCCCATGACTGCTAATTTTTCAGATAATCTCAATCTTTTGAAGTTTATATTTTACCCGACTAATACTATACAAATTTGAGACAAAAATATCGCTAAACTTTATTAGCAGGAAATTATATGCTTAATCAGGAACAAGAAAAAACTAAACAATTACTGGCTACCACCCAAAAACTCGGTCGGAGTAGTGAAGAAACGACTCAGACGGTTCAAAAAATAAAAGCGATTAATGAATTACTTGTAGATATTACCCAAAAGCAATATGACGTAGTGAATCGCGTTTTTGCGGATGGCGAGCATATAAAATCAATGCTCACAAAATCGGTGAGTAAAACAGATGATTCGCTTGCCATTCTAAATGAAACAGTGAGAACTATTGAATCTGGCTTTAACCGTATCGAAGAAAGCATTCATTTATTTGATAAAATCAAGGAAAGCACACAATCCTTATATAAAGTGGCTCGTCATACTAAAATGTTGGCACTGAATACTGCAGTTTTAGGAGGGTCTTTAGGTGGAGAAGGCAGCGGTATCAACATTGTTGCAAAAGAAATGCAGGGTTTGGTTCAAACCTGTGAAGAAGCCTCCAAACATATTGATGAGGTGGTCTCGGCTGCCCGAGATAATGTCCAAGAAATAGTCGAAATCAATAGAGATCATATGAGAGCTGGAATTGAAAGCACTGCGTCTGTGGAACAATCGCTAAAAACGCTTATCAAAATTTTCAAAGGTAGCGAAGATGATGCTCAAAACCAGGAAGCTTCAGTTGAGGCTATAATCGCAGCAGTTGGCAGTATAGAAAAATTAGCTCAACAAGCTCGACAAATAGCTGATGACACAAAATCACAAACAGAAGTACTTAATAATGAGGTTGAGGTTTCTAATCAGGCAGTCTCAGATTTAGTTGGAGTTGTTACCGATACCCCAATCACTAATGTTTCACCCAATGAAGCAAGTGACCAGCTTGCTTCTTTTCGAGTTATTGATGTTAGAAGGCTGGATGAGTTTAATGATCACTTGGGGCATATTGCAGGAGCAAAACTGTGCACTATTAATGATAAATCCTTTAAGAAAAAATTGGCGTCATTAAATAAAAAAATGCAATATCTATTCGTTTGCCGTAGTGGTGGACGTTCTTCCCGTGCAGCAAGAACAGCTCAATCTTTAGGGTTTGGGCATATCTATAATCTCGATGGTGGCATGTTAGCTTGGGATAAATGCAGGCTATCTGTTGAGCGAGACTGAATCAAAACAATTCAGCAAAACAAGGTTTATCATTAAGGGTACCTTCATGCACACAGAGGATAATTTTAGCAATATTCTAATAACTTATTAATACCATTTCGACTGGTAACTTCGATACGAAAGTTTGATAATCTATCTCATTCTTGTTCTTTTGCAATTTTTGATAGCTAATAAGCTGCGTAGATCTAGAGGAAAATGGGGGAGAGCATTTTTTCCATGTTCCATGCCCATAAAAATATATAATTACTCCATAAAGATCACATGAACCCATAAGAAAACAAATGAAAGTAAAATTCTGGGGTGTTAGGGGGTCAATTCCGACACCTGGCCCGGAAACTATTAAGTACGGTGGTAATACGACCTGTCTTCAAATCACCACTGATGATGGTGATCTGATTATTCTAGATGCAGGCACTGGAATTCGCGCCTTAGCAACTCATTTACCTACTAAACTTTCTGATCCCGCCCATATTTTAATATCTCATACCCATTGGGATCACATTCATGGATTACCTTTTTTCTCACCATTATTTGTTCCAGGTAATCGAATAAAAATATACGGCGGGCGAGACACCAATACCGGTGAAGGCATTGAGCGCGCTCTGAATGTGCAGCTACAATATTGTTACTTTCCGATTATAGAAGCGGAACTAAAAGCCGAGGTTCAATACTTGACCGTTCAGGCAAAGCAAACTTTCAAAATTGGTTCGGCTACGATCACTCCCCACTTGATGCATCATCCTGTTATTAATTTTGGCTATCGAATTGATTGTGACGGGAAATCGCTATTTTTTACCGGCGATTATGAGCCGCTGCTTAATAACTTTGCTCCCGAAACTACAGAATTCGCAAATCATCAAAAAATGATTGAAAGGAGTGAGGATGAGTTGGTCCAGGCGATTTGTGATATTGATGCATTGGTCATTGATTCATCCTATACCCTGGAAGAATATGCAAATAGACATGGTTGGGGGCATGGTACGCATCAGTCCTCGATGGAGTTGGCAAAAAAAGCCAAGGCGAAAAAATTATATTTCACTCACCATGAGCCGACACGTAGTGATACCGAGCTTGAAGCTATTGCCAAAAACTTAAAAAAAGATAATAGCTTTGAGCAGTTTTTAGCTTATGAAGGTTTAGAAATCTTGCTTTAAGCGTACTCTACTTGATTAAGTGCTGATTTCATAAAAATTTTTCTAAATTGGTAGGTAAATGAAAAAATGGCTTGCAAATAACTATCTGCAAGGTGTAATGTTGAGCGTAGAAAAGCTGTCAAAAGATTGGTAAGCTGACCCTTTAGATGATTTTTTTATAATAAATGAATACCGGGGATTAGTCCTCATTGCCATTAAGTTAAGCAATGTATAGGTTGGGTGAGCGGTAGCGTAACCCGACAAGCCTTTAGAAAATGGTGGATAACGCTATTGCTCATCCACCCTTCAATATTGCAAATGTTCTTAACTTAGTGGCAATGGAATTAGCCCCAGGATAATAACAACCGTTAACAAAGAGGAATATCTATGTCTACTTTCCCAATTGATCTAGGTGCTTATCAGCGCATTTCTTTAGATCCAAGCAATTCAACCCTGACTGATGAGCAAAGAAGCGCTCTTAAAAGCAACATACAGCTTTGTCGCGATGCGCTTATCTTTTTTACCGCAACTGGAGCGGCTAGAGGTGTTGGTGGGCACTCCGGCGGTCCTTACGATACAGTGCCTGAAGTCATGATTATGGATG
>Ga0209633_10006004_pt1 | contig 10484 bp, 5 predicted proteins | sample Cruoilmetagenom1_FD_187290 | JGI IMG/M metagenome (GOLD analysis project Ga0209633, IMG submission 187290) | Oil polluted marine microbial communities from Coal Oil Point, Santa Barbara, California, USA - Sample 1 (SPAdes) (version 2) | ecosystem: Environmental > Aquatic > Marine > Oil seeps ... | reverse complement strand
ATTTTTTCATCTTCTTCTGATAAAGCAATAAGCTCTAAATGTGTAAGCCTCCAGGGATCAGTATCTAATATACTTCCATCATTAAATTTCACTTTATTTTCTGGAAGTGGAGTTCTATATTTTATTTTGACTCCAATACAAAGAGCTAACCACCAGGCATCTATTTGACGAGCAAATGGAAGATCCTTTGTTTCTTTTCTGGTTATATAATTCTGTAGTCCTTCATGAAATTCTTTTGCAATAAATAAATCTTGATTAGAATAATAATTTGATTTCACCATACAAATACCTCTATTAACCTTTATAAATAACACCGTGAGCCTGATCATAACGTCTAGCACATAATGGGCATGAATGCCGATGATCACAACTACACACTTTTGATACAGGATAATCTACTTTCCAATCATTAACTAAATCTTCTGGATAATGGCTGGAACAAGTTAGAGTTTGAATAATTCCAACACGCTCATCCAATAAATCTTCTATATCTCTTATTTCTGAACGTGTAAGTAATAAAACTACTTGAAATTCCAAATCTTCATTCGGTTTAGTAATTACATCTACCATTCTTGTTTTTACGCCACCTGCAACCATTCCTAAAGGTGTATCAATTATTCTCGGTGATGTTGTTCCACTAATTTCCATCAATGCCCAAATAAATGAAAGCGTCAGAGCACGTTGAGAAGCTCCATTAAGTTCAAAATCTGTATCAAGCTGTTTACCAGAATGTGTCCCAACTCTAATATTATAATCATCATCTATATATACTTTGGTAAAAATAGAACTATCTAATTCTTCTATAGAACCAACAATCTTTAAAAATAATTCATTCATTTTATCAGAAACCTTCACAACATATTCATTTTCTAAAACATGGAGTGTATCTGATACTAAACTTGATATATCTTCAGCAACATCCCTTCGTAGACTTAAATCCTCTGCAACTTTTGTAACTTTTAATGCATTCTCCAACGCAATCAGCATCTCTTTCTTATGTTCCTCTTTTGCATATAATCGATCACCTATTTTACCAACATTCTCATGTTCTGTTATTAATTTTCTTTCAATAGTTCTAATCTTCTCTGTTAAAGAAGAAACTTTTTCCTCATCTATTCTTACCCTCTGTTCAGTATTAAATTTTATTTCAGCTACCTGTGATTTTATACCGTCATTTGATTTAGTATATTCATCTAATAATCGTAGTCTGTTGTCTCTAAAAGTGTTATTTTGATTCTTCTTGGATTCATTTTCATCATAATTATTACGTGCTAAATGAAATAACTGTGTAAGTCGCTGACTTTTAACTGAAACTTGTTCTTGTTCTGTAATTAATGATTCTATATTCTTTCTATGCTCACCGCCATCTTCAAGTAGCTCTCCACATATACATTCTCCAAGATCCAAACGATCTTTGAGAATTTCAACAGATATACCTGGAATAATATTTTTATCAGCTAATACAGATAATACTTCATATCCTTTTACCAGCTCATCATGCATTAAAGACCAGGAAATATCGACAGATTTTAATAATTCCTGGATTCTACGTAAAATTCCTTTCTTTATTTCGTCATATCTAATTTTTTCTTTTTCAGCTTCTTTAATCCTGGAATTTATTTTATCTAAATCGCCTATACCACGTATTGCTAATAGTTCTTTCTCATATCTAATTTTAGCTTCTGACATATTTGTAATTTTTTCATTTGTTTCTTTTAAATTATTTGCAAATTCACTGATTACTACGCCAATAGACTCTACTTCCTGTTCAAGCTTTTCTGTATCATTCCCACCAGCTTTTGCAGCTTTAGATCGTAATCTTTTAGTTACAGCTATTGTATCAATTTTAGCTATATTTAATTTATCAATACCTAATAATGATTTTATTGACTCGTGTACTATCCTTTGACGTTCTCCATCAGAAACCAAACCAGAAATAAATCTCTGGACATCATCCCCATTTGTAAAGAACACATCTTTTAATCTTAAGGGTACCAATTTTCTGATAAGTGCTTCTGGATTATTTTCATGTTCCTCACCAGCATTTGTAATACGTGTTAGTTTAATAATTTCAGATTGACGTTCAATTTTGTTGTCATCAATAGTAGTCTCCCTAACTGATCTTAATAAACGAAAGCGAGTTTCTTCTCCCATATAATTTGTATGTTTGAATTCAACCATAACAGAGACTTCTACAGATTCATTGGCAGAAGATGCCGATGATGCTAATCTTAACTCCCTTGCTAGCAAAGGTAATCCTTCCATTCCATAAAACACCCAAAGAAGTGCATAAAGAATGGAAGTTTTTCCTGATCCATTTTCAGCACGTATAACTGTTAAGGGTTTAATTGGATCAAGAGAAAAAGTAAGTTTAACATTTTCAAGTAATTTGAAATTACGTATGTCTACATTAATAATTTTCATTTGTAAATTCCTATATTTTTCATTACTTTATCAGACAATGTTTCAATAATTTTCTCGGTTTTATCATGTCGTCCCTTGTTAGAAAGTTCTTCTGATTGAACCCCAATAATTTTACTAAGAGCCTCTACCAATTCACTTCGATAACCATTATATCTTTCATCAATAAGTTGTGATTTTTCCTTGTAAACTTCTATAATACGTTGTCGGTCCATTTAGTCTCCTAAGCCCAAACCAGATTTTCCCATTTATCTATTATACTTCTAGGTCCTTTATCTTTCCATTCATTTGATGCACTTGATGAAAATTCTTCTGCTCTACTTAGCTCACTTCTTAATATTGTTTTACCATCTTTAGAATTAGGATCAGGAGGAATAATCAAAAAATCATGTAATATAGCTTTAGATTTACCTTTTGTATTCCTTAAAATTCTACCACGCCTCTGGATCCATTCACGTCGGACAGTACTGGATGCAAGTAAAAAAGCCATACTAATTTGAGGAATATCTACACCTTCATCTAATACCTTCATAGCAGTTATAACTTGATAATCTTCTCTTTTAAATGCATCTAAATAACTTTCAGATTTTGAACCTGAAGTTTCTTTGTATGTAATCTGGTGGGAAATAATTCCAAGCTTAGATAATAAAAAATTAACTGTCTCTATTTGCTTTTTGGGATCAAGAAGAGGAGGTTTTGCTGAAGTATAGATGAGACAATTTTTTATTTTCTCTTTTCCCATTGTCATTAAAATCTTTTCTAATTTAATAATTTTATTTTCAGCTTGTTCTAATATTGCACGGCGTTTCCTTAGTAAATCTGCAACTATAGGGTTTTCAATACTATTATTTACTGATTTTCCAGATACAATCGTTTGTCCTTTATCTACCCCAAAGAATCCAATACGCTTCAATTTTTCACTTAACTCTAACCATTTATCCATTTCTTCATCAGTTAACTGCACTTCATGAAGATAGTAATCATATGTAGCAAGGCACTCAGAATCTATTGCTTCCTGTATTCCAAATTCAAAAACTGTTTCTCCAAAATACTCTAATAATTCAACTGTACCATCAGGATCATATTGTCTTATAGGTGTTGCTGATAACCCAAGGCGCCAATCTACTGTTTTAGGTAAGACTGATAACATATTTGAAGTACCAAGATTATGCATCTCATCCCCAATAAACATAACTTTAACTTCTTTAGATAACCTATTTATAAGGTCTCTTAAATTCTGATCCTGAACCCATAAACTATTTGAACTAATAATTACTTCTGTCCTGAGTTTATTTAGACCTAATGCTATTTCAATTTCAGTAATAGCTGCTTTTCGTTTATTTTTATTAAGCTTTCCCGGAAGCATTGGTTGAATATTAAATTCAATTACATCTTTTTCCCATTGGTTCATTAGCGGCTTCGATGGAACTAGAATTATCACTAAAAAAGGGTTTTTATGCTCCTCCTGTAATATACTTGCTGCTATTAGCGACGTAATTGTTTTACCGCCACCTGTTGCAATAGCCATTACGCCTCTACCTTCAGCAGATAAAAAACTATCTACAGCTAATCCTTGATGTTTAAATTTTCCAGTCTCCCATTCCAGATAGGGAGGAATTATTAACAACTTGTCTAACTCAGGTAATGAAATACCAGGAGGTAATGGAGGATTTAAACCTTTACTATTATCCAACGCCCAGGCATCCCAAAAATCTTTGATTGTGGGAATACTTCTATGAGTTTCATAGCGGTTAAAAAAGGGTAAAGCTTGTGAGGATTTAAGTGTAATTGAGTCACTATTTTTATTCTCCCAATGTCTTTCCCATTGTTTTTTAAATCTATCAACACGTAATACTGACGATTCACCATCCATCCAGGGGCGATCTACTGTCATACTTTCGCCATTCATAAAAAGTCCACGTGTTGTTACATTCCCGGAACCATGAACTGCTAACCAATTAGCACCATCATTTAATAGCCAGAGTTTTTTATGGTACATTCCTTTTTTCATTAAAACAAATCTAAGGACAAGGAGATCTTTTGCAACTAAATACGATAAACAGTCAAGTGTATGCTGTATTATTGCAGATTCTGATAATTCTGCATCTTCAAAAAGTTTCAAAACCAGTTCATCAAGAACTTTTTGTGGCATTATAGTTCCATTATTTATTGCTTCTTGTTCAGCTAAACCTATTTCAGGACTTAATAATATTTTTATTCTATGATCATAATTAGAATTTATATAAGCCACTAACCCAGGTGCAATTTGAGCCAAACTTCCAGCAGAAAAAAAACCTGTTCCTATTTTCGCTTCTATGGATGATGACATTGCAGGAATTAGTACTTCACCTACAAGGTCATCATTTGGTATTTCGTAATCAGGTAGAATATTCTCTAATAATTTTACAAATAGAGAATCACTTCTAGTATCATAGCTATGGTCTTTATTCATCATTAATAATTACTTCATCCTAATGAAATTTTCCCTTATATGAATAGAGTCATCATTATGACAACTCATCTAAATAGATTCACTCAATCTACTAAACTATTTAAATGTGTTATTAAATTAGCTTTAATAAGATCAAATCTTTTTTCGAGAATAAGCAAATAATAATCATTTGCATCTTGTTGATTTTTATTAATATAATCAGTTGCTATATTGTCAGGTATAAAATGATTCAAAGTTGCAAATGTACTAATTTCACTTAAATAAACTTGTACATCTCTAGCAAGTATCTCCTTATTTGAAAAACTAGAGATATAGGTTCTATTTAACGGAGAATTCAAGATATGTGATTTATTACTCCTTAATTCACTTGAGGATTGTCCAATCTTTGTAGCCTGAGCTAATGGAAAAATATGATGATCCTCCAAGGTAAGTTTATCATCAATATATTCTCCATTGCTGTCTTTTATTGATATTACTTTACCGTGAACATACTCCCAAACTTTAAGTTTTTGTCTTTTATTATTTATTTCTACAAGATCTTGTGGGTTTTTACTCAATACATATTGTAATATTCCATTTTGAATAGATTTTGGAATAGGTATTTCTATATTTTTCAACAATAAAGTATCGATATCTGAATAATTTGTTTCTTTAAATACTCTTTCCGCCCTATTAGAAAAAGGATTAGAAGAATTACCAATATTAATCCATTTATATAACTCAATAGTATCCTTTATTGCCCTATCATTTTGAGCTTCTCTATAATAACCAGAGAAGAGACTCGACCAATACCAAAACTCGATTTTCTTCCATACTTCTAGAGATTTCCAGTTTTTGTCTTTATAAAAAATATATGCAATAGGAATTACCATAAGTTGATAACTCAAGGAATCAATATTTAGAACACCACACTTCATTTGTAAAAAAGCATAAGATCTTATGATGGCTTTAACAGAGATATCGGTATTAGAGTTAATTTGATTATAGTCAACAGATAAATGCATTCGAGCTTTTAAATGATCCAATTTTAAATTTTTACTTTCAATACTATTGTCAAAATCGCCATATTTTGTATGTGAAAAAATAGATAACATATTTAAATAATGGTTTTTTAATTTATCAGATAATTTATTATCAATAATTGGTTTAAAAGAACTCCCCGACCATTTAACTTTTGAATAAAAAGATATTTTTTTTAATACTAAATTATCAACAAAAAGATCCTTAATATGAGTAGTAAGTGATTTGTCTAATGTCTTAGCAGCCTTGGCGACAATCAAGTCATAGGTGCTTAATTTCTGTCCCCCCTCATTAATACTTGTAAAAATAGCTATTCCTCTTGCTATTTCATCTTTGGGGAGGGTAATCCTTGGAATTTCCTGATCGAGTAGACTATTTAAAAAAGTTTTTATATCGGTTGCCCATTGTACTGACAACTGAGTCCATAATAAATTATATCCTTCTTCTGTTTTAGTAATATCATCAAAATATTTGAAATATGACAATAATTTAGATTCTCTTTGTTGTTCTGGTAAATCAGCTATCTCCGCTTTGATTTCATCAACTCTATTTTTTGCTATCTGATCTAAAGTTTTCTCAACTAGGGATTTACCCTTCTTTTTATTATAAAGAGGATAAAGAGGAATAAGATATTCTTCAGAACAACTCTTTGAAATTATTAATTCAAGCTTATTACCGGTAAGATTTACTCCATTTCCATTTTTTTTAACAAAACCAGGATTATACCATTCTTTTATTTTTGTTTTGTAAATTTGTTTGTAATATATAAAATTAATTAAATAATTGGGTTCTGATTTAAGAATTTTATTTTCTTCAAATATCAAATCGTTGAAACCAAAAAAGTCTTCTTCTCCTTCAGGTGGTTTTACACAAATAAACCACCTAGTACGCAACTGCTTGTATAGGTCATCATAAATACTAATCCAGTCATCTTTTAAAATAAAAAAATCAGAAAAGAAAACTTTCAAACTTGTAAGACGTTGTTGTCCATCTAAAAGATAAAGACACTCTTCTTTAGGAGTTACATGCTTATTATTAACACCTAGTGCACGAGCAGGAAAATCTTCTTTCTTCCCTTCTAACAATAGGATACCACCAATTGGTAGATGCACTATAAATGAAGACAACAATTTTTTTTGCTTATCTATTTTCCATTCTAAATCTCTTTGGAAATCAGGAAGTACAATTTTGTTGTCTTCATTATCACGGAATAAATCTCTTAGTGCTTTTCCCACTTTAAAAACTCCTTAAAAACTACAAATGACATATAGCACACCCTTCAGTTTCATCCATATCAGCTATCTCATAACGTTCTTTAAGCTGAGCAATCTCTTCCAAAGTCTTCCCTTCAACCCATGTAAACCGCTTCTTCCCCTTATTCAAACGATCCTGCTTCTGCGGATTCTCATATTCCATAGCTTTTTTATACAATTCTGGATGATGCTCCAGCAAACCCTGCCATTCCCCTATTTGTTGATAGAAACAGAAATAACACCCCGAACGGGATCGCCAGCTATAGTATTCTGGTAAGCCAATACCTGCATCCTCTAAAATCTCTTTTATATCTTCCAGCCCAAGACCCTCTTCTTTAAAAGGATATATGGGTATAATATTCTGTTTATGGGAAATTACAGGAGGCTTTTTTCTTGGTGAATCTGCTTTTAGAATATCATTAGCAGAGTCAGTAATAATATGTGTTTTTTTTGGAATATAACCTTCACGGTTTTCATCTCCCCTTATACCAATAAAACTATAGGCAAAACTATCACCTATTTCCATTTCGAAAGGCTTTATTTTTAAGGTACCTGTACACCACCGGGATCTGGGGCTGGGAAGAAAACCACCATATAGTTCATTAAGAATTATATCAAAGGAATTACGCCCTGGCTTATCACCAATATTAAGAAATTTCTTAGCAGAAATCCGCTTGACTTCAACACCTAATAAAGCTTCCAACTTTGTAAGATAAGCTTCTGTTTCTGGAAGTTCACACTCAGTATCAGAAAATAAGTATTCAAAAGGGAGTTCCGGATATTTTTGTTTTAAATAGATTGCAAGAGCAGCAGAATCCTTTCCACCAGATACACTTACAATAAAACGGTATCCATCCTGCTCGTTATAGCTCTTAAGCACATCCTGCATCGTTGCCATTTGCTACATCTCCATCACTTTCTTCAATCTCTTCAACTATATCACCAATCATATTACTTGCCAAATCATTTCCTATAATATTAACAAGCTTAGAATAAAGATTAGAGATCCTATTCTTAGCCAACAAAGAAATCCTACTAGTAATTTCATCGTCATCAAGACCTTCAGCATAATTTAAAGCAGTTTCCTCTACCGAATTAACAACAGTATGAATTTTCCTATAAAACTCTGGAATAGTGCTATCATCCCATTGATCAATATTCATACCTAAAAGTAAGTTCGATATTGAATTAAACAGCTTTTCATCTGTATTATAATTCATTTCAATACGTACCAATAAAGCTCTTGCCACCTGGTCCTTAATCTCTTTCCTAATAAGCTGAGGGAAATAACTAGCCCATTCCCTGGCATTATCCCGAAGCTTTTCGTTTTTATCAATTTTATTAGAAGACTGAATTGCAGAGAAGAAAGAATCTATTGCCTGATCAAGATAATACTTTGAAACATCTTCAAGCTCATTTTTACAACTGCCAATTGTTTGCATAAGATTATCTAAATCTGCAATTTCATGCCCCAAACGTTTTGGCATATTTATAAATAGCATATTTACAGGGTTAGATAAAGTTTTTAGTTCACGTTGAAACTTCTTTGCTTGTGCTGAAAGTTTCTTCGTAGTTAAAGCTGCAGCAGGAAGTTTACTTTTCCAAATTTCCAGTGAATCAAAGCACCTTCGAATAAGATCTGCTTCGTATCCAATATTTACAGATTCATCAAAGAAAAGATTATAAAGTGCCTCTAAATACTCCTTTCTACCTCCACCCATATCAATAACATAGAGTTGATATTCTTCCGGGAATCTGCATATTGATTCAATATCTGAAGGGAGGATATCCCCAAGATATTGATTTTTATGAGTAATAGATATTGCACCAGGAAAAGCTTTTAAAGCCGTTGCAAGGAAAATGGGCAATAAACCATCCCTAAGACCATAAGGAGCAGATTTTAAATTATTAAAGAACACCTCAAAACTTTGCGATCCTTCAAAAGGTTGGGTAAGGAAATCCTGAAATAAACTCCAAACTAATTTAAGCTTAGATCCCAGCAGCTGTTCCGGAAGTGCCCATAACCATCTACCATCCTCAGATTTATAATACAGTCCAGTATGTAGAAGAACTGTACGGAATATTGACATATCAGGTTTATTACCAATGAGGCCTAAGTTTTCCAAGCCTGTTCTTTCTAAAATACCCATAAGAAGTTTTTTCCTGGCATTAACAACTACACCAGAAGGGTTCCTTCTAACAATCAATTCATTATTTATATTAGGAGTCCTAGAATAAGCTGCTTCCATTAAATTTGACAGCCAGGATTTCAATTCTTTTTTCCCTGTTATATTTTCATTCCCACTGTTACCATACCACCGAACGCCCTGACTATCTGGATAAAGTATTTTATCCATCATTTTCTGTAAATACGTCCTGGCATCATCAGAAAACTGTTGAAGTTCCGGTAGTACTAGTGGATCTTCATGAATTAAAGCTGCATCATCCATAAGAATATTCAAGCATTTAACTTCTATAGCAATATCAAACAAATCGTAAAACCTATCAGGTAGAGCAAAAATAATTCTGTTCTCAAAACTAAGAGAATCAATAAGTTTATGGAAATTAATAAGTTCATCTTCGGAAGATGGTATACAATAAAATATTTTGCCATCCATACCTACCGGAAGCTGTTCCTGAAAACCTGCTTTTATTAACTCTTCCAGTTGTTCGAGAGATAAATATACACCAGTAAAGTATCGTTTAATATTATTTTTACTATTATAAATCTCCGGTTTCCATTGGGGAGCTGGGACTTCGTCTGTTAAAAAATCTATAAGATTAAAAGTAACCTTCTGCCTGGATTTTTCTAAATCCAAACGTCCACGTATATCAACATCAGCACCATGCCATACAGAAATATCATCACTCAGTTTACGGTGCAACAGCAGCTTTTTATCGATAAGTTTATCAATATTTTCATCAACTAACTTTATATCTTTTACAGAAACTGCAGCACTTAATAATAATTTAGAAGCATGAACCCTCTCACCTTTTGTTCCTAAACCCAGTAAACAAGCAGTTTTTAAAATATTAACACTTAGTGGATTGTCGCTAACTTTGGAAATAGCGCTTACAGTTTCAATATACTGCTTATAGGTTCCACCTATACCAGTATCAGCCAACATCCCCTCTGCAAAATAATCAAAAAGATCGGGAATCCCTATTTCTTTATCAGAATTAATCTTGTTTATAAAGGTAAATAATGTTCTTTCATTCTGGGCAACCCGGGCAGAAACACGGGGCAGTAAGTAAAGAGCAAAAGGATTTAATGGATTTACTTTCTCGAAAAGAGAAAATAGTTCTATATCAGTAAATTCTTTAAACAAACCCAGCTG
>Ga0209633_10006003_pt1 | contig 10487 bp, 14 predicted proteins | sample Cruoilmetagenom1_FD_187290 | JGI IMG/M metagenome (GOLD analysis project Ga0209633, IMG submission 187290) | Oil polluted marine microbial communities from Coal Oil Point, Santa Barbara, California, USA - Sample 1 (SPAdes) (version 2) | ecosystem: Environmental > Aquatic > Marine > Oil seeps ... | reverse complement strand
GATGCTATGGAAAACAGTTATGCTTATCTTGTAATGATGGCGAAAGATTTTGCTAAAAACAAGTTGGTGAAGCACTAATTTTCTTTCTACAGCTATACAGAATAGTTGAAACCTAAATAAACTACATTCTTTTTTAAACGAATATTGATTCACCTTTAGCGAATATAGATTCATGCTTATGGTTAAGAAATTTCTAAATTACATTTGTTCCATACTTAAGTACAAGTTTCAATAGCTGAAACGTAAAGTGAATTTTGAGATAAAAGTCAAAAAAATGAATTGCCAAGGATAAAGTTACATACGGGGAAAATTGCTATGAAAAAAGGAGGTATTTATTTCTAAAAAAATCTTTCTCTCCTAAGAGAAAATTCATATTATGAATTGATTTAGTTGGTTAGTTAGTTGAGAAAATTACCCATAGAAATGTGGGTAGTTTTCATTTTACACTTTTTTTCTAATATATATTGAATCCTTGCGAATATAGGCTCTCTTTGTTTTTTGACCATAAAATTCAATTAGCATTGCTCTTGTTTTATAATATTAAATATCTTTAAAAATTTAAAAAAAACAACTAGAGAAAGTTTACATCAGTTCTTATATTAAAAAACAGGGTAAATAACATAGGAATTAAATATTTTCAAATGAAAAAGATATTAATTATTGCAATATTGGGTGTGTTTTTTCAAGGGACTTCTATAAATCCATTGTCTAAAATTCATTGGAAAAAGGTAGATGATGGCTTATTTTTGGCAGAATATTCATCCCCAAAAAAGTCTATCGTTGGAGATCAAAAAATAACCATTCTAAAAATTGATCCATCAAAATATAATTTTAACCTTTTTAGTGCTAAGAAAAAAGGAGAGCATAGTAATACAGCCAAACAGTGGGCAATTCAAAAAAAACAGATTGCTATAATTAATGCTGGAATGTATCAGGCAGATTATAAGACCAATCTTGGCTTTATGAAAGACTATAACTTTACAAATAATGGTAGATTAAATAAAGATAATACCATAATAGCCTTTAATAGAAAAGACAAAAGTGTACCAGAAATTCAAATTATTGATAAAACCTGTCAAAACTGGGAGGTATTAAAAGATAAATACAATTCGTTTTCTCAATCTATTAGAATGGTTGATTGTAAACAAAAGAATAAATGGAGCCAGCAATCTAAAAAATGGAGCATGGTGGTAGTTGGCATGGATACTGATGGTAATGCATTATTCATCTTTACAAGATCTCCATATTCAGTACATGATTTTATAAATATTCTATTAAGAGCAAAACTAAAAATACATAATTTAATGTATTTGGAAGGCGGGCCAGAAGCCTCATTTTACCTAAATCATAATGATATTGAAGCTTCAAAAATGGGAAGCTATGAAACTGGCTTTTATGAAAAAGATAGCAACCATGAGTTTTGGCCTATCCCAAATGTCATTGGAATAAGTAAAAAATAATTTAATTGTCATGAAAGAAATAATGCTATTAATAATGCTGTTATTTAACCTTAATATTAAAGCTCAACATGAAGCAGTAGATACCTTAAGAGTTTCTGAATTAGATACAACATTATTTATAAAAAAAGATCGTGTAATACGTCATTATAGTCCCTTACCAGATTTTCTTAGACCAAAACCTAGACCTGAATATCTTCGTAAGTTTGAAATACAAGATGCGTATTATATTATTTCTAATACTAAAGAAAGAACAGTAACTGAACAGCTTTGTATAAAAGGGATATGTGATACTAAAAAACTTTCTTGGTACGCAAAATCAGGTAAATTATTAGGAGTTCGTTATTATGAAAAAAGAGGTTCTAGAATTGAAAACCTAACTAGAAAAGGAATACCAAAGAAAATTTCTTATTTTGATGAAAAAGGTGACCTTAAAAAGATTGAATTTTATTCTAGAGATAAACTAAAAAAAATTAGAAGTTATACTCATTTTAATACATATACTACAGAATATATAAAGTAACTATCCAATGAAATTAAACAGAATTTTTAAAACATTCATCGTACTTATAATTAGTATAACAATAAATCATACCATTATGGCTCAAAAAATCACTACAAATGCTATTATTGGTGTTTATAAATTACCAAATAACAATCCAGAAGGCGGACAAAGAATAGCAATCTTTCCAGATAGTACTTTTGTTTCTGTTTATTTTGGAGGTATGCAAAAAGGTATATGGCAATTAAAAGACAGTACCGTATATTTTACAACAGTTGCCGAGCCTCAAATTGCAGTATATGGTAGAAAATTAGAGATGTTAAAAGACACTATTCAGCTAGATTTTAGTGGTAAATTTAGTCAACGTGCTAAGGTTAATTTGAACATGGAAACTAGTGATGTTATGCAGCATGTATTTAATGATGGAGCAAATTGTAAAGACTATCCGTATCTTTATAAGACAACAAAAGGTTTAAAAAAGGTTAGTTTTGCATTAAATGATGGTATTAGAACTGAAAATTCAAAGCGTTTTGGCAAGTTTACATTTAATCTATATATATTTGAAATTCCAGAAGGTTATAATGATCTTCTAGCTGTAACTTTACCACCACAATATACTACAAAGCATACATTTACTGCTATTTATAAGAATGAAGGTTTATGTTTCTCAGTTGACAAACCCACACCAAAACGACCTATTGAAAGTATTTCAAAAGAAGATTTAGCTTTCTATAAAAAGACTTCAACTCATAAATTATTGCCAAATATCTTAGAATATGGAAATGAATTTTTTCCATATATAGAAATGAATAATTATTCAAAAGAAAATGAAGATGAGTTGAAAGCCTTAATACAACCTTTATATATCATAAATCCACAAGACATCGTTTCTATCAAAGAAAAAAACATAAAAGTAGATTCTAAAAGCTTGTTTACTGCAAATTGTGATTGATTAAATAATACTAAGAACAATATCTATGAAACAAATTATATATATAATCTTACTTTTAGCGATTTTGGGATTTAAGAATTCAAAAAGTAGCATTAATTTTAATGAGTCAAGTTCTCAAAGTATTGATACTACCTTTGTTTTTGAAGGGAGTAGTATAAAAGTAATTGTTAAAAATGGAGAGTTAGTTCTTGCAGAAAAAGAATATTTTTTAGCTAATGAAACGCTTCTAGATACTACTACACTAGAAAGAACAAAATTTATACCAGAAAGTCCTGGTGCATTAGATGGAGAGTGGATTAAATATAATACCTCAGGAAGAATTAAGGCAAAAGGCCAAACAAAAAATGAATTTGGCTGTTGGATGGATAGTGGTTTATTTGAATATAATGACATTCAAGGTAATCTAATCAAAACCGTTTACTATGACAATTGGAAAAATGAAGCGGATGGTTGTCATGCTACAGTACATGATATCACTCAAAAAGAATTTTATGCTGATGGTCAACTAAAATCTAAAAAACATTTTCAAAGTGGGTATGAAGAAGGTGAACTTAATCCTGTTGGTGAATGGATCTTTTATAATGAAAAAGGAAGAATACTACGAACAGAAAATTATAAAAGGGTTTATTTTAAAACAATAAAAGATGAAAATTAAATAATAGCAATATGGATTTTATACATATTATAAAAATAATCTTATTTCTTACACTGTTTGGTATAAACTCTTGTCCATCTCTTGAATTAGGAAAGAGGTTAGATGATGCTACTTCAAAAAAAGAAATTGAATCAGTGAAATCAGATGAAATAACAGATTCTGATAACGATCTAAAAAAGTATTTGGTTAAAATAGACAGTGTAAATTTGGCGTTAAATTGGAAAAAACTTCAGTGCGGTCTTTATATTAACAAAGATGATGAGATTGGCTTTAAGTTTAATATGGTGGTAGGCATTAGACATGATGGCTATACAACTGCTTACCGTACATACTTATGTTGCGATGAAGAAAGTAAGTCGTTAAAATCTGTGGTAGACACAACAACTTTTAAACATTTGGGGAGTGCTTTTTATAAAGATAAACGAAATATTTATCACTATTATGATATGGCTGGAGGTGGTAGATTCTCTATATATGAAGGAGTAGATTATAAAACTTTTAAAGTAATTGGTGATAGTTATGCTAAAGATAAAGAGCATATTTATGGTGAAAGAGCTGGTATTTTAGAGAGTGTAGATTACAAAACTTTTACGACTCTAAAAGGAGCTGGTCCTTACGCTAAAGATAAAATAGGGTATTATTTTTGGGATGATTTAGTATACACAAAACAAGGACTCAAAGATTCAATTCGTTTATCAACTACACCTTATGCTAAAGATTTTTATAAATTATTAAAAAGCAAACGTTTAATAAAATGAATATTTATACATTTTCTAAAGCATCCATAAAAAAGTTAGCAACAAGGCAAACACTTGCTATCTATCCGATACTGATAAGTGTATTGATTGCAGTATATTTTATAATCACTCATTTTGAAGATAAAGAAGAAATGGAAAAACCTTCTACATTGATAATAATGGCAGGAGTTGGACTTTTTATGTTAATTGGAGGGTTTTTCTCCAGTAGAAAAGCAGTATCAAAAGTATTATTAGCAACTAAATTCATTCTAGAAGATGATGCTATTATAAAAGAGATACCAAATGGTAAAGACACTAAAATTTCCTTTAGAGAGATTAAAACTCAACAGCATACAAAAAAAGGGATAGTAATTAAAACTCAAAATCAGCAATTAATTATTCCCACTGAGTTGATAAACTTCAAAGAGTTAGAAGTTTTCATTAAGAATAAAACATTTTCTGGTATACAGTATTTTGATACTAAATATAAAATAAACGATATGCTATTAAAAAATATAGCTGCTATTGGTGTTCTATTTTTATTAGTAGGCACATTAATATTCGAAAATAAAACTCAAAAGCTTTTAGCGGGTATACCATTAATTGTAGTATTTATAGTTGCAATCTATGATGAGTTAAAAAATAAAGGTAAAGCAAATCTATCAAATGAAATGTTAGCTAAAGGTACTATAATGATATTGTCATTTATTGTTTATTTAATTTATATTGCTATTTATTCATAACAAAAACTATTCATATAATGAAACCCAAAACCACACTTAGAATTATTCAACTCTTATTGGTTCTTATATTATGTTTACAAGTTTATTCATGGACGATAAACACAGATAATACAAGTATAGCGTACAATAAATATGAAACTTTTTTACGAATAAAAAAACGTAGTATTACTGCATCAAATGATGTAAAATTTCTTAAGAATGAAGCCTTAGAAAATATTGATATTATTAGAAATAATGACCATAAAAAACACAAAACAGCAAATGTATTATTTGTATTACTACCAATTCAAGGTGCATTGGTTATTCTTATTTTACTTTTAAGTTTTCGTTTAAAGTTTGGCAAAACAGATGTAATTTCAAAAACTGCTACAAATATACATCCAGTGCTAACGAATATTGATTAGCCCTTTCTTTACTCTAAGTTACTGATTATTTTTGTCATTGTAAAATGTGAAAAACATATAATGATAAAAAGTATGATTAATTCAGAAAAAACAAGTGCCTTAAAAAATGTAGAAAGACTAATTATTTATACTGTTGCATTATTAGTGCTTGTTGTATTTGTTTTACAAACCGATTACTCTATTCTTACAATAATTCCATTTACATTACTGTATTTTTTTATAATAATTTTCAATATTATACTGCCTTTTTTGAAAGAGAAACAACAGAATGACAACTTTAGGAATGATGCCATTTTCTTTTCCAATACATCATCTATTAATGTTGATAAATTAAAAAAAATTAGTACTAAGAATTATTATTTTGATAATGGAATTTTTTATAAAATTAACGAAATTTCCAAAAAGTCAGTTGCGATTCCGTTTGCAGATATTATTGAGATTAGTAAAACTAGTGTTAAAATTAATAATGTTAGAATTTGGAAAGTTATTGCCCAACATGATAATAAAAAATTTACATATAAAATCAAACATAACTACTCTTTATGGAATAGTAATTTCCCGGATTTTTTAGAAGAAGTAAAGAAAATGAACCCAAACACAACTATTTCAAAGTTCAATCTTTGGAATAGATAATCATTATAAAATATAGATACAATGGATAAATTCATTACAAACCCAACAGCATTAATAAAAACCATCCTAATTACTGATAATTATATTAGAATTACTGATGAAGATTATAAAACAAAAAATGCCTTTTTAGAAAAATTCAAGACTACTAAAAAAGGAATATTAGATACAATTCATCAAATTGAATATGGAAACATATTAAAAGTGGCACCTTTTACCAAAGATAATGCTATTCAAATCTTTTTTCATGAAAATGATAAGAATAAAAAAACCTACTTAAAATTTAATACGCTAGAAGAATTTGATGAGGTGTTAAATTTTATAATAACTAAGAATCACTTTAGAAAAGACCTCGTTAAAATTAAGAGCTTTGAATCATATAAAACACAACTTATAGCTACTTCAATGTCAATACTACTATTTGTTCTAATTTATATAGATGCTCAACATGTAGAAAAAGGAGAAGTAGTTAAAATATCAGGCAGTAGAAGAGGAGTGAAAAAATTATTACTCACCGTGGCTGAAACCTTGGGTACAACAAATACCATTGCATTAGGAGCTACAATTACTACAATACTAGCTGTTTGGACAATTTTGGCATACAAAAAAGGCAATACAACTAAAGAAATATATAATTAATATGGGATATGATATAAGCTACCATCCGATTAAAGAACAAGAAATTAATGATTGGTATTTTAATATAATGCCAAACTTTAAAAGTATTAATCTAGATAAAGTAGAAGAATTGGCTGAAAAATTCAACAAAAGTGATTTAGAATTTTTAAAAGAAACTTATCACTACACGTTAAATACAGGCTTAAATACTGAGCTAGATAAAGAATTTGATTTGACACATGGTTATTTTATTGCAGTTATTCAGGGCTTGTTTAGAAAATATTTTTATACTAGAGGTGCAGCTTTTTCATTTTTGATTAATGAAAAAAGTTATTTTAAAAATTACACTAAAGGCTGGAAAGACATTCTTGAATTTACGCCCAAACAGAAAGTTTATAATCATTTACGAGGTAATTATAGTTCAGGTGTTTTTATTCCTTACAACATGGTTGTGAAATTGTTAGCTGATTATGACAATGATACTAAAATAAAACAAGACTTAGATACGTTTTATTCTGATAACCGTATAAATATATTTTTAACCGCATTAAAATTTGCTAAAGAAAATGAGCTGGGTTTATTAGAAGCTACTGAAGTTGTAGAACCGAACCCTTATGATTTGAACAAATCTAATTGTTATTCATACTTGTTAAATTGTGATGTAGAAGGTGCTTTTTTATATAGAGATATAGCTCTTGACCAAATCAGAGAAATTGAAAAACGAAAAGGCTTAAAAGAAGGTGAGGTGTCTAATAAAGTAACTTATGAAATAAATAATTATGAATTACCCAAAGAAAAACTTACTGAAGTAAAAAAGAAAAAATGTTTTTTTTTAAAACTATTTGGATAAAATAAAAAAATGAAAATTAAATCAATCATAAAATTTGTTACTTTAATTGTTGCCCTTTTCTTTATTTTTATATTTAGTTCATGTGGTACAGGCTTAAGAGTAAGTAAAGTAGATTTCAAAAAAATAAATACTAGTTTTTCAGGAACCTTTATAAATAATTCTTTTAAAACCAAAACAAGAACAGCTATTCCAGGTTTGTCAACTGATATTTCTAATGAAAGTAAAACAACTATTGCCTCACTTTTAAAACTTCATGATGTTTTGAAGTCTCAAACAAATCCTATAACATTTAAAATAAATGCTGATAAAAATTTAGTAGTTACTTATATAGATAGTTTACATATTCAAAAAACAAAAGTATTCAAGGGTAAACTTCGTAAAAGAGGTTATTATGAATATTTTCATTATAAAGAAAGAGTTGAAATACCACCGCTTTTTCCAATAATTTATGGCGAAGCACATATTTCTAGACTTCGTTTTGGTTTTTCTAACAACAATCTAGTTATTGATGATTGTTATATTTCTAATGGGAATATATTCATTTTTGCTGCTGGAAACTCACACAGAGAGCAATATTATTTTAAACCAATAGATCAATAAATTAAAACTATATATATATCATTTACATAAATAATAAGTAATGAAAAAAATAATAATAATTGCCATATTTTTTTTGGTGTTAATACTGCTTTACAACTATGTTGGTGTGGTACGTAACACCATTGCAAAAGTATTTTTACCAAATTCATTTAAAGAATATTCTTTTTTATCAGAAAATAAAGTTGAGTCTGAAGACTATCAAATTAAAAAAATTATTGGCGGTGAATTAGATCAAAAAATTTTGTTTAATACTCGTACTCAAGAATTTATTATAAAGATAAGAGATTCAGATTATGATAGAAATAATCAAGGTTGGTATGCATTATGGAAAATTGATAAAAAGGGAAAAGTAATAGATAGTTTAAGTTCTAAAAACGGGATGAGTCCTATTGGCATCTATTTTGAAGAAGATCATTATATAGATTGGGTAGAGTCAGGAAGCAAAACTAAGAAAGAATATAAACAGATTATAAATTTTGACAGTATTGCACCTGCTGATTTTAATTCTTTTGTTAAAAAAGCAGAAATTATTGAATATAATGGTGATTATGAGAACAAAAAAGTAAATTGTTATCTTAAAATTGATGATGGTTGGGTAGTATTTGAATCTGAAAAAGGTTATGAAGATTATTTTTCAAATCCTGAAAAATTTTACAAACATAAAACAAAAACTACGAGTTGGCTTCTAGTCATAGAAGATAAGATTAAACCATTTCATAAATGGAAGGATATAAATAGTTTTATACATCTACAAAAATTTATAGGAGAGTCTCGTGAATTCAAATCTTTTTATGATATAAATAATACTAGTAGATCGGGTTGGCATGGTACTGGTTATTTTGAACTATGGCATAATTCAAGTCTATTATATTTCAAATCTTATGTATTTAAATCGGGTACATTTGGTTTTGATCCAGATATTTCAATGTATGTCCCTCCAAACAATTACGGAGATTACACAAGAAAAATTGATATCGCATTTATTTCACTAAGTAAGAGAGGGAGAAGTAATAGAGATTATAAAGAAGTTGGTGTTTATGTAATTTGTAAAAAAGATAAAATTAATAGTAATGAAGATTAATACAACTTTAAAGGTTATTTTTTTAGTTATTTGCTATCCTGCATTAGCTCAAGAGACAAAAGAGAATACTTTTGTAAATACTGAAAAAGATATGAAAGGTTTTTTAACTGAAAAAATGTGGGAGACAACTCAAATTTTTGGAACTGATATTGATTCATATCAATTGAAAGAATTTATTCCTAGAAAATTTGCAGGCTACCTGACCACATTTGCTGACACTATGACTTTTACAAGTCAATATACCGCACCTTGTGGTAATGATGAAGAATTAGGAAGAATGAATACGGTAGGTATAAGTTAATTGGCCCTAATAAAATTGAAATAATTGTAGAAAAAGAAATGCTTCCTAATGGATTAAATATGTCAACAGAAAAACCAAATTCTAAAAAAATTGTCTTTATAATTTCAAAACCTGAAAATGAATTAATTTTTGCTAAAGAAAAGAGCTAATCGAGAAATAATGAAACACATATAGACTATTTATTGATAGAGGAGCAACTGACAGTCATAAAATTTTAGGGATAAATGATACTTTACAAATGACAGACTATAGTTGGGCAGGTATTTTTTTAAGGTAAATTAAGTAGAAGTACTCTGGTCTAATTGTGAAGATGATTGGGTAGCGTTTGAAAATGTACCAGAGCATAAAAAATAAAATTAACCTACAATGCCATTTTCGTACATGCAGTAGAATTTTGTGATGGCGGTTTTATTTTTTGGAAAGATGGTAAGTTTAATTGGTTACAGCAAGAGTAGTACAAATAATTTATATAAATAAATGAAAGCGATTTTACTTTTCTCAATGTTACTTTTCTCATCCATTAGCTTACATAGTCAAAAAGAAAATATCCTTGAAAATAATAAAGAATTAATCAAAGCTCTCTCTAAGTATGATTTGATATATGAAATTAATGATGATTTTATAAAATTTAAAACAAAAAAAGTAGGTCTAATAATTAATTTTGGTTTTGGAGTTGCTTTTAGAAAAAATGGAAAAATAATTTACCCAGCTAAAAAAGAAACTAGTTATTTTATACGTGGTTATCAAAAGTATATTGTTTTATCTCAAGGAACGAATTTATCAAAAATACAAGAAGGAATTATAGATAATAAAGGCAGGCAAATTCTTGATTTCAAATATGATAGAATAGGGAATGTATTTGTCCCATTACCAGATAGTATAATAACTGTACAAAAAGGAGATAAATTTGGAATTTTTAATTTAAAAACAGGTTATTTATCAGCTATAAAATATGAC
>Ga0209633_10006002_pt1 | contig 10487 bp, 11 predicted proteins | sample Cruoilmetagenom1_FD_187290 | JGI IMG/M metagenome (GOLD analysis project Ga0209633, IMG submission 187290) | Oil polluted marine microbial communities from Coal Oil Point, Santa Barbara, California, USA - Sample 1 (SPAdes) (version 2) | ecosystem: Environmental > Aquatic > Marine > Oil seeps ... | reverse complement strand
CTGCACCAGCTTTTCCAGCCGGGCAATGATAGCAGTGTCGATACCGCGCCCGCCGCCCTGGTACGCATAGGTTGCGTCGGTGAAACGGTCGCACAATACCCACTTACCGTTTTCCAGTGCCGGCCAGACAAGCCTGGCGAGATGTTCGGCACGCGCGGCAAACATCAGCTGCAGTTCACAGGTGGAATCCATGCCGGTGTATTCCGGGTCCAGTAACAGGCCACGAACCGCCTCACCCAGTGGTGTTCCACCGGGTTCGCGGGTCAACACAACATCCCTGCCGGCAGCCTGCAGCTGTTGGTGAATAAACCCGATGTTGGTGGTCTTGCCGACCCCCTCTATACCCTCGACGGTAATAAATTTGCCTTTCATTGTTGTCCTGATGGCGGCAGCTTGATCCCTTTTTTCTTTTTCTGAAATTTATCCACGGCCAGGTTGTGCTGTTTCAGCGTAGTTGAAAAATAGTGTTTGCCCTCACCCATCGCAACAAAATACAGGCTCTTGCCCTTTGCCGGATGTAACACCGCATGTATCGCATCAATGCCCGGCATCGCAATGGGGGTTGGTGGCAGGCCTTTGCGAGTATAGGTGTTGTAGGGTGTATCCGCACGCAGGTCCCGCCGTCGCAAATTTCCGTCAAACTTGTCACCCATGCCATAGATGACCGTGGGATCGGTTTGCAGGAGCATCCCCTTTTGCAAGCGTCGCACGAACACGCCCGCAATTATCGGACGTTCTTCTGCCACCCCGGTTTCTTTTTCGACAATTGAAGCCAGTATCAACGCTTCCTCCGGCGTCTCGAAGGGCAACCCCTCCTCCCGTTCTTCCCATGCGCTTTCCAGTTGAACGCTTAGCGCCTGCCAGGCGCGTGCAAGAAAATCGAGGTCAGTCGTACCGCGGGTAAAATTATAGGTATCCGGTAAAAAGCGCCCTTCTGGATGCTGCCCCGGGTGCCCCAGCTTTTCCATGATCTCCGCATCGCTCTCATCAGTCAGTGTGTGCGTGAGTACCGGGTCATCATGAATACGCTGCAACATTTCCCGGAAGGTGTAGCCTTCAATCAGCGTCAGTCCATATTGATTGACCTTGCCACCAACCAGCTGCTCCAGCAATGTCCGTGGCGTAACACCCTGCTGCAGAATGTACTCACCTGCCTGCAGTCGTCTTGCTGCCCCTGTCTCCCGGCCCAGCAGAATGAGAAACCGGGGGTACTCAATAATATTTTGTGAATGCAGGTCGTAGGCCAGCTGGTTCAACGAGGTACCGGCCGGCATGGTATACACCATTTCCTGCGTTGGAAGATCAAGCGCTGTATCCTGAAATTTCTGGTACCGGCCCAGGATGATGGCTGCTGCAAGCAGCCCCAATAGTACCAGCAGAATAAACAGCCGCAGCAGACGGGCACCAGTCTTCCTGTTGTTCGTTTGTTCAGTACTTGTTGTCATGTCTCACTATGTCTGCCAGCCATTACCGGTATCCGGGCAGGAATCCAGCAAGGCCTGTAATTGTGCAGTCATTGCCCCTTTTTTATAGACACGGCCATCGATGGCAATAACAGGCCAGATACCAATCAGACTGTTGCAGATAAATACTTCGTCTGCTGCCTGCAAATACCCCATTGCAACGGGACCGATCTGTACATCAATCGGCAGCTGGTCAGCCAGCTCCAGTACCCGTGTGCGCATAATACCGGCAACACCGCACCGGTGCAGGTCAGGCGTCAGCAGTGTTCCATCCCTGACCAGAAAGAGATTGCTCATGGTGCCTTCTATCAGATAGCCGGCTGAATCCAGCAGCAGGCCTTCCATGATGTCGGCATCCTCCCACTCCTGTCGTGCCAGCACCTGCTCAAGCCGATTGAGGTGCTTGATACCCGCGAGCGCCGGCTGATGTCCCAGGCGGGTATTGCACACGCGCACGGCTATACCTCGCTCCGTACAGGCAGAGGGGAATACGGGCCAGTCATGCAACTGGACGATGCGCATTGGTGCAGGCCTGTCCGGCACCCGATAGCCGCGGCCACCAGTGCCCCGGGTAATGATAACCTTGAGAACTGCCTTATCAGCAGCTCCTGCAAGTGACTGACACTCATACGCCAGTTCTGCGCCATCGACAGCCTCAATACCCAGGCGTTCGCAACCTGCCTGCAGGCGACACAGGTGCCGCGGCCAGTGACGCATCGATCCATTAACAACGGCGATGGTCTCGAAGAGGCCATCACCATACAACAGACCGCGGTCTGTTGATGCCACACAATCCACCGTCTTGCCATTGATCAGTACCTTGATCACGCGTCACCCAGTCCCACGGCACGCAACAGCCCGCGTGCCTTGGCGCGCGTCTCGTCCAGTTCGGCGAGTGCATCCGAGTCAGCCACAATACCGGCGCCGGCGCGTAACTGCAGATGCTGGCCACTGCTGACCATGCTGCGTATCAGGATATTCAGGTCCATGCTGCCATCGCGATTGATATAACCCATGGAACCGGTGTATGCGCCGCGCGCCTGTTGCTCGAGTTCCGCGATTATCTCCATGCAGCGTACTTTGGGACAGCCGGTAATGGTGCCGCCCGGGAATACTGCGCGTATCACGTCACCGGGTGAGATATTTTCACGCAATCGTCCCCGAACATTGGACACTATATGGTGCACATGGGCATAGGACTCGAGCACCATCAGTTCATTCACCTCGATCGTCCCCGGCACACAGAGTCGGCCCAGGTCGTTACGCTCAAGATCGATCAGCATGATATGTTCAGCCCGCTCCTTCGGGTGGGCCAGCAACTCCTGCGAATATGCCACATCCGCCTGCAGCGAATCGCTGCGTGGACGGGTACCGGCAATAGGACGTGTCTCAACCAGTCCGTCACGTACAGCGACCAGCCGCTCCGGTGAAGAACTGATAATCGCGGTGTTTAACCAGCTGGCCAGCCCGCTGAACGGAGATGGATTGTGCACACCAAGCTGGTCAAAAAGCGTAGCGGCAGTTATTGAATCCTGCAAATAGATATCCCATTGCCGGGACAGATTGACCTGAAACACATCACCTTCACGAATATATTTATGAATACGCGCTACAGCATCCAGATACTGCTGTGGTTCCGCCTCGCTGACAGAGACCACTTTGATTTCAATGTCCGTGCTGTTACCGGCGGGTGGCAGTGCATGTATGTCTGCTGCAATCGCTGCAACGGTTTCATCCTGCCCCGCTTCTCCGATGATACGCGTCAACCCTGTTTCATGGTCAATAATGACAGCCGTCATAAAACGCGTTGCAATCGCTGTCGGCAACAGGTCATCTGCTGACGGCAACTGCAGGCAGGTTTCTATTTGCGCAACCAGTTCATAACCGAGGTAGACAAACCAGCCACCAGCAAAGGGCATATCCCCCTTTTCAGAAGCTGCCATCCGGTTTTTTTCCCACCAGTTGTCGAATGTTGCAAGGAAATCATGCTCCGACGGACTTACAGTAGCGGGCGCGGTCAGCTTGCCATTCGACCCCAGCACCAGACTGGCACCAGGAAAGGCAAACAGGATGTCATAACGGCCCTGGGCCGTACTTTTCAGGAGGTGCGGGTAACGGGCAGGGTTCATCCGGTGCAGATCAACCGGGTTAAAGGGTTTATCGACAGCCTGAACGATCGTGGCCATATCAATTCGCGGGCAAGCCCGCTCCTGCAGTCACAGCCTCAACATATCAGGACAGTTAATCCAGGTATTGCATAAAATCCTGATGTGGGAGCGGCGTCTCGCCGCGAATCGCGCCGGGGACGGCGCTCCCACAGGATAGCGCCAGCACCTCACCCCGGATGAATTCCCGAATTGATAACGCATGATCGTTTCATCCTTTCATTCAGGAGGTGAAATGACCGTTCAGGTAAAATTTTATGCAACTGTCAGCTTAACTCAGCTTGCGGAAAATCAGTGTCCCGTTGGTGCCGCCAAATCCGAATGAGTTGGACATCGCTGTTGTTATTTTCATTTCCCGTGCCGTATGCGGCACGTAATCCAGGTCACATTGCGGATCCGGGTTCTCCAGGTTGATAGTCGGCGGCGCAAGCTGATCACGGATAGCCATCAGGGTAAACACTGCTTCAACCCCTCCGGCTGCACCCAGTAAATGCCCCGTCATGGATTTTGTCGAGCTGACTGCAATCTTGCCCGCCAGCTCTCCGAACGAGCGCTTAATGGCGAGCGTTTCAGCGACATCCCCGGCCGGTGTTGAAGTCCCGTGCGCATTGATATAACTGACATCACTGTGATTCAAACCGGCATCTGCCAGTGCGGCATCCATACACTGGGCCGGGCCCTCCCCGCCCTCTGAAGGCTGGGTCATGTGAAAGGCATCACCGCTCATCCCAAAGCCCGCTATCTCGGCATAGATATCTGCCCCGCGTGCGCGGGCCTGCTCATACTCTTCGAGCACGATGACACCGGCACCATCACTGAGTACGAAGCCGTCACGGTCCTGGTCCCAGGGACGACTGGCAGCAGCAGGATCATCATTACGGGTCGACAACGCGCGCGCAGCTGCAAACCCGCCGATGCCGGTAGGACAGGTTGTCATCTCGGCACCGCCAGCGACCATGATATCCGCATCACCATAGGCAATGATGCGTGCCGCCACGCCAATGTTATGGGTTGAAGTGGTACAGGCTGTGGTAATTGCTATATTCGGGCCTTTAAGGCCGAACATGATAGAGAGATTGCCGGCGATCATGTTGATGATATTACCGGGCACGAAGAACGGTGAAATCTTGCGCGGCCCACCATCAAGGTACGCATGGTAGGTATTTTCGATGCCGTGCAAACCGCCAATGCCTGAACCAATGGCAACACCGGCACGACTGGCATTTGCAGCCGTTATTTCGATACCCGAGTCTGCAATCGCCTGGCTTGCCGCCGCAATACCATAGTGAATGAACGTCCCCATACGACGCGCATCCTTATTCGGTATATATCGGGAAACGTCTAAATCCCTGACTTCACCACCGAAACGTACCGGGAAGTCAGCAACATCAAAGTTGGTAATGGGACCTATGCCGCTATTACCTGCAAGGATGTTTCCCCAGGCATCTTTAACGCTGTTGCCAACAGGGGAAACAACGCCAAGGCCGGTTACCACAACACGTCTTCTGGACAACGCTCAACTCCCGCAAACAACCTGCCAGGTTTTCTGTACGAACAAGATAAAAAGGCCGCCCCGTCAGTCGATCGGGTGCGGCCGGAATATCAGAGGAAACAACTAGTCCTTGTTGGCGTTTACGTAATCAATGGCCTGCTGAACCGTCGTAATCTTTTCAGCTTCTTCATCAGGAATTTCGCATTCGAATTCCTCTTCCAGCGCCATCACCAGTTCGACGGTATCCAGAGAATCAGCGCCAAGATCATCAACGAAAGATGAGCTATCGCTCACTTCGTCTTCCTTAACCCCCAGTTGCTCAATAACAATCTTCTTGACGCGCTCATCAATGTTGCTCATTTCGAGTTTTTCCTCTCAGTATTTAATTAAGGCAGCCGAGGCTGCGCGAGTATTGTAGTGAAAGCCACAGACAAGATACAAGTAACATCCGGCAGCCTGTATCCAGCCAAAAACCGCCTGCCTGTAAAATACAAATTAAATCATATTTATATCTTACATATCAACAAGCTATCAGAAAGTAATAAGATATTTGATTAGCACAGGCTCCTCAACCAAATGGAGCACTCGGCTACCCCATATACATACCACCGTTCACATGCAGGGTTTCACCGGTTATATAGGCAGCGTCAGCAGAACTCAGAAATGCGACTGCATTGGCAATATCCTCGACAGCGCCAAGCCGTCCCAATGGGATCTGCGCCAGCAGTGCCTGCTGCTGCGCTTCCGGCAACTCCCTGGTCATATCGGTATCAATAAAGCCGGGGGCTACGGCGTTGACGGTGATACCCCGCGACCCGATTTCTCTTGCCAGTGATTTCGTAAAACCAATCACACCGGCCTTGGTCGCTGCATAGTTAGCCTGGCCCGGATTTCCCGTTGCACCAATAACGGAGGTGATTGTCACGATTCTACCGTGTTTGGCTTTCATCATGCCGCGCAAGCAGGCCTTGCTCATACGAAAGGCCGACGTCAGGTTGGTCTCAATAACGGAGTCCCATTCATCATCCTTCATGCGCATTAACAAATTATCACGCGTGATACCGGCGTTGTTTACCAGGATTGTCGGGGTGCCGAATTCTTCCTGGACACTCTTCATCAAGGCGGCGATTGAATCAGGTTCGGTTACATTCAAAACCTTGCCGGCCCCCTTGTGGCCACTTGCTGACAGGGCAGCTGTTATCCCCTGTGCACCGCTTTCAGACGTTGCCGTACCGATAACGGTTGCTCCCCGACCACCAAGAACCGTCGCTATCGCCTTGCCAATGCCGCGACTTGCCCCGGTTACCAGTGCTATTTCATTATTTAATGACATAAGAACCTCAAGTGAAAAATGCCAGTTGCCCTTACTGCAGCCTCATCATTCCCCTCTCCCGCAAGACTAGTCATCAAGTGCAGCAGCAAGCGAAGCGGGATCAAAAACAGCTGCACTGGCAATCGACTTGTCAATGCGTTTGCACAGGCCCGCCAGAACCTTTCCGGGACCGGCTTCAATAATCCGGGTAACCCCCTGCCCGCCCATGTTCTGTACAGATAACACCCACTGCACCGGGCGATAAAGCTGTTTTTCCAGGTTTTTACGAATCGCATCCGGCTGATCATGCCGGTCTGCATCGACATTCTGGATGACCGGAATGGACGGTGTACTGATGTTTGTCCGTGCCAGTCTTGCTGCAAACTGCTCTGCTGCCGGCTGCATGAGAGAACAGTGCGATGGCACACTGACAGCCAGAGGCAAGGCACGTTTAGCCCCGGCCTCTTTTGCCAATACTATGGCCCGCTGAACAGCTTCTGCATTACCTGCGATAACAACCTGCCCCGGAGAATTAAAATTCACCGGTGACACGACTTCACTTTCCGCTGCCCGATTGCAAACATCCGCAACCGTCTCGTCATCCAGCCCAAGAATTGCCGCCATGGCACCCACACCGGCCGGCACTGCCGACTGCATGCAACGTCCACGCTCCTCTACCAGGCTGACGGCATCAGAAAACTCCATGGCACCCGCACAAACCAGCGCTGAATATTCTCCGAGGCTGTGTCCGGCCATAACACCGGGAAGCGCTCCATTTTCCTGTTGCCACACACGCCAGACGGCAACACCAGCCGCCAGCATTGCAGGCTGCGTCCTGTCCGTGCGGTTTAATTCGTCCTTGGGCCCATCCTGGCTCAGTTTCCACAGGTCATAGCCCAGTACATCACTGGCCTGGGTAAACGTCTCATTGACCAATGGATAACTTGCTGCCAGCCAGGACAGCATGCCGACCGACTGGGAACCCTGACCGGGAAATACAATGGCCAGCGTATCATCTGTGTTATCAGTAGCTGCGTTCATGTCTCTAGCCGGTGTGTTGTTAATTCAATATTTCAACAAGGCCGAACCCCAGGTGAAACCACCACCGAAGGCTTCCATCAGCAGTGTTTCACCCCGCTTGATGCGTCCATCACGTACGGCGGTATCAAGCGCCAGCGGCACCGATGCAGCTGACGTATTCCCGTGTTCATCAACAGTCACCACCACGTGATCCATTGACATTTTCAGCTTGCGTGCAGTCGCCTGAATAATACGAATATTGGCCTGATGCGGAATCAGCCAGTCTACATCAGTCTTTTCCATATCGTTGGCCGCCAGTGTTTCATCAACAATCCGGCCAAGGGTGTTAACCGCCATTTTAAAAACTTCATTACCCTGCATCTGCACATAGGCCTGCCCGGCAAGCACCTTGTCATAACCTGCCGAAATACCCGCCGGAACAGTCAACAAGTGTTCGTAACTGCCGTCGGCATGCAGGTGCGTGGAAAGGATGCCCGGCTCATCACTGGCTTCCAGCACGACGGCACCGGCACCATCACCAAACAGTATCCCGGTACCGCGGTCGTTCCAGTCCACAATGCGGGACAATGTTTCAGCACCCACGACCAGCGCACACTTTGCAGAACCGGTTTTAATAAATTTATCGGCAATCCCGAGCGCATAGACAAAACCGGTACAGACAGCCTGCACATCAAAGGCAGCCGTTCCATGAATATCCAGGCGTTGCTGTAACAGACAGGCCGTACTCGGGAAGACACGGTCCGGCGTGGTGGTGGCGAGTACGATCAGGTCGATCTGGCGTGGCGTACGCCCCGCCGCCTCCATGGCTCGCGTGGCTGCAATCTCTGCCAGATCACAGGTCGTTTCACCGCCGGCTGCGATATGCCGCTTGTAAATACCGGTGCGATCCCTGATCCATTCATCAGTGGTATCCATGATCTTTTCCAGATCATGATTGGTCAGCACTTTCTCGGGCAGGTAACTACCGGTACCGGCTATACGTGAATATTTCATTATGTCTGCATGCTTTCCTTGTAGCCCTGCAATTGAGCGGTAATTCGCTGCGGCACGTCTTCACGAACCTGAAGAATAGCCACCTTGACAGCATTTGCAAAGGCAAGGGTGTCGGCACCGCCATGACTCTTTATAACTATGCCCCGCAATCCCAGCAAGCTCGCACCATTATAACGCCGGGGATCTATCCTGTGGCGAAAGGCCTTGAGTACCGGCATCGCGACCAGTGCCGCCAGTTTGGTAAGGATATTTCGCGTGAATTCCTGCTTGATAAAAGCGGCAACCATTTTGGCGACCCCTTCACTGGTCTTCAGTGAAACATTGCCGACAAACCCGTCACAAACAATCACATCGAAGGTACCCATGTAGATATCATCGCCTTCTGCATAACCGGCATAATTCGGCATATTCTCTGAAAGTAACTGGGCAGCTTCCTTGACCTGCTCGTTTCCCTTGATCTCCTCTTCACCGATATTCAGCAGGCCGACACGTGGCCTGGATTTCCCGTCCACTGCCTCGGACAGCACCGATCCCATCAGGGCAAACTGAAACAGATGCTCGGCATTACAGTCCACGTTTGCGCCCAGATCCAGCATCAAGGTATGCGATGCAATGGATGGCAGGGAGGTACAGATGGCCGGCCGATCAATGCCGGGCAGCATTTTCAGAACAAAGCGGGATGTCGCCATCAGCGCACCGGTATTGCCGGCACTGACACAGGCGGCCGCCTCCCCTTGCTTGACAAGGTTTAGCGCAACCCGCATGGAAGAATCTTTTTTATTGCGCAGGGCGCTGGAGGGCAACTCATCCATTTCAACCTTCTGGCTGGCATGGTGAATCTTCAGTCTGGAGGAATGCTTGCCGGCCCCTGCTGCTTCCAGTTCACGGGTTAATTCCGTCTCATCACCGACAAGGATGATATTGACATCCGGATGCTCGTTGAGCGCCTTGAGCGCGGCAGGCACGACCACAACGGAGCCTGAGTCACCCCCCATTGCATCAAGCGCAATCGTAACTCCGGCACTCATCGCTGGATCAGCCTGGCTGAGAAGCTGGCAGCAGTTTGCGTGAGTGCCGGCAATACATGAGTACCCGCACTCCCACAGTTGCTGTTAATAATGAAGTAAACGCTCAGTCCTGAGCGTTATCGACAACCTTGCGACCCTTGTAAAATCCATCCGCACTGACGTGATGACGCAGATGGGTTTCACCGGTAGTCGGTTCGATTGAAAGTGTGCTTTCGGTCAGTTTGTCATGTGAACGACGCATGCCGCGTCTTGACGGTGTCTTGCGACTTTTCTGTACAGCCATGTTACCAGCCCTCAGTTACTGTTTGTGTTTCAGTTCCGCCAGCACAGCAAACGGGTTGTCCCGTTGCTCGTCCTGCGGCGGCTTATATGCCTTGATGCTGGCATTGCACTCATCAGAACCCTTATGCAAGGGTACGATGGGCAATGCCAGCAATACTTCATCCGAGACAATGTCCGCAATGTACGCGGGTTCTGCCGTAACCACCAGCGGTTCATAGCAGTCAGACAATTTGCCCATTGCACTCTCGTCTCGCAACAGACCAAGACGGAATTCCAGCTCCAGCGGCAGAGTCATGCCTTCCATGCATCGCTGGCAACGCAGGACAATCTCTCCCTGGATAGCCCCGGCGAGAAAACAGGTACCATCCAGATCCTTGCCGAGGTGCAGTTCAACCTGCAACTCACCCTCATCCGAAACCAGGCTGGGCAACACTCGCTGCAGCCCGGCCACCGGGATCCGGCCTCGCAAGACGCGCCCTGCCTCTGCAGTTGCAATCAGATCCAGCCGTTCTGGCAGGTGGTCCATCATAACCTGCTAATATTATAGGGTGGCCTGCAGGGTGTCAATCTGACGGGTACAATATCGAGAACTGCATAGTCGCCGTTGCCGACCAGGTAACCGCGTCGTCCCGAATGCAACACGCATGGAAATTGAACCTGGAACCCGATCCGAAACCACCATGAATACCACCAGTTCGCTACCCGTAGAGA
>Ga0209633_10006001_pt1 | contig 10490 bp, 3 predicted proteins | sample Cruoilmetagenom1_FD_187290 | JGI IMG/M metagenome (GOLD analysis project Ga0209633, IMG submission 187290) | Oil polluted marine microbial communities from Coal Oil Point, Santa Barbara, California, USA - Sample 1 (SPAdes) (version 2) | ecosystem: Environmental > Aquatic > Marine > Oil seeps ... | reverse complement strand
CGGTACGCAAGCTGATATTGATCTCGTTCCAGGGGATTGCCCGACAGGAACGACGAAGGAAACGATTACAAATACTACGGGTACGGTTGAAGCTTGTACAATTACGGGCACTATAACCGAAAATCTCACTCTTGATGCCGCCAATGGTTATGCCCTTGAAGGTGCGGTCTTTATTGGAGAAGATGGCGGTGCAAATGCAACGCTTTCTATTCCTTCAGGAACAAAAATATTTGGCAAAGCGGGTGCAGATTATTTGGTTGTAACGCGTGGTTCACGTATCAATGCAACTGGCTCGGCAAGTGACCCGGTTATTATGACGAGTATTCAAGATATCCAAGGTACCGTAAACGCGCTTACTGATCGTGGGCAGTGGGGTGGATTGGTTATCAATGGTCGCGCGCCAATTAACGATTGTATCGACGCAATGGCTACAGGCGGCACTGATGGATGTGAAAAATCTGGTGAGGGTTCATCTGGACTATTTGGCGGCGCTAACCCATCTGATAATAGCGGTACCTTGCAATACCTACAGCTTAAATATGCTGGTAATCTTATCAATGACGAAGACGAACTAAACGGTATTGCGTTCCAAGGTGTGGGCAATGGCACAACGTGTGATCATATCCAAATTCACAATAACGCCGATGATGGCGTAGAGTTTTTTGGTGGCACAGTCGAATGTAAATATATGGTTCTAACGGGTATCGGTGATGACAGCATTGACTGGACAGATGGCTGGCAAGGTAAAATTCAATACGCGCTTGTAGCCCAAGCAGATGATGCGGGTGACCGTGGTATTGAAGGCGATAACCGCTCTTCAAACAATACACTCACCCCGCGCTCTAACCCAAGCATTGCCAATTACACATTCCTAGGCGGCGCTGCTGGTGATAGCGGCATGGTGGTTCGCGCAGGGAGTGCGGGTCGTTTCTGTAATGGCGTCATCACAGGCTTCCAAGATGCAGGTGTTGATATTGATAATGATGAGACTATAGCCCAGGCGCAGGCTGGAAATTTGACGATGGAATCAATTTTCCTCGACAATGCCGACAATGTGGAAAGCGGCGATAGCGGTGAAACATTTGATATGGACGCCTTCTTTAATGCAGGTGCAAATAACGCTCAAGGTAACAATTCTTTGAATAATGCAGTATTCCCAGGCACGGCAGAATTAGCCGTAGATTCATGCGATTTATCCAATGATGTATTCTTTGACAATGTTGATTATATCGGCGCGTTTAGCGAAACTGAAACCAAAGACAGCAATTGGGCCAAGGGTTGGACATTTAACCTATTTGAAGATTCAACTGAATGTCCAGCAGGTACACTCTCAACATCTGATGTTGTAAATGGTAAAAAGATGTGCTCATTGACAGGTACTTTGACCGACAATGTTCGCCTTAACAACAATTTTGTTTATCAGGTTGAAGGCGCTGTCTTTGTAGGCACGGATGCCGGCGGTGATCCGGCCAACGCGTTGGCAGGTTCAGATTCGGTTATTCTGACAATTGATGCGGGTACAACCCTCTATGGTGCGGCTGGGGAAGATTATATTGTAGTCTCTCGCGGTTCACAAATCCGCTCAAATGGAACGGCTTCCGCGCCAGTTAATATGACAAGCCGCGATGAAGTCTTTGGAACTGCTGACCTTGCTAATGACCGCGCCAAATGGGGTGGTCTGGTCATCAATGGTCGTGCGCCGATTAATGATTGTATCGACGCAACGGCAACAGGCGGCACGATCGGCTGTGAAAAATCCGGTGAAGGGTCTTCTGGCCTGTTTGGCGGCGGTACTGTGGACGATAATAGCGGCAATCTGTTTTACACCCGCGTTTCATTTGCTGGCAACCTTATCAATGACGAAGACGAACTGAACGGTATTGCGTTCCAAGGCGTTGGGAGTGGCACTCAGGTTGATTATATCCAAGTCCATAATAATGCTGATGACGGTATCGAAATGTTCGGTGGTGCGGTTAACTTGAAACACGTTGTTTTGACAGGAAATGCTGATGACAGCATGGATTGGACAGACGGCTGGCAAGGCAAAGCGCAATACGTCTTGGTGCAACAAGCATCAGACGCGGGTGATCGGGGTATTGAGGGCGACAACCGATCATCCAATAATACCCTTACGCCACGCTCGAAACCAACAGTGTCCAACTTCACATTTGTTGGCGGTGCCTCTGGTGATACCGGCATGGTGATACGTGCAGGGACAGCAGGTGATTTCATGAACGGTGTTATCACTGGCTTCAAAGATGCAGGTATCGACATTGATAGTGACGAAACTGCAGCCCAAGCAACTGCAGGGAATGTAACCTTTAACTCCATCTATCTGGTTGACAACAAAGACAATCTTGAAGGTGACGGTGATGCTGGCGACGCAGCTCTCTCGGCAGCATTTGCAGCAGGTGCCAACAATGTTGACGGTGACGCAGCGGCTCCGGCTCAGGACAGTACATTGACCAATGTCTTTGTTCCCGGTGCGAACGAACTGGCCGTCACAGCAACAGACGCCTCAGCTATCGATCCGTTCTTTGAAGCCACTGATTATGTCGGCGCGGTCAAGGACGCGAGTGATACTTGGTATCAAGGCTGGACCTTATTGGTCACGCAATAGAACAGGTAGGTAGGATGGTCTGGTGGTTTTAACGTCTCCCCTTCAAAAAAACCCCAGCCATCCATGCCTATCAACTTTATCATCTGTGGTGATTTCCCAGATGTAGGGCGGCCGGTTGCTAACCTCATCGTCAGCCCGCCTAGAATTATCTTAGAACAGAGATTTGGAAAAACATATGTCAACGCTTAAACTACATAACCTCGTCACAACGGCTCTTATAACCAGTTCGGCTTTGTTCGCAGGGCAAACTTCATCGGCGCAAGAAGAGCCGCTCGATGAAGTGGTCGCAACGGGGCAATATATCCCGAATGAGAAAAAGATCACGTCAGAAATATCCAATGTTTTGGATGAGAAGGCCTTCGAAACTACTGGAGCAAGCGATATTGCGTCTGCGCTAACCCGTGTGACAGGTCTGTCCCTATCCCAAGGTAAATTTGTCGTCGTGCGGGGGTTGAACGAACGCTATTCATTCGCAACACTGAACGGATCTCCATTGCCTAGCCCCGAGCCATTGCGCCGCGTGGCTCCGCTAGATTTGTTTCCGACCTCCGTGTTGAGCAATGTGGTTGTCCAAAAAACCTACAGCCCGCAATATAGCGGCGAATTTGGTGGTGGTTTGATTGACATGCGCACCAAGAAAATTCCTGAAGAAATGTTTTTAGAAATCAGTCTGTCTGGTAGTGCTAACAGTGAAACAACATTGCGTCCGGGATATATTTATGAGGGTTCAAGTTCTGATTGGATTGGTTTTGATAATGGTTTGCGCGATATTCCGGCACTAGGTGCAGACGGAAGTCTAGCCACAGGCCAGAATTTTGAAAATGTGGATACTTTGCTTATCGGGGAGCAAAAAGAAACACCAGGCAATCTTGGCGGACGGGTATCGGCAGGTCAAAGATTTGATTTGGAAAGCGGCCAAAGTATCGGTGTGCTGGCGACTATTGGTTATGATAATTCTTGGGAAAGTCGAAGTGGTGAGAAAAATACGGCCAATATTGGTGCTGGTGAGCTCACTATTTTAGATGATGGCTTCCGCGAAAGCACGGAAAACAAAATTTCACTCAACGGTATGCTCAGTGTTGGCGTTGACTTGTCCGATGAGCATTCTTTGCAATTCACTGGCTTGGCAACGCGGCAAAGTAGTGCCGAGGCTCGCATTCTCACCAGTGTCGATCGCGAAGATAGAAATCTACGTCAGGATTTTACGGAATGGTTTGAGCGCGAAGTCTATATGGGGCAAGTTTTAGGCACCCATTATCTTCCCAACCTGAATGATATGGAAATTAACTGGCGGGCCTCTTATGCAAAAGCTGGCCGCGATGCTCCTTATGAGCGCCGTGTCAATTACGAAGACTATGAAGACGGTCTTGGGTATCGTTTCCAGTTCAACCGCCCGGGCACCAATAACAGTATTCGTTTTTCTACCCTTGATGACGAAACCATAGACTTCGGTGCGGATATAGTCTTGCCCATGACGATTGCCGAGAAGGAAGTCGAGTTTAAATTCGGTGGTGCTTATCTGGATAAAACGCGTGATAGCGAACAGGCGGATTTTAGATATTTCGGGTCTATCCCCGCCGAATTACGCAATTCCCGCATCGATCTGATTTTATCGGATCCGGTCGTGGATGCCGGCATTTTAGAGATTCGCCGTGGTGGGACAACCGGATTTCCAGATGTAACGGAGGCAAGCCTTGAGGTTATGGGTGCCTATGCGGGCATCGATGTTGAGGTCAATGAAAAGATTAGATTTGCAGCAGGTCTACGCTACGAAGATTCTGAGCAAAATACGGCCATTGCCCAATCGACTGTGGCCGGTAGCCGGTTTGATTTCGACGCACTGTCCGAAAGCTTTATTCTGCCAGCCGCGACATTGACGTGGACTGTTGCGGACAATATGCAACTTCGCCTCGCCGCATCCAAAACGATTAACCGCCCGCAATTTCGTGAATTGACACCATCCATATTTGTCAACACGGATACGGACGACCGCTTTGTCGGTAACCCGTTCTTGAAAAACTCAGAGAGCACGAACCTTGATGCGCGCTTTGAATGGTATTTTGGTGCCAAGCAATTCTTTACCGTTGGCGGGTTCTACAAAGACTTCACCAACCCAATTGAAGAATTTATCTTTAACGGACTAGGCGAAAGTAATGCGACCTCATTCCTCAACGCACCGTCTGCGGAAATTTACGGTGTCGAGCTTGAGTTTGAAAAGAAAATTCCATTTGCGGAAATTTCAAATGTTCTTCCATTCTTGAGTAAGGTTACGGGGGACAAGGACTTTGTTTTGCGCTCCAACTATACATATTCAAGCTCAAGCGTGAGCGCGGATGGTGATGTGTCTATTACCCCGCCGTCAGTTAATCCTGCGCAAGGTGTGAATCCGTTGGTCTTATCTGCGGCTGGTCTTTATACGGACGGTCGTGCCTTGCAAGGTCAATCTGATCACTTAGCGAATTTGCAGATTGGGATTGAGGATTATGACAATAATTATCAAGCAACACTGTTGTTGAACTATTCGTCTGAGCGCATTCGCGCGGTTGAAGATTTGTCAAATGGCTTACCGTCTATCATCGAGCAATTGCCGCTTTCGCTCGACTTTGTCTTTAAGAAAGATTTCGAGCTTGATGGCGGCGACTATTCTATCGGATTTAAAGTTCAAAATATTCTGGATGATGGTTATGAAGCCAAGCAGACGTTAGACGGAAACAGTGTTGTGGTTGACAGTTACGATATTGGCCGTACATTCTCGGCCAATATTAAGCGGCGTTTCTAAGGTTGTGATCTTGGGGTATTTAGGGGTGTTTACCAATGCCTGAATACCCCAAACCACTATACCGTTCCATATTTATCTCCGATGTCCATCTTGGCTCCAAGGGATGTCAGGCAGAGGCGCTCTCTGATTTTTTAAAGCATAATACCTGCGCTAAGCTCTTCCCCGTTGGTGACATAGTTGATGGTTGGCGGATGCGCAAAAAATGGTTTTGGCCGCAAAGCCACACCAATGTGATCCGCCGAATTTTGACCATGGCCAAACGGGACACGGAAGTCACATATATTATCGGCAATCATGACGAGTTTCTCCGTGCGTTCCTTCGGTTTCAACTCAGCTTTGGCAAGATTAAAATTAAAAATCGGCATCTACATGTCGGTATAGACAGCAAAGTTTATCTGGTTGTTCACGGAGACATGTTTGACGGCCTGATGCGTCCGGGCAGTAAATGGATTATGTTTGTTGGTGACAATCTTTATAACCTTTTGCTCTCCTTGAATACAAAGCTGAATACCATTCGGCGTATGTTAGGCCTGTCCTATTGGTCATTGTCCAAGGCTCTGAAAAAGCGCACCAAAAAAGCCCTGAACTTCATCCATAATTTCGAAGACCAAGTGGCGGATTACTGCAAACGAAAAGGTTTTGACGGCGTAATTTGCGGTCATATCCACGTGGCAGAAATCCGCGAAATAGATGGCATAAGTTATATGAATGATGGTGACTGGGTGGAAAGCTGTACAGCTCTCGTCGAGCATCACGACGGAAAGTGGGAGCTTATTGATTGGATTGATGTGAACCGCTAAACGCACCCCCAAACATTTAGTAATTTACTAAGCCCAACATTAACATTGACAGCCCCTAATTAATATCTGCTGTGCTCCCTGGTAATATGTCATTTCTGTACAAATAGTGGATCGGGTGGAATGGAATTTGTATCTAAGAAATTTTACACACCACATAGGCCTAAAACCAACATAGCTGTAAATATCTTACAAAATAGAGAACGATTGCAGAACAAACAATCATTCTTCCATCTAGGGGTCGCTTAATGTTTAGGGTGTTATTTCGCCCCCAGCATTAAGCGACCCCAATGACGGCGCTCTACAAAGGCGTGCTGCCATTTATAGGTATTCAGATATTTGTGATTTTATTGGTCGCACTATTTCCCGCAATCGCCACCAGCCTCCCCACGATGCTGGGGTAAGGCTGTTGCGATCTGCGAAAAGAGCTAGTTTATTTTAGAACATTGCCGTCAGCGTCAATTTCGACAACAGGATAGCCAAGTGCTTTAACGTCGTCTATAACAAGCGCTTTATCGCCAACAACGACCATAATCATCTCATCAAGATGCAGATGTTTGGCCGCAAGGGCGTTCATTTCGTCCAAAGTCATATTTGCAAGGATTTCGTTTTGCTCACCCACGAATGACTTATCCAGATTGTATGTGGCTATTCGTGATAAAAACCCAAGCTTTTGACGCGGCGTTTCGTAGGAACGAGCATCACGTTGCCCGATGGCGTTCTTCATAAAAGCGAGCTCTTTCTCGCTCATACCGTCTTGCTGATAGCTGTTTATCTCATTGGCAAATTGGACGATTGAATCAGCCGTTGTATTGGCCCGAACACCCGCACGCGCACTATAGCCGCCGCGTATTTTGTTGCCATAGAAAGAAGACCGCGCGCCATAAGTATAGCCTTTGTCTTCACGTAGGTTCAAATTGATACGGCTGTTAAACGCGCCGCCAAGGTTATAATTCATGAGGCCCATACGGTGATATTCCCCCGTAGCGTCAAAATTTAAGGCCCGTTTACCAATACGAATTTGAGATTGAGCCGCATCAGGTTTATCGATGAAATATAGTGTGCCTGTTTTCAACGTTGGAAATGCCTGTATCTCAGGCATAACGGTATTGCCGCCTTCCCAGGTTTCTAGCACATTCAAAGACTTGGTAATTGCGCCCGATGACAAATCGCTTACGACAATAATATCTGCGCCCTTAGGGCCGTAATTATTGGCATAAAAGCCCTTTACGTCATCAAGGGTTAGCGTTTCCACGGTTTCAATAGTGCCACTGTCCGCATAGGCAAAACTGTTATTGTCCCCAAATAGTAATTTGTTAAAAGCACGCGATGCTGTCGTCGCCGCATCTTTTTTGTCGTTCTTAAGACCTTCTACCGTTTGCTTTTGCAGGCGGATGAAATCTTCTTGCGCAAATTTTGGTGTACCTAGCTGCTCCATTGCAATCGCCATCGTGGCGTCCAAGTTTTTGCTAAGCGTACGAATATTGATGGTCATATATTGATCACCAGAATTAAAGCTGACGCTGGAGCCTAGTTTTTGAAGCTCATTGGATAGCTCCTCCGCAGTGTGTGTAAGCGTTGCCTCATCCATCATCGCAGACGTTAATGAGGCAAGCCCTAACTTATCCAGCGGCTCACGGGTTTGGCCAGCTGGAATGCGTATACGAATTGTTGTCGTTGGCACTTCTGCATTCAGGCTGCCTAAAATTGGTACGCCGTTTTTAGTTTTTGCTTCATAGAGTTCAGGCAATTTCACGCTTGGGTTTGCGCCAGGCCCAGGGATAAGCGTTCTGTCAAAATCAGACGTGCCAACGCGCATGGAGAGAGGTGAATTATCCGCCGTAGTAGGTATATTGCGCTCATATCTTTGCCATGTATCAGGTTTGATAATTTGATCGCCCTGCCCTTTGGGAACAATGCTCATGACAACGGCATATTTGCCTTTGATATATTTATGATAAACACGCATCACGTCTTCTTTCGTGACATTTTCATAACGCGCGACATCTTTGCCAATATAATTAGGATTGCTCTTTAGGGTTTGATATTGCGCAAGCTGGCTCACCTTACCAGAAACACTCTCAAGCCCGTAAACCATGCCAGAGACAATCCCGGCCTTCACGCGTTCAATGTCATCATCTGTAGCCCCGCCGCGGTCTTCGAACTCTTGTAAGGACGCACGGGTGATTTCTTCCATCTCGGCGAGGCTATGCCCAGGCGCAGGGAGCGCCAATAGTGTGAACGTACAGCCAAGCTCTGCGCAGCCATGGCCTGCGCTCGCTTGCACGGCTTTACCTTCTTTGACTAAATTTTTGTAAAGTAAAGATGTTTGCCCAGTTCCTAGTATTGACATCAAGACATCAAGCGGGGCTTCATCTTCATGATAAACATGCACTGTTGGGTAAGACATATACATCAAAGGCAATGACACATTGTCTTCCATAGAAATATAACGGTCTTCACTTAGCACAACTGTGGTGTATTCAGGGCTCGCGACATCTGGGCCTTTGGGGATACCGCCAAAATATTGGTTGACCCATTTTAGGGTTTGCTCTTCATCGAGGTCACCGCCAATGGTTAGCACTGCATTATTTGGGCCATACCAGCGCAGGAAAAACTTCTTTAAATCGTTTAGATCAGCACGGTTTAGGTCTTCTATATAACCGATAGTCAGCCATGAATATGGGTGCCCTTCGGGGTAAAGGGCTTCGTTTACGCGTTCACGCAAAAGGCCATAAGGGCGATTGTCATAATTTTGGCCACGTTCATTTTTGACGGTTTCGCGCTGGTTTTCAAATTTCTCTTCTGTGACAGCATCAAGAAAAAAACCCATCCGGTCAGCTTCGAGCCATAACATGCGCTCGAGTTGATTGGACGGTACTGTTTCATAATAATTCGTACGGTCAGTATTCGTTGACCCGTTAAGCGTACCGCCCGATTCAGTGATGAGGCCAAAGTGCTGCTCGTCGGCGACATTTTCTGAGCCTTGAAACTGCATATGTTCAAAGAAATGCGCAAAGCCAGATTTACCTGCTTCCTCACGGCCAGAGCCGACATGATAGGTAATGTCTACATGGACAAGCGGGTCTGACTTATCCGTATGAAGAACGATTGTTAGTCCGTTGTCGAGCTTGTATTTATTATAAGGAATGCCAATGTCGCCAGACTTAACGCTAACGGTTTCAACTTTTGTGATACCCGCGGGCAGTTGAAGCTCGGCCTTCGTTGGTGTTGGCGTCTCTGATTTCCCGCATGCTGTCAGTAATAATGCGGCCAAAAATGTGGCGCTTAGTAATAAATTCTTCTTCATGATAGTCCCCTAATCGATTTATTGATAAACAGTATTATGAACGAGCCTTTGGTAAAGTTAAATTCTTGTAAGAATAGGATAGACGTTTATTAGCGCGGGCCACGGCGCCCAAATGGTCTACGCGCGCGTGTTTGTGGTTTTTTAGCCTCAATACTGCGGTCTTTACGCTTTGGACGGCTTTGACTATCTGCGCGCCCGCCCGCAAATTTTACAAGCGCAGCAATACGTTTTTCTATAGGCGGATGGGTCGCGAACACACCAGCTATACCAACACGCGGGTTTTCGAACGCCATTTCGCGCACTTCCGCTGGGGCATCTAATTTAGCGCGCCCTGATATTTTTTGTAGAGCGCGGATCATGGCATCAGGGTTTTTAGTCAGTTCTACCGAGCCAGCGTCTGCAAGATATTCCCGTTTACGCGACAGCGCAAACCGCACCAGCATAGCTAGGCCGTAGGATATCGCAATGATGGCAACAGCAACCAATATCAACACGGCCGCATTGACCTCCCCGCCTCTGCGCGAGCGGTTAGTACGCGGCATATTTGTGCGCATCATCCCCCGCACGACGCCCTCACCTACGAATGAAATAATGCCGACAAAAATAATGGCAATGATGAGCAGCCGCACATCTTTATTGCGAATATGAGAAAGTTCATGGCCGATTACGGCTTCAAGTTCTTCGTCATCAAGAGTGTCCATAAGCCCGCGCGTAAGCGTAATAGTATAGTTTTTATCGCGAATACCGCTCGCAAATGCATTCATCACATCAGTATCAATTATTTTCAAGCGCGGCACTGTGATACCGCGCGAAATACACAAAGCTTCGAGCAGTTTATAGGCGCGCGGCTCTTGCTGCTTGCTCACAGATTTTGATTTGGTCGCGGCGTCAATCATTGCTTGGTGACCCATAAAGGCAACGCCAAACCAGGCGCCTACGCCAGCTAATGTAAATGGAATGGCCGTCGGCAGTGCGCTGGTCGCA